>Ga0080006_1119197_pt1 | contig 17524 bp, 16 predicted proteins | sample RS3BMetagenome_FD_69209 | JGI IMG/M metagenome (GOLD analysis project Ga0080006, IMG submission 69209) | Ferric oxide microbial mat and aquatic microbial communities from Rainbow Spring, Yellowstone National Park, USA - RS3B (SPADES... ... | reverse complement strand
CCAGGAGAGCTCCCACCATCGGCACCAGAAGCTTCGGCCAGGTTGAGGAGACTCCCAGTACCACCCCCGCCGATCGAGAAAAGCCCCAAACAACCAGGATTCCGAGAAGCATCCCGATCAGGTGCCAGGCGACGAAGATTCCGCCAATTCGCCGGGTCGCCCCCTTTGTCAATTCCTTGCTCAGTCGAACGGCCGATCGTGGATCGGTATTGTCGACGATCAAAGACGGGACCACGAAGATCGACTGGACGAACAATCGGATCAGGACGATTGATAGGCCGGCCGCCAGCACGCCGCCGATCGCGACAGCCAGATAAAATTCAGGCGGTCGATGCTCGAGGTAATAGTTGATGTCATGCTGATGGAGGAAGACAAGATATGTCACGCCCGCGAGCATTACGAACGGCGAGGAGATGAGGAACACCGCGAAAATTCCCGTAACCTTGAGCCGGATCAACCGGAACAAGATCGACGCGAGACCGGAGAGCGCAAGCTCGGGAGTGACCGATCGCCGACGGAGCTGGATCGCCACGACGACCATGACTCCGACATGCTCGATGACCGAGGCGAACAGGGTTCCGAACAGGATCAGAAATCCGACGGTCAATCCCACCGGTGAGAGCAGAAATGAGGCGATATCGGTGTTGGTCACCGCGGTCTGACCGGTCCTCTGGATCAATGGAGCGATCACGTAGGTCGAGCCAACCAGACCGAGAACCGCGACCATTCCCTTGAGAAATCCCTCGAAGAAGAGGAGCGGTTTGAGGGCGCGTCGGAAGTCGCTCAGCGTGTAGCGAGCCAGTGTCGGAATCGAGTTAGGCTTCGGAGCGGCCGGGTCGATCCGGGGGTTCGAGGTCGTCACGACCGGATCGGTCTCGCTCATGGATGGGCTCTGGATTCGATGGTCCGGAAGGCGAGGGCCGACCGAATTGTTGGGTCGAGGATGGGTTCCGAAATCGACGACATCTGCCTCTCCTGCCTGGCCTCGGCGGTGTTCAGGAAATAATCCCGGATCGGCCCGATGAAGAGATACGACAGAAAAAGGACGATCAGCGGGATGAATGCGGCCAGGGCATGCCGGATCTGCTTCTTCATCGTCTTCCAGCTCGTCCCGAAGATGCCATATTGAAATGGCTTGACGACGACCTCAATCCCGCCGAGTGCCGCCAGCAGGAGGCTGCATAACAAAACCCATGAAGCCCCGAAATGGGCCAGCGGACGGTTCACGATCAGCAGGCCGGTGATCGAGACCATGAGGCTGATGATCGAGACGACATACAGCCAATTCTCGATCCATTCGATCCTTGAAAGCAGGGTTCGAACTCTCCGGTACATCCGAGCTCTGGCGGTGATCCGATCCTGCGAGATTTGGTCGTGGCGACCCGCCCCCCCGGCGGGGACGAAGTTGGGATCGAGCGGTATCGGAGCACGGTCGGCGAGAAGTTCTTCAGGAATGGCGACCGGGGCCGCGCCGAAGCGAGGGCCATCCTCGATCGGTTCCAGCTTGGGGCGAGCCACGCCTCGAGCGGTTGTTGGAGACTCCTGCAATGCAATTTCGGGTTCCGCGACGTCGCTCGCCTCGCCGGGAGGCGGCGAGGGCTCATCCTCCAACGGAGCCAACCGAAATTCGACCTCCGCCTCGTCCTCGCCCGCCGGGACAGGTTCGTGATGGCGAACCCGAGTTCCGGGAACCTGCATCTTGTGACCGCAATGGGCACAACGTGCCCGTCGACCCGCGTGGGCATCCTCGGCCCTGACGTGGTGACCACACTGTTCACAAGTGAAAAGGATTGCCATCGTCTTACCGGGTTATGGTCGGAAGCGGAGCCGCCGGAAGGTGATCCACCCTCTTGAACTGCCGTTTGGATCAAACATAGCATCGGAATCCCGTTCGTTCCAGGGAGTTGGGCCAACCCTGGCTACCCCCTTCCTCGCCATGCTACCATATCCCGCAACGCGGAATTGGACCAAACAGATCTCGATGCGGAGGAATTCGGTCATGGGTTGGATTCGGCCTGGCGCCCACAGCAAAACTCCGCTCAAGCTGCTGATTTTCGGTCTGATACTCATCGGCGGACACGCCTATTACGTGTATGGGTCGGGTGATGCCGCCGAGTACGCGATCAAGGACTCTCTCGCCAAGCTGATGGTCGAGGTCCCCGCGGGCATCATCGCCACCTTCATCGCTTCAAGACTTTTTGACTTCGACTTCGGCACCATCGGGACCATCGCGCTCAAGATCGCGGGGATTACCATCCTGGCCGAGGGGGTCGCCTCCTGGTTCCCTCCCGAATTCAGATTCTTCGGGGTCGCCGCCGAAATCGCGGTGATGCTCGTCGGCTTCTTCTGGCTCTTCGAGCTCTCAACATTTCAAACCTACATTTTGCTAGGCTTGAACTTTGCCGTACTCTTCGGCGCTTATTACGTGCTGGATAACTACATGCAGTCGCCCAGGTCGCCAAATCCCTGGCGCAACCACCCGGTCCGGGTCCACCACCGACGTTGAAACAGCCGAGATTCTCCGCCGCTTCACCCCATCCTTCCGCAGCTTGGGGGCGACCGCCGACGTTTGGGTTGGTATGATACTCGATTCCCCGCGGCGTCCGACCCGGCCACGAGCCGGATGCCGTACCCACAATTCGAACCGCCAGGTTCGGACGAATCGAATCCGATCAGAGAGGACCTTCGCCATGCACCCCGACAAACCTTCCAATGCCGAAGAACCGGAACGTGAAGGTGCGAGTCCGGGAGGAGAGGCGCCCACTCCCTCTCGGGGAGCCGGCCATACCAGGTCCGAGTTGCCGATCGTCGACCTCGATGACGACGAAGAGTTCGACGATGACGACTACGACGACGAAGAGTACGAGGAATACGACGAGGAGTCGATCGAGAGCGAACCTCGATCGGTCCTGATCACCGGGGCCTGCGGCAACCTGGGCCGAAAGCTACGATCGGCCTGGACCGATGTCTACGACATGGTCCTCATCGACAAGCACGTCCCGGACGACGATCGGGATGTCATCGAGGCCGACCTGAGCGTCCTCGACGAGGACTGGATGACCCACTTCCACGGCGTGGATACGGTCGTCCACCTCGCGGCGAACGGCAACGAATTCGCTCCCTGGGACGAGTTGATCGGCCCCAATCTCGACACGCTTTTCAATGTCTTGCATGCGGCGGCGCTCGCGGGGGTTGATCGAATCGTCTTCGCGAGCTCGAACCACGTCATGGGAGGCTATCAGCACTTCGGGGACGACTCGATTTCGATCGATCTCTCTCCGTTGCCGGATGGTCCCTACGGCGTGACCAAGCTGGTCGCCGAGCGAGTCGGCCGAAGTCTGTCGAAGACGTTCGACCTCACCTTCATCGCCCTCCGCCTGGGCTGGATCCAGCCCGGCGTGAACCGTCCCGAGACGCTCCCCCACGAGTGGGCACGCAAGATGTGGCTTTCGAACGGCGACCTGGTCCGGCTCTTCGACTGCGCCGTCGAGGCCGAAATCGAGGATCGTTCCTTCGTCCTCGCCAACGGGATGTCCCGAAACCACGGGATGCGCTGGGATCTCTCCGAGGCCGCCGAAATCCTGGGCTACATGCCCGAGGACGACGCCTACGCCCACCAGGCCGTGGCCGAACCGGTCGACGAGACGGTCTAGAACTCCTGGCGAAGGAATTGCGCGGCGGGGTGGCCCCTCACCCGTCTTCGGATGCCCACGATCGCACCTGGGGCTCGGCGGAAAGCCTTCTCCCGCGTACTCGGGGGAGAAGGTGGCCGCCAGGCCGGATGAGGGGCGTTCCGATCGGAACCCAAAGCGTCAGATAATACCGGTGGGCCACCGAACTGTTCCGCATTGCACGCGGCGTCGGTTGGAGCCGTCCCGTGGAGAATTGTCTAAAAGTGGAGAAGGAAAATGTTTCGTCACCCAAGCAAGGCTTTATCGCTGATCCTTGGAATTCTTATATTCATGTTTGGAATTCTCAAATTCTTCGAGCCGTTCCGTGGATGGTTTAATATTCAGATTCAACAGAGTCATCTACCCCACGAGGCGATTCTCGCGGGCAAACTGACGGAAATGGTTACCGGTGCCCTCTTCTTGCTGCCATGGCTTCGAAAATCGTTGACCGCGAAACGTAGAGAGCAAATCCTCCTGATCGCGTGTTCGCTCCTCGTTGCTCAGATGTGCGTGGCGATCTATGTCCACCTTCAACCTCAAGTGCCTGCGAGCGTTCTTCCTTTCGGTATCAAGCCTCCTGTAATTCCCGCTGTCGTTCTCCTCTTAGGATTGCTCAATGCATTTGCTGTTTGGAAGGAAAGTCAAGCAGAGAAATCTAGCCATAAGCCCACCTAAGAGGCCCTGACTCTATTGGCTCAAACAGCCTGATTTCCAGACTCTCAGCCAAGCATGTCAGAAGCCTCTGAGAATCGGTGTCCGCGAGGAGGTGGCCGCCAGGCCGGATGAGGGGCGATATCCGCTCTGAAAAGTTAGTGTTCTATCCATTAAATAGAACTGACACCGATTTCCTTCAAAAACACTAAGAGACGGATCGCATGAAATAGGGTTTGCCTAAATCAACGGATTCGGATTTTCAAGATCCCGGATGCTCAAAAGCCGGCCTCTACCTAATAACAAATCCGGACGAGTTTGCGTTTCGAACTCGATCTCTACTCGCCTAGGGTAATTCCCACGCACATCTTCTTCAAGATCATCAAAAAACCCGAGGCGCCAGTCCTTCTTGTCATCTGTTGAGACTCGACACCATCGGCGGTGAAGGTCTACAGCATAGATTGCTCCTCGAGCTTTTTCGATCCGCTGGTAAATTGTCTCTGCAGACTTGATTGTAGAGAGAGCTTTGTTTCCTAGAGAGATTGGGATCCTTGCATCGGTTGCGCTGAATTCGAGCCTCTGCCTTCGAGCTGATTTTACTATCGCTTCGATCTGTTTGAGGGATTCATCTACCGACTTCAAATTCGATTCTAATTCCATACGCAGGCCAGCGCTGTCGCCTGAATTTGCCTTGCGAAGCAATTCGGACAACAATTTGAGAGGCCTTGATGTTTCGAGTGATTTTGTGCGACTTGAGGAAGATGGGTGAACACGAAATCGAACACTCGCAGCCTTGGCAGTAACGACAGGTTCGAAGAGTTCGCTCTCGTCCTCCCCCCGTCTGCCCTTCTTTCTCGGTAGGCCAAGGCACATTTCCTCGCTCGCATCCAGAACGAAGCTGCGTATCGGAGAAAGTACATCTATGATGCTACGCGCGGTAACGGCCTTTCCACTCAGCTTGAACTCAAGTGTGTACCGAGCTATCGTTGTGCCTATATATGCGAACTCGGATTTATAATGCTGATCGCACGACCATACAAATTCGAGATCTCTTGCTGTAATCTCGTCGGATGGGTCGTGAAACGCTAGGAGCTCGGTTCCTAGTAAGGCACTCGGCGATAATACACCGCGGAGCTTGTCTCTCCCAATCTCGACAGCTTGCGTCAATTCGGGTTTCGGTTCAATAAGGTTCGTTGCGTATTTGGAAACCGCGCCTCTGCCGAGGATCAGAATATCTCCTTGACTTATCTCCTCGGTAACCTCGTTGGGTTTGAGTAGGACAATAGTTTCTCGGGGAATCATTGAATGTGATTCGAGACCGAGAAGACACCATGTCCCCACGAACATGTCGTTTTTTATGTGATGAATCAAGAGATGTGATTTGTTGTTAACATCAATCGCGAGATTAGTCCACACCGCGCGCACTGCAATCACACCCTTTCCGCGAGGGTGTTTGATGGCTTCGTTTACGAGGCCTCCATTAAACATCGCATCCACCACGACTGTATTTCACTTTGGACCTTGTAGCCACGTTCTTCTCTTCTTCTGTCAAACCAAGCCGGACGGCGTTGACTAAAAGGCAATCGGCGACCTCGACTTCCCACGCGTCTAAAGTGCCCCCTATCCCGATAGAACATTGCCCTCTGTCTATAAATTGTTTTGCATGCATAAGCTCTTCGTACCAAGTTGCCGGCGTTGCACCGCCCTTATCGTGAATAGTTATGATTATGTTTCCTTCTGTATCCATATACGTTGACCCTAGAGATCCGAGATAGTTGAAGTACTTACACAGTTCCGGATCCTCGCTGGTCATTGAAAGCCGAAGCTTTCGGCCTCGTCCATACTTCCACGCAAACAAATCGAAACAGGTAGCATTATCCATCGGCATTTTCCGCATAATAATTCGACCGATCTTTAGAGATCGTAATGGCATCCGACAATACAGGACCATCGACTCGTCAAGCAAGGGGCCAACCTATAGAATCGATTTTAGTGACCTTCTGTATATCAATCAACTGCCCATCCGAAGCTACTGGATTGGTTCGGGCGACTTCATCTTGCCACCAGCCAATCAGACGGACAATTAGCAACAGTTCAATCTATCTGTCCGAGGGTCTGAATTCTTAGCTCCCACAAACATATCGAAAGCTCCATTTCAAAGCCCACTCGCCTCCTCCCCGTTCCGATCAATCCCGCAACTCTTCTTCAATCCGCATCGTCGTCCCGTCTAAACGTGCCGTGGCATGTCATATTAAGAATAGTGTCTTCTCACATCTCCCAGATTCTCGCACAGGGATGCGATCACCATGGTTTCCGACAAACAGCTCGAACTTGAATCCGAGGTCGCCGGGCAGATGGGTGCCCAGGATGCGATCACCATGGTTTCCGACAAACAGCTCGAAGCCAATCGAAGGAATGCGCAACGGAGCACAGGCCCCCGAACGCCCGAGGGGAAAGAGGCGGTTCGGTTCAATTCGCTCAAGCATGGCCTGCGGGCCGAGGCGTGCGACGTCCTGCCGAATGAGGATCCCGAACGTTTCGCCGCCGGCCTCGATGCCTGGCAGCGCAGCTTTCCCCCAACGAACGAGGCCGGGGCCCAGCTCGTCCATCGGGCGGCGGTCGTCTCGTGGAGGCTCGATCGCGCCGAGCGTTATGAAAACGCGGTTTCGACGCAACGGGTTAACAATGCCGTCAATGCCTGCGATTGCGCCGATGACGATTCCACGGCCCTTCACGAGGCCGCCACGCTGGCGAGCTTTGACCCAAGCCCGGAGGGAGAACGGCTGCGGCGCTATCAGTCGTCGCTGACCCGGGAAATGTTTCGGATCATCGACCTCCTGGCGAAGCTCGCGCGAACCGCCGAAAAAGCAGCCCCACCAAACAAACCCATTTCCCAGGCAGCGCAGGCTCATGCGCCGAGCAAACCCATTTCCCAGGCCGCACAGGCGCCGAACAAACCCATTTCCTCGACCGTCCCGGCTCAGGCGCCGAACAAACCCATTTCCCTGGTCGCACAGGCTCAGGCGCCGAACAAACCCATTTCGACCGGTTCCGTGGCGAATCGACCGGCCTCTCCGAGGCCCGAATCGTCAATGATGGGCCTGACGAAGGTCGGCTGGCTCAATGTCTCGTGCCTGAAGTCCTGAGCACGAAATCCGGCTGAGCCGATTGTGACGAATACGCTGCCCGAAACATTGCCGGGCGGGTTCGCTCCGCGCGCGGAGTGTCGTGAAAAGCGCCGAGTATTGCCAATTTCAAACTCCCCCTTGACCGATTTGCCGCCTTTGTCGATAGTTCCGCCATTCCCCTCACTTCGACACCTCGCTTCCACCCATTCCGGGGAAACGGATCACACGACATCGACAATCCCGCCGCCTCCTCGTCGGTCCGTCGCGACCGAACGGAGATGTCGGCTGGGGATTCTCCGTGACATCTGGATGGGAGCAGGGACCATGTTCGGGTCGAGGAAGAAGAATAAGCCGTCGTTCCTCAGGCGTCTCTTGTATCTATTCGCCTTGCTGAGCAGCGGTGGCGGCTTCGGCGGCTGGGCGCTCCAGGATTATCCCCAGGTTCGAGCGTTGATCAGCATGGTGACCGGCGCGGACAACCAAACGCTGGACGGAATCGATGCCAAGACGGTCGAAGTGAAGGTGGCGTCGGCGGTGGCCGACGTCATCAAGATGTCACGCAATCAGTTCTCGACTCCGGGCGTCTACGAGGTCACGATTCCCAGGGTCAAGCTCGACGGAGCGGGATTCAAAGTCGGGCACACCGTCGATATCCAGGCCAAGGTGCTCAAGCTCGATCCCCGGGGTCGGGACGCGACGATCTGGGAAAGCAAGGCTTTCGGCGAGCGGCTCGCCGTGGTCGGCAGGGACGAGCTCACCACCGGCTGGCCGCACCGGCCCTTCCAGGTCTCGTGGAGTCCCGGCGAGCAGGTCGTCGTCGAGGTCTTCGATAACCGGGGCGGATTCTTCGTCCAGCCCAAGCGGTATGCGCTGGCCCCTCCGGAAACAAACACCCGCGATTTCCCCCTCAGGACGGGAACATTCGCTCTCCTCCCGATGAAAGGGAGCGAATCGTCTTCCCGCGGGAATCACATCGATTTCGTCAGTAGCCGAGTCGGCGACCTGGAACAAAAGAATTCGACACGGGTCGCGGAGCGACCTATTGTTATCAAGTGAGCCCGATGGGGCCGAAGGGGCTCGACGTGCCTGTCCGTCACTCCCTGACCCTCGATCGCTTCGAGGGCAAGACCAAGCAAATCGCCGTCATGCTGACCGATGACGGCGAATCGTTCAACCTGCCGAAATCCATCCTTCCTCCGACCGCGAAGCCCGGCGATATTCTCACGCTCTCCCTCGAGCTCGACACCGAGCAGACCCGCGACGTCGCCGATGAAACCCGGCGCGTCCAGGGCAAATTGAAGGAGCGAGACCCGGGCGGAGATCTCAAATTGTGATGACATTCCAGCGACTCCGCCTCCTGGCGCGATCTCTGTGCTCTCCTGCGCTTTTCGCGATCGGCCTGGCCCTGGCATCCTCGCCGGCCGCCGCCCCGGCGCAGGGCCCGTTCGCCGGGCCGTCGTCGAGGACGATGACCGTCGAGGTCCTCGACGTCGGTCAGGGGGATTCGATCCTGATCCGGTCTCCGGAGGGAAAGACGGCCCTCATCGACGCCGGCCCAAGCAAGGACGCCGCCGCCAGGCTGCTGAAGCGCAAGGGAGTCTCCACGATCGACCTGGTCGCCATCAGTCACCATCACAGCGATCACTACGGCGGCATGGAGCAGGTCATTCGGGTCTACAAACCCCGCTATTTCCTGGCGAGCGACTCGGGCCACGCGACCAAGCTTTATCTCAGGCTTCTCCAGGCCGTCGAAGAGGAGGGGATCACGGCGGTCGGGCCGACCTCGAAGCCCCGCAAGATCCAACTGGGCTCCGTCGAGCTGACGATCTTTCCCCAGGCACCCGAAGACCGTCGCGAGGAGAATAACAACTCGATCGGCCTGCGGCTCCAGTACGGAAACTTCTCAATGCTCCTGACCGGAGATAGCGAGACGAACGAGCGGAAGTGGTGGGTCCAAGGGCATCCCGAGCTCGTTCGCGACTGTACGATTCTCAAGCTGGCCCACCACGGCAGCCGCAACGGAACCGATCAGCGCTGGCTCCAACTCGTGAAACCAGAGCTGGCCGTGGCCAGCCTAGGCAAGGATAACGACTACGGACATCCTCACTCCGAAACCCTCAGCCTCCTGCACAAGAATCGGATCCCGCTGTTGCGAACCGACCAGCTCGGCACGATCACCATCGAAAGCGACGGCAGCGACTGGAAGGTCGTTCATCCCAACCTGGCTCGCCGGGGAAAGCCGACACAGGACGACGTGGACCGAGTCGCCGCCTCGTCCGTGGACGAGAGTCCGGCCAGCGCGAGAACGGCTTCAGGAAAGACCTCCAGCTCGTCGCGCAAAACCCGACGAAGGTAATTCGCGAGTCTCCATTCAACGAGACAGCGAGACAGGCGAGCCCGAAAATCCCCCTTCCTCGACGGGCTTCCTCCGGGTATCATCGCCGCTCCCCGAAGGCTGGGGAAGATTTCGAACGGTCGAGAGATCAGATGGCCCGATCGTTCCCGACCGGCTCAGGGAGGAGTCGACGATGCCGCGATCGATTCGACCTGATACCGGCTCCTCGGTGACCCCGAATCCCAAGTCCGCCCTGGCCGGCTTACGCGAAGCGCCGCAAGCCGTAATCGAGTTCTTCCACGGCACCTTCGCTCGCGATATCCACACCTTTTTCCCCGGCTGCCGAATCGAACGCGAGCCTACAGAGACAAAGCCGGGCGTACCTTCCTGGGGCGCTCCGACCGGTTCCGGTTTCGATCTTGGTTTTGAGATCGCCGACGATATCGTCGACCCGGGGCGATCCTTATCCGCCAAACTCTTCAATAGCCGATATCGATTGACTCGCCAGGATCTTGGCCGATTCACCCCTCAAGATCGCCGTTTGATCGAAGCGATCGGCTCCGTCCTTCAGCTTAGGTCTCATTTCATCCTCCAGTGGGCGCACACCTCTCGACTCGAGCTGAATCGGGGCGAGCCTGGCGACCACTATATCGCGGCTTGCGTCGATCCCGCCTCGTACTCGATCCAGTCGACGCATCCCAGCCGGGTCGCCGCCACGATCCTGACTCTACGAACCATGGCTCTTTCGACATACGAAAACAGGCGAATCTCGACCGGGGCCTTGCTCCTTGGGGAGGGATTGGAAGTCAAACGTTCGAGCCGCTACGCTCCCTCCGAGGCCCTCCGTTTCGGCGTCGAACTCACCGGCCTGAAGAGCCTGCACCGGCTCTGTGACGGGAGACGCACCGTGTTTCTGGTCGATCGGGAAGGTAAGCTCGTCGATATCGTCGACATCGCCCAATGGTCGGGCTTCGAGGATCCTCGGACGCTCGATCGCGGGGAATCGGCCTCGAGCGATGATTCCTCGGTCGATTCTCTGGTTCCGTGTGCACGGGCCTACACCCCGCACGCGTTGGCGACGCGCCAAGGCGGCCACATTTGCCTGGTTCTCAGCCCGAACCAGGAGATTCTCGTCTTCGCGGCGGGCATCCAGCAATTCGCCTTCGCCCACGGTCGATGGCGAGTCCTCGACCCCGGGGCCAAATTCGCCGTTTGGAGGGATGCCGTCTCGGACGAAAAGCTCGCGAGCGTTCTGTTCCGGACCGCTCTCGACCTCGCCGAGGGACGTCAAGGGGGGCTCCTCGTGGTCGTCGCCGACCCTGCCAGTGCCACAGACCGACTGATCGCTCCGAGCGACCTGCTTCCGTCAAACCCGCAGGCTTCCGAGCCGACACCCGCGACGAATCTGGGCAACCAGAACCTTGAGAGTACGCTGGGGCTCGGTCTCGCAACCGGGCCGATCCTGTCGCCGACCAAGAAGGCTCTCCATTACCTGGCCAGAGGCTGTTCGGCGATCTCCCTCGATCCCCCCGTACTGGAGGCATTGGCCGCGCTCGACGGTGCCCTCGTCACGGATTCCTCCGGAGCCTTGCTCGCCTTCGGCGCGATCCTGCGTCACGACGCCTCCTCACTCGACGAACGATGGCAGGCCCAGAGCCTTGCCGTCGAAGGCGCGCGAACCACGGCGGCCATCGTCGCCAGCCGGTTCGGACCTGTCCTCAAGATCAGCGAGGACGGAGTCGTCTCCTGCTTCCTCAACGGGACTCGCGCCTGGGACCTCTGAGTCCACGAAGGCCGATCGGTTCCCCTTGTCCGGTTGCGGCTCCATCGACTACCCTAAGTTTCGCACCCCTTGAAGGAGTTCCGATGGCCGAGTTTTCCGCCGAACTGGATGTCGTCAAGAAGATCGCGGCCGACGCCGCCGCCGAAGCGCTCCGCCGCGCCAAACAGGTCAGGCCCAAGGAGAAGGCGAATCTCAGCTTCGTCACCGACCTGGACCTGGACCTGGAACGGACGATTCGCGAACAGCTTCGCAAGCATTTTCCCGGCGATTTGCTGACCGGGGAGGAATGCGAGTCCGAAGGCGATGGCCCGCGGCGCTGGTCCATCGACCCGATCGACGGGACAGGCAACCTCGTCCACGGCTTACCGCTCTGGGCGATCAGCATCGGCCTGATCGTCTCGGGAGAGCCTGTCCTGGGAGTCATCGCCATCCCCCCGCTTGGCGAGACGTTCTGGGGCGTTCGCGGCGGCGGAGCCTGGCTCGATGGACATCGTCTCATCGCCAACGATTCGGATACGATCCACAATCAGGATAACATCTGCGTGGGGACGAACGCGCTTCGGGCCGTCGACCCCAGGACCCTCCCCGGCCGACTCCGCGACCTGGGAAGCGCCTGCTGCGAACAGACCTTCGTGGCGGCGAATCGGCTTCAGGCCTGCACCTTTCTCGGAGAAGCGGCCCACGATGTCGCCGCCGGCGTCGTCATCTCCTCCGAGGCCGGCTGTCAGTTCGGCACCATCACGGGAGAACGGCTCTCCGCCGCCGAGATGGTCCGTCGCACACCCGTTTCGATCCCGACCTTCGTCGCCCCTCCCCGACGGCTCGCCACCCTCATGGCGATGGCCAAGATGTTCGCTCCCGTTTGAGAATTTCTCTTCCTGCAAGGAATCGCGGCGATGGGCTACTGGGGTGTCAAAAGTTATGAGAACGACCTCGCAGACGAGGCGCTCGATGCCGGCTTCGACCGGGTCCACGGTGAGATTTACGACGAACTGATGGACGACCGAAACCCGCTGACTTTTGAACAGGTGCAAGCCAAGTTGGCCAACGCGGAGACCCTGGCGACGGCAATCGCCGCGGTCCGGGAGTCGGCCGAGCAGGAACAACCCGACGCTCCCCCCGAGTCGTGGGATGAGGAGACCCGCCTGGCTCTGGCGGGGGTCGTGGTCCGACACGCTGAGTTGGGGGTCCCGATCCCCGACGAATGGAAATCGCGCGCCATCGAGTGGCTCGAAAACGAGGAGATCGAGTGGGACGAGGCCACTGTCCGGGGCCTCCGTCGGCAGAAGGAGATCGCGCTGCTCCGCAACGTGTGAAGCCGACTGTTTTCACCTCATCGACCGGATTTCCACCCCGCTTGTGAGGGTGGCTTGCCTTCCCTCGTACACATCTTGAGACAAGTCCATCGGTCCGAGACATCCTAACCCTAAGAAGTCCACTTATGTGAGCCTTCTGATTTTGAGAAGTGATCAACGGCGCATTATCCATGGACGGAATCACCCGGGTTCGATTCCCTCGCTTCCGATGGCATTGCGCCTGGATCGCCGGAGCATAGCTTGCGGCTAGACGACCGACCTTCACCCCGGATAGAACGGAATGAGAAATTGGAGCTTTCGGACATCCTCCCGGACACCCTCGGAGTCTTGTTGATGAGAGTATCGATGCTCGGACGCCGCTTCAGCCTTGCCCCGCTCTGGCTTGCCTTCCTCCTGCCGGTGACACTCGTTTCGCAAGCGCGGGCGGAAGAACCCGCAGACGATCGCAAGCCTCAGATCCCCGAGCTCAAGGTCGAGACTTATACGCTACCGAACGGGCTCACGGTCACGCTCCACGAGGATCACAAGACCCCGCTCGTCGCGGTTCACCTCTGGTACAAGGTCGGATCGAAGGATGAACAAACCGGCAAAACCGGATTCGCCCACCTGTTCGAGCACATGATGTTCCAGGGTTCCAAGAACCACGACAAGGAATATTTCGGCCCGCTCGAAAAGATCGGCGCGACGCTCAACGGCACAACGACCACCGACCGCACTGTCTATTACGAGACCGTCCCCAGCAACGCGCTCGAGCTGGCCCTCTGGCTCGAATCCGACCGAATGGGCTTCCTGATCCCCGCCATGACCCAGGGCAAGCTCGACAATCAGCGAGACGTCGTCAAGAACGAGCGACGCCAGCGGGTCGACAACGTCCCTTACGGCCAGGCGCAGGAGAAGATGCTGGAGCTGCTCTATCCCAAGGGGCACCCCTATTTCCATAGTGTCATCGGCTCGATGGCCGACCTCTCCGCCGCCAGCATGGGCGATGTCTCGGCCTTCTTCCGCAAATACTACAGCCCGAACAACGCGCTTCTCTCGCTCGCCGGGGACTTCAAGACCGAGGAAGCCAAGGCCCTGATCGCCAAGTATTTCGGATCGATCCCGAAAGGGGCCGATGTCGAGCCGCTCAAGCCGGATGTCCCGAAGCTCTCCAAGTCCAGGCACGAGAAGATGACCGACCGCGTCACGCTCCCTCGCGTCGAGATCGTCTGGCCGACCGTCCCCACTGCCGATCCCGACGAGCCGGCCCTCGACGTGCTCGCGGCCGTTCTCGGCGGGCTTGATAAGGAAAACCGGCTGTTCCGAGCCCTCATGTACGACAAGCAACTGGCAGCTCGAGTGAGTGCCATGCATCCGACTTCAAAGCTCTCCGGCCTCTTCGAGGTGAGCCTGTACGTGCGGCCGGGGCAGGATGTCGAGGAAGTTGTAACACTGGCCGACAAGGAGATCGAGCGGCTCAAGGCCGAAGGCCCGACGGCCGCGGAAGTTCGCAAGGCCAAGAACGAGCGGGAGAGCGGCCTGATCATGGGGCTCGAGTCGGTCACGACCAAGGCCTCGTTCCTCAATCAGAACCTCGCGACATACGGAGATGCACTCGGATACAAGAAGGAGCTGGAGCGGGTTTTCGCGGTCACGCCGGAGGATGTGAAGCGAGTCGCCAACAAGTACCTGACGGCAAACCGAATCCGGCTCGATGTCAATCCCGGTCCGCAGGCGCAGCGTGCCCCCGAAGTGGTCGTCAACCTTGAACACCAAAAGGCCGCACAGGAAGCGGCGGTGGCCGAAGTGAAGGATGCCTTCGATCGCTCGATGATGCCCAAACTTGGCAAGATGCCTGAATTAGTGCCGCCAACCGTCAAACGGCATAAGCTTTCAAACGGTCTCCAGATCCTGCTCGCCGAGCGACACTCCCTCCCAATCGTGAGCTTTAATTTGGTGATCAACGGCGGCGAGACCCTGACACCCAAGGGAAAAGACGGACTGGCCTCGTTGACCGCGAGCCTGCTTGAAGAGGGGACGAAGACCCGCTCGTCGCTCCAGCTTGCGGGGGAGCTCGCTGAGATCGGGGCGAGCCTGGGGGCCGGATCGGGCGAGGAGAGCACGTCGGTCAGCCTTTCGACCTTGACCGGCCATCTCGATAAAGCGTTGGACATTTACACGGATGTGATTCTGAATCCGTCTTTCCCTGAAAAGGAGCTGAAGCGGCTTCAGATCCAGCGGATTTCGCGCCTGAAGGCGCGGGCTGATAATCCTGCGCAAGTCGCGGGCCTGGTCTTCCCAAGGCTTCTCTACGGAGCCGATCATCCCTATGGCCGGTTCGACACCATCGATTCGGTGAAGTCGATCAAGCGAGAGGACGCGGTCTCGCTGTATCAGAAACTGTTCGTCCCGGATAACGCGTCGCTGATCGTGGTCGGCGACACCACGGCCGACGCGATTCTGCCCAAGCTCGAGGAGGCGTTCAAAGGCTGGCCGAAAGGTCCGGTACCCACCCCGCCCGCCGTCGAGGCCCCGCCGGCGAAGTCGCTGGCGGTTTACCTGGTCGACAAGCCCGGGGCCGCGCAGTCGGTGATCACCATCGGCAAGGTCGGCGTCCCTCGCAAAACTCCCGACTTCTTCCCGCTCAGCGTGATGAACGCCATCCTCGGCGGCCAGTTCTCGAGCCGGATCAATCTGAATCTGCGCGAAGAGAAGGGCTATACGTACGGGGCTCGATCAAGCTTCGCGTTCGAGAAGGGGCCAGGGCCTTTCGAGGCCAGGGGAACTTTCCGGACCTCTGTAACCAAGGAGTCCCTGATCGAGCTGATGAAGGAGCTGACCGAGATCGGCGGCTCACGGCCCGCGACCGACGCCGAGATCGCCTTCGCCAAGGGACGAATTATTCAGGGCTTCCCCGGCAAGTTCGAGACGACCTCGGGCGTCGCCAACTCGCTGGCGACCGTGGTCATCTACGGTCTCCCCGACGACTATTTCGCGACCTTTCAGCCCAACGTCGGGGCGGTCACCAAGGCCGACGTCGACCGCGTCGCCAAGACCTACATCACCCCGGAAAGTATGACGATTCTGGTGGTCGGCGATCGCTCGAAGGTCGAGGAATCGATCAAGTCGCTCCCGTTCGGCAAGACGATCCACCTCCTCGATAACGAAGGGAATCCGATCGGCGAAGACTCGTCGAACGCCCGCAAGGCGGCCTCGACGGGTGGCTCGTCGAGAAAAACGAATCGGATCGAAGTCGGCGTGAAGTAAGCGATCTCACTCGTCGAGGGTGATCGACCGCAAGGACATGATTCGACGAGCCGCTTCATCGGGAAACTTCCGGTGGGGCGGTTTCTTTATGTTCGTGTGAGGGACGCGGGACTCTCGACATCATTACTTCAGGGACAAGCCGCTCTCTATCTCCGCCGAATCGCATCTATCGACCGACTACCTACCACGAACGATTTCAGCATCCGGATGTCGCTGCTTGAAGGTTTCATCCGCGAGGGCATAAGCCTGCCCAACGATGGAATCTCTCATCAGGGATTCATTCCGTTCAAACAGCATGTGCGCCTCTGGACCGATCTCCACGAGCACGCTGACATTGGCGTGCTTGACATCCTCCGGGTTTTCCCCCTGCCAGAAAGAAGTTGAATACCCGACTACCCCCGAGAATTGCATCCTACGGTAGGGCTTCTTATCAATGTTCGCGGACGTGAGCCATTTGTTCGACTCTCCCTGCTTCAGATAGGACACCGTGACGAACAATCGCAAGGACTTGTCTTCCGGGTAAATATAAATTTCGAGATTTGAAAGGGTCCCCAATTGCTTGACCTGCATCCGCGTCGGCGTCGACGAGGATTTGAGTCTCAGCGGGATCGCGTCAAGGGCGATGGGATTTGTATCATTGATCAACTTGATGTCCAGCGGCGTAACCCACGGATCGAAGAGCTTGTTGAGCGAGTCGAAAACCTTCTTGTAGGCCAGCCCGAGCCTCTTTTCATCGACGCAGGGCGAAGCGATGTAGAGTTGCCATTGCTCCTCTTCCGCATTCCTCGCCCAGAAGGCGACCGTGACCTCGAAATCATCATAGACAAGATGATCGATGAGCTTTCGCCCGTCGTTGAGTTCGCTCTCCACCAGTAGTTCTGGATCCATTTCAGCACCCAGTCCGGATCATCTGTGATCGCCGCATAGAGATCCTTTGCTTCGTTTTCATCCTTCGCTTCGTATCGGCTCGTAACTTTCCATCCGCCGACGATATTCCAATTGGTAACGAAGCCGTCACCGACCGTCGCGCTGTCCGTCAATCTCTTGTTGAGTTCATCCCTCAACCCCGCGATCAGAATCAACTTCGCGAATTCATGGACCCGGCAATCGTCGACCTTCTTATTCTCTTCGTTGAAGACCCAACCCGTCAGAATCATACGTGCCAGGATGCAAGACTTGAGGGCACATTCCACGGAATAACCGGCCGAATAGTAAGCAAACTCCCAGCGGCCTGCCTCGATGAGGGCCTTGGCGTCTTGGATCCTTACCTCAGCCATCTGGCGCAATTCCGCCTGGTTCAATGTGGCATATCCCTAATTCTACTGTAACTGATCGCTTTTCACGTCGCTGGAGAGACGTTATCCTGAATCATGGGAAGGAGATGGAGCACGAAC
>Ga0080006_1111675_pt1 | contig 17535 bp, 22 predicted proteins | sample RS3BMetagenome_FD_69209 | JGI IMG/M metagenome (GOLD analysis project Ga0080006, IMG submission 69209) | Ferric oxide microbial mat and aquatic microbial communities from Rainbow Spring, Yellowstone National Park, USA - RS3B (SPADES... ... | reverse complement strand
CTGTTTCTGTGACATCGTTTCTCTCAGTTTATCGTGTTGTTGGTTCTTTATGTAGTTCTCTATCGCACCCGCAGTAACATTACTCACACTTCTGAAGAAGTATCCACGTGACCAGAAGTTTCCGCGTGGGTACCTCATCCTGAAACCAGTGAACTTCTCGAATATTTTGTGCGATGATATTCCCTTCAGGAGTTGGACGGCATTCGACACGGACATGGTGATTGGGATTGAGACGAAAAGATGCAGATGGTCGTTGCCCATCGCAACAGTGTGCGACACCATCCCGTATTTGCCTGCGATTTCACGGAAGGTTTCCTGAGCGAATTCCTTCACATGCACGCTCCTCAACGCGTTGTACCTATATTTCGGGCACCACTCCAAGTGGTACTGCGACAGCCCAACCGAATGGTTCTTATTTACAAAGGTTCTACTATTCATGTTTTCACGTCGACGGCAGAGCATTGGAACACGTAAACCGCGTTCACACTGCCGTCAAGAATGTTTCAATAGAAAAATAGATAGGCAATTCATCCTACGACTGAAGTTCGTAGGATTTCTTGCCCTACGGAATCATTAAAATAGGGAGTAGTTGTCTGGTTAGATGAAGAAAGTCGTGTTCAGAAGCAAGTACCTCACGGTAGAGGAGGAAAGGGTTGGAGAACGCGGGAAAACAATACTTATAGAGAGGAAGGGCGATGTTGTGTTCGTGGTGCCGAAGCTTCCGAGCGGAAAGCTTCTGATGGAAAGGCACTACAGGCCTCGGATCAAAAAATACCTATATGAATTTCCTGCAGGCTACGTCAACAAGAATGAGACGCCGATCAGGGCCGCGGCCAGGGAGCTGGAGGAGGAAACGGGATACGTGGCTGGCAAAATTAAACCGCTGATCAGTGTTTACTGGTCGGCCGGATGGGGGCCCCAAAAGGGACATTTTTTCTATGCGAGCGACCTTAGAAAAGGAAGGCTGGGTCTTGATCCTGAAGAAATTCTGGAAGTAAAGGAAATGAGAGTTAATGATGTGAACAGAATGATTGCAAACGGAAAGATAGCCGATTCGGCCACGGTGCTTGCATTTCTTTACTACTTGGCCTATGTCCACAAAATGTGAGGATCATGATAAAGTGCTTTATTTTTGACCTTGGGGGAGTGGTAATAGATTTCTCCAATGAGAGGGACTACTACCCATACCTGTCCAGGGTAAGCGGAATGCCGCTAAACAGGGTGATCAGGATAGTCGACCGCTACGTAAAGGTAGACCTGGACAAGGGCACTGTTTCGCAGAGGGTCTTTGATAAGCAGGTCGCCATGCAGCTTGGAATAAAGGAGAAGGAGGTGAAGTGGCACGAAATGTACAAAAAGAAGGCTGGGCTCTTCAAGGGTACGATAGAGATAATAAAACGGCTGCACGTTAATTACACCGTTGCCTACCTCTCAAACATCGACTGGTCAAGGTATAAGCACACGGTGAAGATTCTGAAGCCTTACCTAGGCCTCTTCGACTACAGGTTCGCATCGTGCGAGATTGCATTGAGGAAACCGAGCGCAGAGATATATAGATATGCGCTCAGGCATATGCGCTATAGGCCAAGCGAAGCCATATTCATAGACAACATGATGGAGAACGTTGTTGGCGCGAGGAGGGCGGGCATAAAGTCCATATTATTCAAGAGCCCCGCGCAGCTCGAAAGCGCGCTGAGAAAGATGGGAGTTGAGCTCTAGGCGCTGGCGAGCGCTGCGGCAGCGGCAGAGACGCTTCGGGCTGCTGAGGCAGGCTATTAAAAAGTATTATGAGCATTGAAAAGTGAATTGTAAATAGGCTTGCTTTGCATGGCTGAATCGAAGGCTGAAGAGGGCCGTAAGGGGATAACCGCTAGGAAATCGGAAAACTTCTCTGAATGGTACACGCAGGTCATCGAGAAGACCGAGTTCGTCGACTATACCCCTGTCTCAGGCGGCCTGGCATTCAGGCCTGACGGCTATTTTGTGTGGGAGACTGTGCAGAGGGCCACGGACGCGCTTTTCAAGAAGGCTGGAATACTGAATGTCTACTTCCCGATGCTCATACCCGAGCACCTGCTCGAAAAGGAGAAAGAGCATGTGAGGGGTTTCGCGCCTGAGGTGGCGTGGGTTACTCACGCGGGCAAATCCAAGCTCGAGGAGCGGCTGGCAGTCAGGCCGACATCTGAAACGATAATGTACGAAAGCTTCGCGAAGTGGATAAGGTCGTGGAGAGACCTTCCGCTGCGCACGAACCAGTGGAACTCTGTGATAAGGTGGGAGTTCAAGCACCCGACGCCGCTGCTTCGCAGCAGGGAATTCATGTGGAACGAGGGCCACACGGTCTTCGCCACAAGAGAAGAGGCAGAGGCCGAGAGGGACCAGATACTCGGAATCTACGAGAAGGTGCTGAAGGAGTACATGGCGCTGCCTGGCATAGCAGGCAGGAAGACCGACTCGGAGAAGTTCGCGGGGGCCGAGGCCAGCTACAGCATAGAGCACCTCATCCCTGACGGCTGGGCCATCCAGGGGCCGGACTTCCACAGCGACGGGCAGAATTTCTCCAAAGCTTTCGGCATAGAGTTCATAAACAAGGAGGGCAAGAAGGAGTTCGCCTACCAGAACACTTTCGCACTCACCACGCGTGAGCTCGGGGTTATGATAGCGGTGCACGGAGATGACAGGGGGCTGGTGATTCCGCCGCGGGTCGCAAGGATACAGGCAGTGATAGTCCCCATATATACTGGCGAAAACAGGGAACTTGTGCTCAGAGCTGCAAAATCCCTGGCTGAAACGCTTTCGAGGTCGGTGAGGGTGCATCTGGATGACAGGGACGCTTACTCGCCGGGATGGAAGTTTCACAATTGGGAGCTCATGGGAGTGCCGCTCAGGATGGAGATAGGAGAGAGGGACATAAAGGCAGAAAGGGTTGTAGCGGTCAGAAGGGACACTTTGGAGAAGCGCGAGGTTAAGCTGAAGGACGTGGCCGAGGGAGTTGGGGCCATACTTGACGAGATTCACGAAAACCTGTACAGGCGCGCCAAGAGATTCATGGAAGAGAACACCCATGAGGTCAAGACATACGCGGAGCTGAAGAAGGTGGTTGAGGGCAGGAGCGGAGGCATCGCGCAGGCCGGATGGTGCGGCTCGGCGGAATGCGAGGCTAAGGCAAAGGAGGAGACCGGCGCCAAGATAACCAACATGCCGTTCGATGCGCAGGGCAGGGCTAGGGGGAGGAAGTGCGTGGTGTGCGGCGCATCTGCGAAGTTCATAGCCAACTTTGCAAGGTCTTACTGAGCGAGGCCGTGGGGAGGTCGCGTGCCTGGCATTTTGATTTTCGCGCTTTTGCTCATAGGAGTGTCTGCCGGTTTCGTGGGCTCACTTACAGGCCTTGGGGGCGGGGTGGTGCTGGTGCCATTCCTCACGCTGCTGCTCGGAGTGCCGATAGCATACGCGTCTGGCGCGAGCCTCATCGCCAGCATAGCCACATCAAGCGCGGCAGGAGGAACATACGTAAAAGACAGGATAACAAACGTGAAGATAGGCATGTCGCTTGAGATAGCAACCACGCTCGGCGCGATGGCAGGCGCGCTGCTCGCCGGGCTCATCTACTCCCTCCGCCTCGACTACATAATCTACATAGTCTTCGGCCTAGCGCTGCTGCTCTCAGCGCTGCTGATGCTGCGCAAAAGCAAGCTGAAAAGGAGGATTGCGCCCGACAGCACTACAAAGCGCCTGCAGCTCAGGGGCGAGTACTTTGATGCGGCGACAGGCAGGAGGATACGGTACTATGGGGTGAGGTGGTGGGCTGGAGAGGCGATAATGTTCTTTGCTGGCGCTTTCTCCGGTCTGCTTGGCATCGGCTCAGGGGCGCTGAAGGTGCTTGGCATGGACTGGGCCATGAAGCTGCCGACAAAGGTGAGCACAGCGACCAGCAACTTCATGATTGGGGTGACAGCAGCTGCAGGCAGCGTCATCTTCTGGGAGCTGGGGTACGTGCAGCCTTTCATAGCCGGCACTACTGCTGTGGGAGTGCTTGCCGGAGCTTCGCTCGGGACCGTTGCATTCGAGAGGCTGAGAAGCAGGAGGATAAGGCTGCTGTTCATAATCGTGCTTGCATTGCTTGCGGCAGAGATGATTCTCAGGGGTGTGTCGATATGAAGATGCAGGAGAGCATAGGATTCACGCTCCGCGCCGGAGTCGCAATAAGCGTGCTTCTCACCATTATTGGACTTGCCCTCCTGTTCGTGGACAACGGAGGCGGTGGCTACACTCTTGCTGAGATCGCTTCTGCCAGTTCCCGCGTCAACACAGCATCTTTCTCCCTGCCAGACATAGCTGCGGGGGTGCAGAACCTGGACGGATTGGGCTTCGTGCTGCTTGGCCTTGTTGTGCTGGTAGCGACCCCTATAGCAAGGGTAATACTGTCGGTGATAGCTTTTGCAAGGGAGCGCAACGCGCTCTACACGCTCATAACGCTGATTGTCCTGCTAAACCTACTTGCAGCCCTGCTGATCATCCCGAGGCTAATCGCAGGCTGAGCATCAGACACGAAGTTTTCATCACAGATCAGAAATACCTCGTGTCATCACGATTCCTCTTTGCGGCCAAACAATTATAACGTTAGCAGATAGGCGAAGAATATCAGGAAAACGCTGATTGCGAGCTTTCTCATTATGCCGCCCTCCTTGAAGATGAGGCCGCCGATGGCTACGGTTATTATGACGTAAAAGGTGTTGCCCAGGGGCTGGGCGAGGGCGACCGGCACCATCACCAGGGCGAGATAGTACGCGAGCCTGTAGCCGGATGTGAGCACCGAGGCGAGAGTGATCGGGAGCCTGTATGAGTTTGCGGTCTGCGCCACCTCCCTTAGCCCCTTGTACCTTATCGAGATGAAGATTGCGAAGAACAAGGCCATGAAAATGCTCGAGAGGATGAAGAAAGCGTACGGATTGACGCCCGATATCGCATACTTGTTGAAGACCGAAGCCACGCCAGAGACGACGACGGCGAAGAGGACCAGGTACTTGTATTTCGGGCTCTCGAAATCCTGCTTGCCGTCGGTCCTCTTCGGAGCCCTGAAGAAAAGCATGTAGGTGGCGAAAATCATCCCGGCTATTCCTATGTACTGCACTGTCGAGAGCTGCTCTGAAAGGAGCAGGAATGCAAGGATCACCACTATGAGCGTGGGCAGGCTGCTGAACGCTGCAGACGAGGCAGAGATCTCGCTGTGCCTGAAGGCGCGGGCGGCCAGCAGATAGCTGTATGCATTGACAGCGCTCCACGCGACTATGACAGCTAGCTGCCAGATGCTTATGCTGAAGTTTGCAAGCGGCAGGAAGATGAGAGAGATGAGCGCCACGAACGGAGCAACTGTTGCGCTGAAAGCGGTGGCGTACTCCCTCTTGAGCGCGTTCTTCTCCACAAGCGTTGCGAGCCCGTTGAGCATCGAGGATATGAGGACGAGGTAGTACCACTCCACCATAAAAGCACACCACTAGCGCTGCGTGCTGAATACAACGTATATGCTTTTAGTTACAGTTGCCTTGCCCGTGAAGAAAGTCTGGTTAGGGAGCGAGGCGGAAGCTGAGAAGGCGCCGTATCTGGGATAGAAGATGTAGCTGTTCTGCACGGTGATGTTCTGTATTGCCACAGACTTGCCGTTTGCAAGCGCTTCGGCCTGGGCGGTGGCGTTATTGATTGCTGCTGAGAGGGCATCCTGCTGGAGGCTCGCCTGCTGCTGGGCCGAAAGCTTTGCAGACACGCCTTCTATGCTTACACCGACTATTCTGCTGAGCCCTGACAGGGCGGAATCGACGCTTGAAACCGATGGCAGCGTCACAACTACAGCTTCTGCGGCGATGTAGAACCTGCGCTGCGAAGGGCATATCGTGGTGGTGCTTGGGTAGAGAGAAGGATAAAGCGTGGTGCAGTTGCTGGCAGGGTAGAGGGTATAGGACTGCGTCTCTATTGCGCTTGCATTTCCTCCCAGGAAAGGCTGCAGTGTGGCGTTGAGCTCTGTTGAGATGGCGGTTAGGTTGGAGAAGGCGCTGGCCGCAGTTGTGCCCGTACCGTTCAGCAACAGGTATATGGCCGCCTGCGTGGGCACGGCGCTTGCAGAGCCGCTTGCCGAGACCATTATCAGCGGGAGACGCTGCGGCGCCCCCTGCAGTATCGCGTAGCCTATGAAAGCCAGAGAGATGGCTATAAGTATTGGGAAAATGAGAAACCTTGCATTCGGCCCCACATCAATCTCGGTCTTCGCCATTCTATCGCACTATATTCGCTGCCTATATATTAATAGTAGATTCGCAGGGGCCGGTCCTTCCCGCAATCCTACGCCCTTCTTCTCAGCACAGCAACAGATCCTTAGAACAAAATGCGGCAGGAATCATTTCCAAAGACACACAAACTCCAGCTCAAACCACTTATATGCAGCAACTTGTGTCCTTGACATTTCTAAAGAAAGATTGGGCAACTATCTTTAAAGCCTCAGACATTGTCGGGAATACGTGAACTGTGTCTATTACATCCTCCACTTTGTACCCATTTTTTATTATCATTACCGCTTCGTGGATGATTTCAGCTGCCATTGGCGAAAGTATCTGCACGCCGAGAACAACGTGCGTTTTTGGATGCGCAACCATCTTTATCATGCCTCTTGTGTCTCCAATTATCAGGGCTTTCGGTACATCGGTAAACCTGACCAGCCTGCATGTGCAGGCTTTGAACTTTTCAAGCACCTCGCTTTCGGTTAGACCGACGCTTGCAAATTGCGGATCTGTGAATATGGCCCGCGGCACTATATTTTTGTCTATTTTTCTGTGGCTCCCCAAGAGTGCGTTTTCAGCTGCATAGGTTCCCTCTCTGGCGGCCAGCGCTTCCAGCATTGGCTCTCCGGTTACGTCTCCGGCGGCAAATATGTTTGGGTTATTTGTCCTCATCTCCGAATCTATCATTATCTCTCCTTTTGCGCCTGTTTTGACTTTGGCTTTTTCGACGTTGAGTTCCTTTGTGTTCGGAGTCCTTCCGGTGGCAAAAAGAAGTGAAGATGCTTCAAACTTGACCGATTTCCCATCAACCTCTGCATTTACGATAACCTTTTTGTTTTCGGCATTTCTTTCGACTCCTTTGAGGTTGACATTTGTGTATATTGTTACCCCATCTTCTCGCAGATATAGCTCCAATGCCTTTGAAATTTCCGGCTCTTCTTCAGGAATAAGCAGGGGGCTTCGTTGCAGAAGCGTTACTTTTGTACCAAACCTGTTGTACATCTGCGCGAACTCCAAACCTAGAGCGCGGCCGCCTATGACTATAAGCGATTCTGGAATTTTTTCCTGCTCAAGGCCTTCTACGTTTGTCCAGTAATTTATTTCGTTTACCCCCTGAAGCTTGGGTATTGACGGGCTGGCGCCAGTAGATATGATGAATTTCTCTCCTGCAATGACTGTGCTTTTGCCATTCTGCTCAATTTCTATCTCCTTCTCGGAAATGAAACTTGCGATGCCATCATAAAGCTCAACGTTTGGCAGCTTGCTCAGCACCTTTTCGTATTTTTCGCGTCTCAGGTCTTCTACGAGTTTTTTCTTGAACTCCATTATTTTGGCGAAGTCAAACGCTTCATCATGCTGTGCAATTGCGTTCGCCCCCAAATCGTGATCTTTTGTATTTCTGATGACCTCTCCGCTGACAAGAAGCCTTTTGCTTGGGACGCACCCGACGTTGACGCACGTTCCGCCAATCGTGCCTCCTTTCACCATGGCTGTTTTCCTGCCAAGCTCATCCGCTTTTATTGCTGCGGCAAATGCGGCGGCGCCGTTGCCCAATATAACCAATTCGTATTCTTTGTTTGCCAAGTTCACCAGTTCACCGCTTCATCTGATAGCTATCTTTCTGATATCTGAGAGTATCTCGCAACCTCTCATTTTGTTGCCGAAAATCTTTGCGTGTTTATTTGCTGCTTCTATAATTGGCGCTATTGTTTCCTTATTCAGCTCGTACACCATTTTCTTCCCGTCTCTTCTGGAGTAAACAAAACCGCAAACTGCCAGGCAGCGTAGCTCATGGGACACTCTGGGCTGATTCTCATGTATCTCTTCGCAGATCTCGCCAACATTCATGGGTGCCTTGAGGAGTGCCTCTATTATGGCAAGCCTGACCTCGTTTGAGAGCACCTTGAAAACAAATACGTTTATTTTATTCTCGCTCTGCATGCAAAATCAACGCTAACAATCAGCAGCCACAACATCCGCATTTTTCAACTTCTATCGCGGCCACAAGCTCCGCGGCCCTTTTGTTAGATGCTTTCTTTTTTGCCTTTTTGCCCTTTTTTGCCATAAAACCACATCATTAATCAGATAAAGATATATAAATTAACATATGATAAAAAAATGATATTAATGTCGCTGTTTGAATATGAAGGCAATGCGATCAGAGCAATGCTACAAGACAGGTTCTACGCTCTGTTGTTGGTTTCTTTATCAATAGCATTCACAGCAATTTATCTCGTTCTCCTGCCGTCCCTGCCAAATGGCGCCATAAGCCTAACATTCGTAAGATTCATCACGCCAATTCAGATAGCATTCTCAATAATTTTTGGTCTTTTGCTGGGGCTTATAATAACGCTTAACCTATCAATCAGAGGCATCCGAAACCGGGCTAAATCTAAGAATGCTGCGGCCGGAGCATCTGCAGGAGCGATCTTAGGCACATTCGTAAACGTGCTCTGCTGCACTCCGGTTGTGCCTTCGGTTGTTGCTCTATTCGGTGCGTCTACGCCGCTGGTTTTCGGTTACTCGGCACCGGTGGAAGCGTTTTTTGAGAATAATTATGTCTATTTTTATTTCGTGTCTGCAATTCTGTTCGTTGTATCAATACACTATATTTCAAAGAGCGCGTACTGCTGCACAGTGAAAAGAGATGGGAAACGTGGCAAGTAGATGCAAATTTTGCAATAAGGAGTTCAATGACGATACTGGATTGATGGCGCATTTCAATGACAAGCACAGGGCAGACAGGGGAGGCCTCGGCATCAATGAAATAAAAAGGCACCGCATAAGCGTTAGCTCCATGCTCATAATCGCCGTGGTAGCATGCTGCGGCGTGCCTTTATTATTAGGCATAGGCGGCATCGGATTCTTCAGTTTTTTGGCGGGCCAGCACAGCCAAACTGGCGCAGCTCAGAGAGCACTGAATGCGACTGTAGGAGAACCTGCGCCCAATATACCGATAACCCTGACGAACGGCACCACATTGAATTTGAGCAGCTTCAGGGGCAAGCCGGTGGTGCTATGGTTTGTGGCCACGTGGTGCTCCTCCTGCGCAGATAGCGCAAGCCTCCTGGCAAATGACGGATACTACAACAAAATCCATGCCAAAGGCGCTGAGCTCATAACTGTAGAGCTGTACGACGACCTCGGCTATTCTGGTCCTTCGATCTCTGCTTTTGCAGATAGCTACGGTGGGGGCACGCAGAATCCCGGCTGGCTCTATGGTACCTCCAGCCTTAACGCAACCTACTCGTACGACCCAAAAGGCTACCTGGACATTTACTACGTCATAGATCCGAAAGGCGTTATAACCAATGAGGGAGTAGGGCTGGCTGCAAATCTTGACGCTGTGGTTTCCTCTCTCTAATTGCGATGAGCTTATTGACGCTCCGCATGCGGCGCCGCATTGGATAGCCCCGATCGGATTCGAACCGATGTAAATGGGTCCAAAGCCCATTGTCCTTGGCCAACTAGACGACGGGGCTACATTGAGCACTTACACTTTTTATTATTAAGTTTGTTGCTTAAAAAGTAATCATGACTGTCAGGCTCTACTGGAAGGATGCGTACATGAGAGAATTCGATTCTACAGTAGAGGGCGTTGACGGCAACAGGGTTATCCTGAAGGAAACTGCATTCTATCCGAAGGGCGGCGGCGTGCTCAACGACACAGGAACGCTTACCGTGAACGGGGTAGGGTGCAGGGTGGCGGATGTGAGCAAGGAGGGCGACACAATCTTCCACCACGTCGAAGGAATACCTCAAATCAAACCCGGCGATTCTGTCCACGGCGTGATCGACTGGCAGAGGAGATATTCGCTTATGCGCTACCACACCGCTGTGCATCTCATGGATGGAATAGTGGAGAAGAGGTACCAGGCGGGCGGCATAACCGGCGGCCAGATATTCCCGGACAGGGCAAGGATAGATTTTGCGATGAGCGGGCTGAGCAGGGAGGTGGCGCAGAAGATAATAGACGAGGCGAATGCTGCAGTACTTGAGGGCCACAGGGTTCTGGCAAAGAGCCTGACAAGGGAAGAGGCGCTTGCAATCCCCAACCTCGCGCGCACAGAGCCGGGAAGGGAGATGATGAAGGCGATGGACTCGGTCAGGGTCGTAGAAATAGAAGGCATAGACATGCAGATGGATGGCGGCCTGCACGTCGCGAACACAAAGGAAATTGGCAGGATATCGCTCAGCAGCTTCGAGAACAAGGGCAAGAACAGCAAAAGAGTGGAAATAACTCTGGAGTGATTGCGCGAAATGCTTGTCCTTAAAGCAGCCTTTTGCCAAGTTTGTAGTAAGCAGCAGGAAAACTATAGAGCTCAGGACTTGGAACACTCACTTCTGGGCATTTTCCTAGTACATGCCTCAGGCAACGTTGACAAAGAGGCGTGTGTACCGTTCAATATTAACCCCGCCATGATTTGAGTGATATGATAGGCGACTCAAATGAGACAAATAGGCGGCTCTTGGTATAAGAAGTTTATTGACACCTGTTTCATGGAAGCGAAACGGTGCTCGAATTTACTATCTTAGAGTTGAGGATCGTGAGCTTGACCGCGTGGTAAGCGTCGACGCCGTTGTAGTTGACCGTATTCGCGCCGTTTATCGATATGCTTCCGGAATAGGTGCCGTAGGAGCTGCCGCCGGACTGCGTTATAAGAACGTATATTGTGTGGGAGCCGTTTAGGTTCAGGAGGTAGGTGTAGTTGGTTTCCGTGTGGATGTATGTGTAGTAGCTTGAGGCGTTGGTATACCGGCCGGAGCCAAGGTAGGCGCCGGGATACGTGTCAACGAATATCTCCAAGTATCTGATGAAGGGATCTGAGGAATCGTAGCCCGTCACGGTGAGGGCGTCAGATACCGGCAGCGAGGTTGGCAGCAGAGAGACGTGGCCGGTGTTCGTGTTGTTGCCGAGCTTGGAGAATGATGTGAGGTAAGCATATAGGGCGAACATCGGCGCCACGTTTGTGGTGCCACCGGACTTATAGTACGCCCACACTTCGCCGTTGAACTTGGTGCCGAGTTTCGTGCTGTTGAGCGGGCAGTTGAAGTAGAGCGTGACGTTGTTCGAAGAGCTTGTGAGCGAGATGTTTACAGCTCTGAACTGCGAAACGTTGGGCTGCTGGTTCCTGTAGGTCTGCGGGTTTGTGGCGGTGTAGTTGTAGTATGAATAGGTGGGCGATGGCGTGCTGATGCACGCGAGGCCTAGGAGCTCTATGATAGGGCTCTGGGGCTGCTGGCTGCTGCAGCCAGAGCCGTAGCAGCCTGAGTACGTTGAATAGTTCAGCTTGAGGGTTCCTGAGGTGTTCATTATCAGGTTCTGGCAGTAGCCAGTGAACGCGGTACCCAAGTTGGAATAGATGCCGTACGAGGAGGCGGGGTAGCAGTAGCCGCGGAGTATGTCGGAGAGCTGGGACGTGAGGTAGTTGACCCCCAGGTATGTACCGACTATGATGAGCATTATAAGCATTCCACCAACGACAAGTGCGAGTTCCTTAGCGTTCATGTTACAGCCTAAACAAGCATATCACTAATGCTATAAATAGCCATTGGGAAATGCGATCAGAGCTCCTTTGTCGCAGTATCAATCGGTTTGCGCTCGAATGCGAACGCGGCCTTCTTCAGCGCCCTGAGCGAGAGCGTGGCGCAGTGCATCCTCACCGGGCCGGGGTCTATGCCTATGATCTTAAGCAGGTCCCCGTACTGCATCTTCTCAAGCTGGGCCAGCGTCTTGCCCTTGAGCTCCTGCGTGAGCATGCTTGCGCTGCCCATCGAGATCACACAGCCGCTGCCCTCGAAGCTTACGTCCTCTATCCTGTCACCGCTGAGCTTCAGGTAGACCGTGATGGCGTCTCCGCATGAAATGTTCTCTTCGTTCATGCTCACGCTTGCATCCTCCATCTTGCGCTTGTTGCTAGGGTGCTCGTAATGGTATATCAGCTGCTCAGCGTACATGTCGAGTGCCATGGCATCACAGTCTTGGCTTTATTCCAATGCGGGCAAGGAAACTGAGGGCCAGCCCATTTATCCTGCCCCTGTACAAGTATATGACATATCCCAGCGCCAAGCTTATCACTATCCCAGCAAGCAGCTGGACCGGAGTGTGCTGGTCCAGGTAGAACTTGCCGTACAGCACAAGGACAAGCCAGACGGGGTAGAGCCAGCGAAGATACTTGTAGCCTGAGAGGAAGAGGTAGGGGCCGGTGAGAGTTGTTGCGTGGCTTGAAGGGAAGCCGTATCCGGGCTCGCAGCCTGGCAGTCCGGCGCACGGCCGGGGCTGCGCGACAATCATCTTGAGCACGTCGGAAACGATGTAGAGTATTACGAAAGCTGAGGCGAAGGAGAAAACGTTTTTATCTTTTTTATAGTATAGCCATATGGCAAGGATGGGGATGACTACAAAGTAGCTCTCATTCATCACGCTGAAGAAGGTTGCAAGGTCTAACGCCACAGCGATTCACTGGATTAATGTTCGCTTAGCACTATTATAATGCTTATGCAGGCTGTAATCGTTGACACCAGCGCCATAATATTTGCGCTGGAGAACAGGAAGGACATATTCGCTTCGATAGAGCAAGCCATGCCAGGATCGCAGATCCTGATCTCGAACGGCATAGTGGAGGAGCTCGAAATGATTGCTGCATCTGAAAACAAGAACAGGAAATCGGCGAGGGCCGCGCTCGCGCTGCTGGCGAAGCACAACATAAAGCCAGTGGGGGACCACAGCTACGTAGATGACTGGATAGTCAGGGAGAGCAGAATGCGCAGATGCGCAGTCTGCACCAACGACATGGAACTGAAGAAAAGGCTTAAAGCCGATAAGATAAAGGTGCTGAGCGTATCATGGAATGGGATTTTAAGATAGTAGCTACCATGTTTTGATGCAAATCCTGGTGATTGACTGTATTACACATATACTGTAAAGGACTCGGTAAGCGTGCCTCCGAGGTACATCGGCGAGGATATAGAGAAAGCCACCACTGAGATGCTGCGCACAAAGTATGAGCGCACGCTTGACAAGGACATGGGAGTGGTGCTGGTTGTCTACAACGTGAGGGACATAAGCGACGGCTACATACTCCCAGCAGACCCGAACACGCACCACGACGTAACCTTCGACGTGCTCACGTTCAGGCTAGAGGTAGATGAGGTTGTGCTGGGCGAGGTCTCGGAGCTCGCTGACTTCGGGCTTTTCGTAAGGCTGGGACCCCTGGACGGCCTGGTTCACCTCTCGCAGATAACAAGCGACTTCATAACTTTCGACAGGAAGGCGGGAGTTTTTGTATCGAAGAACACGAAGCGCACTGTAAGGAAGGGCGACATGGTCTACGCCAAGGTGTCTACCATAAGCATAAGAAATACGATACAGGATGCGAAGATAGCGCTTACCATGAGGCCCGACGGCTTCGGAAAGCCGGAGTGGATCAAGGAGCAGAAGATCAGGGAGATAAGGGAGAAGAGAAAGAAGAGCAGGTGAAGGAATGGCGGAGAAGGCGTGCAGGACCGACAGGCTGATAATCGCACAGGGAGACACGTGCCCCATCTGCGGGCAGAACAACCTCACCACGAAGTGGAGCGGCTACATAGTAATACTGAACGTGGAGAAATCTGAGCTGGCGAAGAAGATGGGCCTGAAGATAAACGGCGCGTACGCCCTGCACCTGAACGACTAGCTACTTCTTTTCCAGAGGCTTGTTCCTGGAGAACTCCTCCACCACGCTGAGCTTCGTTATCTTGTCCATGTATCTCATTAGGGCGTTCACGAAGTTGCTCTTGTTTATCAGGTACACGTTGCCCTTCTCGACCTTCTCCCCGAACACGACCTTCACATCCCCGCCCGATATCTCCACTGCATCTGGAACTAGGTCGTAGACCTCGGCCACAGCCTTCACCTTGTCCTCGTCCTTCTCCAACTTCGAGAGCACCTTTATCTCGTAGATCATCTTCTCTCCAGCCAAGGGGTGGTTGGAGTCTACGATAACCCTGCCGGAATTGACGCTTTTTATAGTGGCGGCTGAACCGTCTATGTCGAGCTGCATGCCTGGCTGGGGATCTATGTCCCTCTTCTTGAAGTCAGCAACAGACATTACCCTGACCAGTGACTGGTTCCTGTCTCCAAACGCGTCCTTTGGTTCAAGCTCGACCTTCTTTGTCTCCCCGGCGCTCATAGTCCTTATCGCCTCCTCAACGCCCTTTATGGCGTTGCCCTTGCCCAGCACTATGAGCTGCGGCGCATACTTCGTGTCGCTGTCGAATGAGCCTTCCTTCTCCGCCACGCTCTTGACAGTGGTGTAGACAAGCTTGTTGTCTGCTGCGCGCCACGCGCTGTAGTCGACCTTTACGAAGTCTCCATCGCTGAAAGGCATAGGCTCAGCTTTATTAGATTTTTAAGTATAGCATACTTCATTAATAAAGGTTTTCTGCTTGGTGAGGAAAAAACTCATAGAGCTGATAGGCTCGGTATTCGTGGCGCTGATTTTCCTGAGCTCCTACGCCGCCTTTGGCAACACAGCGCAGAGCCAGAGCAATGCCACCGCTACTGTGCCGGTGCAGACCTTCTACGCGGTAGCAGAGGCCAACGCCACGATACAGTCTTACGGAAGCGTGATGAACATAAGCATATCGTGCGCCAACGCCAGTAGAGCTGCGAATGCCGCGAACATCACGAATATCGCGGATGAGCTGAAAGGCGCGCTGGCGCAGCTTGAGAGTAACGGCTCAGTGGCCAACTTCTACTCTTCGCAGGAGAATCAGATACTTGTGCAGGCAGGCAGCGCGAACGCGTACTCGCTCTTCCTAAGGCTGTCGAAGGGCATAGGCTCTGGAGTGGCGTGCACACGGTTCTCGGGCACAGCGAACATAACCCTGCCAAGCGCGATCGGCTTCACTGTGCTGCCGCAGAAGATCAAAGTAATAGTTGAACTGCCGCAGAGCCTCCAGTCTTACTCGCTGCCGGTAACGTTCGCTGAGAACATGAGCGGCACGTTGCGCGTGCTTGTCGACGCGTACCTGGAGCCGAACAGCACCATATACGGCCAGCCCAGGGTGTTAGTGGTGTAGGCGTTGGGATGATCGCAAACAAGATAAGGGAGGAGATAAGGAAGTTCGCACTGAAGAACGCCATCGACTACGGCAAGGCTGACTCCGGGGCGGTGCTCGGGAAGATAGTTTCGGCAAACCCGAGGCTCAAGCAAGACGTAAAGGAGCTGGCACGGATTGTGAAGGAGGTAACTGAGGAGGTCAACAGGATGAGCGAAGCCTCGCTGCAGAAGGAGTTTGAAGCGTATGCCAAGGAGTTCGAGAGGCGCGAGAAGGAGAAGCAGGAGAAGAGCGCAAAGCCGCATATGGAGCTGGAAGGAGCGGTGACCGGCAAGTTTGCCACAAGGTTTCCTCCAGCACCAAACGGTTACATGCATCTGGGCCACGCAAAGGGCGCCTTCCTCGCCCGCGAGTTTGCGGACATCTACAAGGGGAAGAACTTCCTTTACTTCGACGACACCAATCCGGACAAGGACAGGCAGGAGTTCGTCGACCAGTTCCACATCGACCTGGAATGGCTGGGGATAAAGTTCGACCAGGAATACTATGCCAGCGACGATGTCGAGAAGATGTACGAGTACGCAAGGAAGCTCATCTGGTCCGGTTACGCTTTTGCATGCAGCTGCACCCCAGAGGAGATGAGGCGGGACAGGTTCAGGGGCGTGGAGTGCAGACACATGAAGCATACAAAGGAGGCCAACGCGGAGCTCTTTGATGAGATGCTTGCCGGGAAGCATGAGGAGAACAGCATGGTGATAAGGTTCATGGGAGACATGAAGTCTAGCAACACGATGCTGCGGTGCCCGACTATATTGCGGATCAAGAAGGGCAGGCACTACAGGCAGGGCGACAGGTACAGGGTGTGGCCAACATACGTCTTCAACACTCCAATAGAGGACTCGCTCCACGGCGTGACAGACATAATAAGAAGCAAGGAGTTCGAGCTCGTGGGAGAGCTGAGCGAGAGAATACTGAAGGCTCTTGGGCTGCGCGTCCCAAGGGTCCACATAGATGCGCGGCTGGTGATAAAGGACAACGTGACGCACAAGCGGGAGCTCAACAAGCTGATAAGCGAAGGCAAGCTGTGGGGCTACGACGACCCGAGGCTGGTCACAATAGCGGGCCTGAGGCGCAGGGGGGTGCAGCCGCAGGCCATAAAGTCGTTCGTGCTAAGGTTCGGGATGAGCAAAACAGACAGCAGCGTGGGCATTGACATGCTCCTCGCAGAGAACCGCACTGCAATAGACGAGATATCGAGAAGGCTCTTCCTTGTTCTGGAGCCGGTGGAGGTGAAGATAAGCGGCATGCCCAAGGAGTACAGGAGCGTGAGGCTGAATCTTCATCCCCAGAAGAGCCTTGGGCAGAGGGAGGCGAGCGTGTCGGATACGCTGCTCATAAGCGGGAGCGATGCAAAAACGCTGAAACCGAAGTCAATCTTCAGGTTCAAGGACCTCTTCAACGTCGAGGTTGAGAAAGTCGGGAAGAAGGAGATAAGCGCCAGGTTCATAGGCAACGAAAAAGTGGACGCGCCTAAGTTCCAGTGGGTGGACGCGAACAGGAAGGTCAGGTGCGAGCTTCTGCTGATAGGGCCGCTGCTGGTAGGCGGAAGTTTCAACGACAAGAGCCTCATCAGGGTGGAGGCATACGCTGAGGAGTTTGTCAACTCGCTGGAGAAGGATGAGATAGTGCAGTTCGAGCGCGTTGGCTTTTACAAGCTTGACGATACAAGGCAGAAGACATTCATTGCGCTCTGACGAGCCGTAGTGCTTTTGGGTTTGAAGAATTGGTTGCATTTGCATGGCTGACAAGAAGGCGCTTGAGCAGAAGCTGGAGGAGCTGCAGAAGGACTACTCAAAGACGAAGTACAACAAGGCCACAGACAAATACCTTGGCATACTGCGCTCGAAGATGGCGAAGGTAAGGAGAGAGCTTGCGGAGAAGAAAAAGGCAAAGGGAAGCGGGTTCGGGGTCAGGAAGTCTGGAGACGCAACTGTGGTGCTCGTCGGGTTTCCAAACGCGGGCAAGTCGTCGCTCCTCAGGCAGCTCACCGGCGTGCAGTCAAAGGTTGCAGACTACGCTTTCACCACGCTCGAAGTAATACCCGGCATGCTCAACTACTGCGGCGCCAAGATACAGGTGCTCGACATACCCGGCCTTATAGAGGGCGCGCACATAGGCAAGGGAGCGGGAACGAAGGTCGCGAGCGTGATAAGGATAGCGGACC
>Ga0080006_1115088_pt1 | contig 17540 bp, 14 predicted proteins | sample RS3BMetagenome_FD_69209 | JGI IMG/M metagenome (GOLD analysis project Ga0080006, IMG submission 69209) | Ferric oxide microbial mat and aquatic microbial communities from Rainbow Spring, Yellowstone National Park, USA - RS3B (SPADES... ... | reverse complement strand
ATACTGCTTGAACTGCCCGATCCGGTGTTCTCGAAGATTTTTCCAGCAATGGCAGCCCCTTCATCGGTCAACCGTAGGATGCGAAGTGGCCTACCGCCAACTAGTACCTTTCTTTGTCGATCACTCCAGGTAAAGCGATCTAGGAGCACATCGTTCCAGCTTCCTGTCGCAACTTCCAATCATTCATGTCTCATAGGGAATTTCATGAAGAACAAATTTTCGTATCGATCACCCTGTGCCTCTACAAGTTAGACGAGACAGCGGAGATGGCAACTACTCAAAGAGGATAACACCGCGAATGTTCTTGCCGTCCCGCATGTCTTGATACCCCTGATTCACCTCTTCAAGGCTGTATGTCCTGGTAATTAGCTCATCGAGCTTTAGCTTTCCTTCTCTGTACAGATCGAGAATACGAGGCATGTCGTATCGAGGATTAGCCGATCCAAAAATTGATCCGCGCAAATCTTTTTGAAACAACGTGAGTTCGAACAACGATAGTTGAACTTCGTTTTGCAGAAATGGGGCTACAGCAGTTACCACGACACGCCCCCCCTTGGATATCAAGGACATGGTTGGAGCAATCAAATCTCCGCTGGCCACACTAGTAGTTATAATTGCTTTGTCGGCAAGTCTCCCCCATGTAAGTTGGTTCACCAAGGCATAGGCGACTCCAAGGTCTGGAGCTGAGTGGGTGGCTCCGAACTCAGTGGCTTGTTCGCGTTTGAATGCCACTGGATCAACAGCGATGATCCTTTCCGCCCCAGCAAGACGTGCACCTTGAATTGCATTCATGCCTACTCCCCCACAGCCAACTACAACAACGGTATCGCCTGGTGCTATCTCTGCAGCGTATACAGCTGATCCATATCCCGTGGTCACTCCACATCCAACCAATGCCGCCTTGTCTAGGGGGATATCATTATCGATCTTGACCGCAGAGGCCTCGTTGACTACTACATAGGGACTGAAAGTGCCGAGCAAGCAAAACGCTCCGGCTCCTTGACCTTTCGCTCGAATACGGTGCACCCCGTTCGAAACGGGAATGCCTGTTACCAGGTTGGCTCCAAGGTCACATAAGTTCTGATGACCGCTAGAACAGGACGGACATCGTCCACATGCCGGTATGAATGCCAGTACCACATGATCGCCTACGGAGAGGCTGTTGACCCCTGGACCAACGGCTTCCACTATGCCCGCTCCTTCATGTCCACCCACCATGGGCAGTGGTGCAGGTATGTCCCCGGTCAATAAGTGCTCATCCGAGTGGCATAATCCTGAAGCTGCTAGTTTGACCAGCACCTCTCCTTCTACCGGATCATCTAGCTCTACCTCCTCTACGCTCCAGGAGGTATTCAACTCCCACAGTACTGCGGCTTGTGTCCTCATATCCGCCTCACCCTTTCTCGACCCCGAGCCAACGCAAGAACCCATTGGTTCAGTCGCTGCCTCATGATCTTCTCCGTAAGGGTACCGAAAATTGCCTCCCCCGATACCCCAAATAACTCGTTCTTTTATTGATTGACCCGTGCCTATTGATCATCATCCTTGATTATTGCAAACCTGCGCAAGCACTCGCTAGCTGAATGAAAGAGATGGGTATTGGCAAGGTACTACGCTTGCTTGGACAATCAGGTGAAGATGATCAGGAGTACGAGAGTCGGTCTTTAGGCTACTTGGTGGTGAAACCTGCATCTACTACCAAGCAGGTTCCTGTAATACCACTTGCACCCTGGCTAGTGAGAAAGACCGCAGCAGAAGCAATTTCATCTGGCTCAAGCAACTTGCCCGTCAAATGATGAGAAGCAAACTCAACCGAATCGGATAGCTCATAAATTCTGGCACTATGCTCAAGCATTGATCCTCTTGTAGATCCTGGGCATACCGCATTGACCGTTATGCCTTCCCCTCCTAGCTCAGTAGCCATTGCTTTGATCAAGCCAATTACTCCGTGTTTGGCTGCAGCATAGGCAGCAATGAGCGGCATACCCACTAACCCAGCAGTCGAAGATATAGCTATGAATCGCCCTTGACGTGGCGTAGGACGCCTCAAGATCTCTGGCACTGCCGCCCTTGCTAGATTGAACACTCCGGTTAGGTTTACATCGATCATCGTCTGCCAGGTATTCTCTGGTGTCCGCCAGAGGCTTTGGCCTCCAGCGATAGCCCCGGCAGCAGCAATAGCAACATCCAAACCACCAAATCGCTCTCTGGCTAATCGCACCGCCTCACCAACTCCCTTTGGGTCACGTACATCAGCAGGAACAGCAATGGCTTGCCCTCTGCCAATCTCATCCATCACTCTGTTCAAATCATCGCTACTGGCCAAGGGATACCCTATGTCAGGATCGTCATGACAGATGTCGACAAGGACCAGGCGGTATTGCTTCGATGCCAACTGGCGGGCAATACAAGCACCAATACCACGTCCAGCTCCGGTTATGATAGCTACGGGTTGCAAACTATTTCCTTCTACAGACAAAGCAATCCTCCTACCTCTTCATAGGGCCAAGTTAGCGATATAGGACCGAGTTGGTGTTCGATCTGCGTTTCACCGTGACAGTGGACTACGCGTAGTTCGGCCATAGCTCAGTTATGGTGAACATCAAGTCTGCAACCATGGAAGCCAATATCCCTCTACCCTCTTCAGCAGAGGAACCATCCGGGTCTCCAAGTACTCCATTGGGTGAAACCGACTTGATTCCATCCAGCCGTATCTTTCCCCATATACTTGCAAGAGGTTCTTTGCACCCAGCTTCCATCTGGTCAGTTCTGACCAGCTCAGTAGTCAACGCCAGCATGATAGAGGTCTCTGTGCGTCCTGCATGCGAATCCCAGGTCCCCTCTCTTTCTCCTCCGATGATCCCCTTTGCACGTGGCCACCATACAGCGATTTTTCTCCCTTCAGCTACAAGTTGCTCTTGAGCGGCGATCAGCGAATCGACATTGCCTCCGTTTCTCGCGATCAATACAGTCCCTTTGAACAGAGAGGCAGAACGAACTAACTCTACAAGCACCAGGTTCAGCGCTTCGGCACCTATGGATAGCGTACCGGGGAACTCCTTGTGCTCTCCGCTCGATCCATATGGTAGTAGAGGCGCTACTAAAACATCTGTCCGCTGTAGTGCAAGTTGTTGCGCCAAGTAGCTCGCCAAAACACTATCGGTGCCTAAGGGAAGGTGGGGGCCATGCTGTTCTGTAGAGCCTAGTGGGACGACCAGCAAGGTGTCTGCTGCCCTTGCCTCGACCTCTGGCCAAGTCAGAGTTTCGAGGCGAAAAGCACTCTCTTGTTGGCTCTGTTCTCCAGGCAACAGCAATCAGCTCAGCGGTTCTGGGTGTGTCTGATCTGCGAGCATGATAAAGATCCTACCTCTATTAACATTCATCGGTTCGACCACCGAAGGCGCTACCGACTGAATTGCAACCACCTATCCTCGAAGCATCTACTTTCACGACAAGAGACTACCGAACTACCGAACTACCGAACTACCGACTGAATTGCAACCCAACGGTGAACCCAGTCCGTATTGCACGTATTGCAGAACCACAAGGAGATCGATCCAACGGCTGGCAGTACAACTACCGTTCGTAGTTGATAGCCTCACAGTGTGAAGCATTAACAGTTTGGTAAAAGTAAAAGTAGTTGAGTAGCCAAGCATATCTTTGGAGAATGACAATATTGACTAAAAAAAGTAAAAATATGCCTTCTTCACAATTCCTTCAACCCAACTTGGTGGAGAACCTTCAAAAACAAGTGGTAGGCCTCCAACGAGAGGTAGAACTTCTGTGCGTAGCCCTAGCCACCGGTCGTCATGTCCTGCTCGAAGGACCGCCTGGCACAGGCAAGTCAACCCTGCTCCGTTTATTGGCTCAAGCCACGGGCACTGCCCTCGTTTTCGTGGAAGGGAATACGGAGCTAACCCCTGCAAGGCTAATTGGTTACCACGACCCAGCCATGGTCCTAGAGGTGGGCTACAAGCCAGAAGCCTTTGTTGAAGGTCCCCTCATTACCGCTATGCAGCAGGGAGCCCTTTTGTACATAGAAGAACTCAACAGAGTTCCGGAAGAATGCCTCAATGCATTGATAACCGCACTAGCCGAGGGTGAGATATATGTTCCAAGAGTTGGCCGCATCGAAGCAGCCGAGGAGTTCCGCATGGTAGCTGCCATGAACCCTTTCGATGCAGTGGGGACCTCTCGGATAAGTCAAGCCGTATACGATCGCATGTGTCGAATAGCCATAAGTTACCAGGACTTCTCAGGTGAATGTGCAATAGTCGACAGACTGACTGGTCATTCTGGAGAGATAATTGAAATTGCTGTAGAGCTCGTACGAGCTACTAGATCGCATCGAGATATCATAACCGGCTCTTCTGTTCGTGGGGCCATCGACCTTGCACACCTTGCATTTGGATTGGCCGAGTTGCGGGGGGAAAGTGTACCCAGCCGGACCAGCCTGCTAGATGCAGCACTAGTCGCAGTATCCGGTAGGATCAGAGTAGACGACTCGACTCAGCGTACTCCAGAAGAGATCCTTACCGAACTATTCGAAGAGGTACTGTCGAGACACTTCAAAGATACAGATCGACTTGAAGATACAGATCGACCCGCAGATGATGCAGCCTGCTCTGTCATGACGGAGAATAACCTAGAGAGGTCGAACCGGGGAAAAGGGAACGGCCAGAGAAGCGGTGATGTCACTACCGGACTCTCTGGCCCAGGAGAGCGCATCCTCGAAGGAAAGTCAGCTGAAGCGGTTATATCGCAGGCAGCTAGACGTACGGTGAGCAGGAAGTATTTAACACGGCGTTTTTCAGAATTCACCTCGGTCAGTCCTCGAGTAGGAACGCTCAGCGAAGATGCTGCTCTAGCCATGATCGAGACTGATCCGACCAGAGGCCTAGAGTTGCTCTGCGAAATGGCCAATGCTACGGATCGAATGCTCGCCAAAGCAGTACGATCCCTGGTCGCGCGCATCTTCGTAGACATGAGCAGATCGGGTCATGAAAGATATCGTGGACTTCATCGCATAGACCGAGATCACCGTAGTTTAACCGGCGATCTCGATTTGGAGGGCACTCTCGAGGCCACAGGAGGATTGAGGCCCAAATCCTCAGAAGACCTGCTCACTCTCTCTTGGCATGCCAGTCGGAAAGCACTGTGTCTATTGCTCGACAGGAGTGGCTCGATGGAAGGAAATCCTCTTGCGCTTGCTTGTTTGGCAACAGCTGCCACTCTTGTTTCTGGAAGGTCAAGAGCAGATGTAGCAGTGGTCACATTTTCCCGTGAAGCAATAGTGGTCGTGCCCATGGGATCAAACTGTTCAGTCCAATCAGCAATAAGCTCTTTGCTCTCGCTGCGAGGAAGTGGGACAACTGATATCTCTAACGCACTTGCCGCTGCCAAGTTGCAGTTGGATCGTAGCCCCTGCAAAACCAAGGAGGCTGTGCTGATCAGCGACTGTGTTGCCACTGCTGGTGATAATCCTTTGAACTCGCTCAAAGGCATAGAGCTGCTCCACGTAATAGATACCAGCCCAGACGAGGATGCACAGAACATGGGAAGACTGTTAGCAAAGCGTGGAAATGGTAACTTTCAGGTAGCGACCGACCTTTCGAGACTAGCTACTTCCCTACAGTCCATTATTCTGTGAGCCTATGGTGATCGGTTAACCTCCCTGCCCTTAGGACAGCTGGCTGCAGCCACGCTTACTCATTTCAATGCCTCATATGCAGACTGTTAGTGAGCGGCGTTGTCGTGAACCTTCGTGCTAGATCCGGGAACTGGCCTTATGGAGGAGACGCAGACAGGGTAGTTAGGGATGTTACACTTAGGCCGTTTCCTAGCAATCCACCAAGCGAGCCAACCAGTATGATAAATGAAAATCATCTCCTGGATCGATACTTGACACTGAACCCAACGGTATCCATTAGGAAAGAACGTTTCGGTGCTCTAGTTTATAACCACGAAAATCGCAAATTGAGCTTTATCCGCTCCGAGGAGCTCCTCTGCATAATAGAGGATCTGCAAAAGGGTGCCTCCGTAAAAGGTGCGCTCGTTGCCAACAAGATAGACCCCTCTAGATGGCCGATATTCGTAGCTAGCTTATCGACTTTGCTTAACCAGGGTTTCGTGGTATCTCCTCCCGATGGAACCGGTTCGCCAAATGCTGTTATTAGCAGCGGTTAACAGCTTTGTTGTTATGTGAGCATTCGCATATGTCATGATTGAGACCATGACCGATAAGACCACGACCACTAACGTAAAGCCCTCTACTTATACGACAGGCGAAGATCCTCAGTCTGCCTCCTCTGATGCCGAGAATGCCCGATTGATAGCAGAAGAGATACTCATCGAAGAGATCTCCATAGACGGCATGTGCGGGGTTTACTAAGTTGCGTCATGTCAATGCAGATTAAAGAGCATCTGAGGGAAGGCCTGAGCGCTCCCATCTGTCTTACCTGGGAACTCACCTATCGCTGCAATTTAGCGTGCGTGCACTGTTTATCCAGCTCAGGAATCCCAGACCCTGCTGAACTATCCTCCAGGGAGATCATGGCTCTTACCGATGAACTTGTCTCCATGGGTGTGTTCTATGTGAATATAGGGGGAGGAGAGCCAACTCTACGCTCGGATTTCTTTGAGTTCCTCGAGCATGCCACCGCTCAACGCCTAGGGGTGAAATTCTCAACCAACGGAACCACTATCAACAAAAAGCGAGCACAACGTCTCGCCGGAATGTCCTACCTCGATGTCCAGGTATCCATCGACGGTGCGGATCAAGAGACCAATGACGCGGTCAGGGGAAGAGGGTCATTCTCTGCAGCACTGAGAGCGCTAGCCAACCTAGCTGACGCTGGTATGAGCAACGTCAAGATATCGGTGGTAGCTACCCGTTTCAACTTGGACCAGCTAGATGCCTTAGAGACATTGGCCGCTAGATACGGAGCCACTTTACGTATCACCAGACTCCGTCCTTCTGGGAGAGGTGCCAACAGTTGGCATAAGCTTCGCCCTACCAGAGAACAACTTCGAGAACTGCATCGTTGGCTTCTCGATCATCCCCATGTCAGTACAGGGGACTCCTTTTTCCACCTCGCTCCATTCGGTGAACAGCTCGACGGTCTCAACATGTGCGGAGCAGGAAGAGTGGTCTGTCTGATAGATCCTCTAGGTGATGTATATGCTTGTCCATTTGTCATTCACGAGCAGTTCAGAGCAGGAAACGTAACTGACCCCGGAGGTTTCGGACAGATCTGGAATTCCTCACCGGTTTTCAACTCTCTAAGACATGCTGCAGTAACCGGCTCCTGTTCTAGTTGTTCAGCCTTTGACAGCTGTGAAAGCGGTTGCATGGCTGCCAAGTTCTTCACTGGGTTGGACATCACAGGACCAGACCCAGAGTGTGTACTAGGCCTTGGCGATGCTCTGCTAGCAGAAACCGAGACGATGGCTCGCCCTGTTGCTTTGTTGGACCACTCTCGCCATGCGACCTACCCGATAACGCAACACCGAGCCATTAGTGCTATTCCAGTGTCCATCTCTACACATTGCACATCGTGACTAGTGATCCTCCTCTGGAACTTTGCCAAGCATTCCGCTTAAGAGATTTAGAGGCATCTTCCCGGGTGATATTCGGCCCTCACGAGACCAACCTCGGAGAAGAGCGGAGATTCTCGCAAAGACATGTCGCCTACTATCGAAGACGTGCAGCAGGTGGAGCTGGGGTCGTTGTCACCGAAGAAGCTGCTGTGGATAGTAGTGACTGGCCTTATGAACGTTCCCCTTTGGCTAGCCTGTGCGAACCAGGGTGGAGACGGATCGCCCGTGCAGTGCATTCTGAGGGAGCATTAGCCATAGCCGCTCTTGGTCATAGCGGCGGACAAGGAAGCTCGGCATACTCTCAGGCCGCCCTGCTTGCCCCATCGAGAGTGCCTGAGGTGGTAAGCCGTGAGATCCCCAAGGCCATGGAGTTAAGGGACATAGAGTCAATCGTCAACTCCTTTGCACGTTCTGCAAGCTCCGCCATGGCGGCAGGTATGGATGGGGTTGAAATCAATTCTGGTCAGCATAGCCTAGTAAGACAGTTTTTATCTGGGCTGACCAATCACCGAGATGATGCTTACGGCAGCAATCGTCTCCTATTTCTCGAAGAAATCCTCCAAGCCATTCGGAGCGAAACACCAAATGCCGTCCTCGGGCTTCGTCTCTGTATAGATGAACTGGCTCCTTGGGCTGGCATTACCACTGAGACGGCAATTCAGCTAATCCTTGAGCTTGCAGGGTCAGTTGACTATATCACTTTAGTACGTGGCTCCATCTATAGCGTCTGGGCAACTCGACCTGATTCACATGTAGAACCTGGGTTCAACCTTCCAGGAGCCAGGAGGATCAAAGAGGCATTGATCGATCATAACGTCCCGATGGTCCTCATTGCTCAAGGCTCCATAGTAGATCCCGAGCAAGCCGAGAGCGCCATTGTCGATGGGGTCGTAGATGCGGTAGAGATGACCCGTGCTCAGATTGCGGAGCCAGACTTGGTCAACCTACTTAGGATGCACGGCCTTCGAGCTCGATACCGCCCCTGTATTCTTTGTAACCAAAACTGTCAGGTTCGAGACCCACGTAATCCTATTGTAAGTTGCATAAGCAATCCCGAGGCAGGATATGAAGGCACCATAGAAGCAGCGTCGATCGCCAACCCTCCTGTCCTAGGCAGTAGAGCTACTGGATACAGTAACGACTACGGAGAGAGGAAGTATATCCCCACAGAGAGATGGGGGCATATAGAGCAGCTGCAGGGTCTGCAGCGTACAAGGTCAAAAACATTTCGCTCACTCCCCCCTGTGTTGGTCATTGGTGGTGGACCGGCTGGATTGGAGTGTGCTCGGTCCGTTGCAAAACGCGGTTATCATGTACAACTTTACGAAAAATCACAGCAGTTGGGCGGAGTACTAAGGTTGATCTCCAATGCTGATGGCAAAGAACGTTTTTCTTTGCTAGCTGACTGGCTCGAAAACGAGTGCCTTGATGCAGGAGTGGAAGTTGTGCTTGGAGTCGAGGCCACTCCTCAGCACCTGACTGACTCGTACTCTGCCGTATTCATCTGTACGGGATCTCGACCAGGGAGATTGACATTCCATACTTCAGCAACTGCTAAAGTGATCGATCCAGTTGCAGCACTTGCCAATCTCGACGAGATCGGAGTTGAAAAGGGATCTTCTCTAGTGGCATGGGATCCATTAGGTGGTTACTTGGTTCTCCCCTTAGTGGAGACCTTGGCTAAAAGGGGGTACAAGCTGACTGTAGTCACCCCTGACCTGATCGTAGGTACCCAGTTGTCCAGGACCGGTGATCTCACTCCCCTTCAATCACGCCTCTATCGCCTGGATGTCTCTCTCCTCAAGCACCATACGATACGAGAGGTATCAGATAGGGAAGTAGTAGTGGAAGACATTTTTACTAACAAGAGGATCACCATCTCGGCTTCAGGTGTGATCGATGGTGCTCCTCGCTTGCCCGAAAACACCCTGTGGGACCTCACCGGTCGCAGGCATGACCGCATTGGAGATGCTCTCGCTCCTCGCAGTGTAGCTGAAGCGATATACGAAGGCCGTCGTAAAGCACTCGAACTACCACTTTCTATAAATACTACCGGAAGTACTGTATCGTCTGGAAGATAATGACCGTCTCGCGATATCCCATTTTGTTCTCACCAATACGCCTTGGTCCGGTAACAGTGGAGAACCGAATCGTCTTCTCCGCCCACCTGACCAACTATGCATCCAATGGGTTGCCTACGGCTCAACACGCTGCTTACTATGCCTCTAGGGCCAGAGGGGGTGCAGGTCTCATCATTACCGAGGAACACTCGGTGCATCCCACTGATTGGCCTTACGAGAAGATGATTCACGCCTGGAAACCAGAGGTCTTGCCCGGCTACCGCCTTATCACCGATGCGGTCCATCGATACGGCACCCCCATATTTGCCCAAATCAACCATAATGGCGGGCAAGGCAGTGGCATGTATTCACGACTGCCTCTATGGGCACCCTCTCCTGTCGCCGATCCTCTTTTCAGAGAGGTTCCTGTTGCAATAGATGAAGAAGAAATTGAGGAAGTCATTGCCGCTTACGCTGATGTCGCCCTCCGGTGCAAGCAAGGAGGTTTCGATGGAGTGGAACTACAATGCTCCCACTCCTCAATAGTCAGGCAGTTTCTCTCCCCTGCGACCAATTTGCGCTCTGACCGATACGGAGGCGAACTGAAGAATCGAGCCAGATTGCTATTGGAGATAACCGAAGCAGTTCGGCATGCAGTTGGAGAGGGGATGGCTATCGGAGTACGACTCTGCGGGGACGAGCTCATCGAGGGCGGAACGAGCATAACAGAGGCTGTAGAGGTAGCGAAGATGATCGAACAGCAGGGTGTGGTTGACTACATAAACACCTCGATAGGAGTAGCTACAGCCACGCTATTCACCATTGAAGCTTCTATGCAGTTTCCACCAGGATATGCCCTGTTCATACCTAGTGCTATACGGTATGCTACTGCTCTTCCGGTCATTGGCGTTGGACGCATCAAGGATCCACAACAAGCAGAGAAAGCACTTTCCGAGGGTTACTGCGACTTGGTAGGGATGGTACGAGCTCAGATAGCCGATCCAGACTTTGCCAACAAAGCTGCGAGCGGTACCCCAGAAAAGATTAGGCTATGCCTCTCCTGCAATCAAGAGTGCGTTGGAAGAATGGGGCTGAATCGTTGGCTGGGCTGCATTGAAAATCCCCGAACAGGCAAGGAGAGTCACCTACCACCTCGCCCTGCTCACTCTCATAAAAGAGTTATCGTTGTAGGAGCAGGGCCTGGGGGCCTCCAAACTGCAATAGCTGCATCTTTAAGGGGGCATGAGGTTCTGGTACTAGAGGCCGCTGCATATCCAGGAGGACAGATACGTTTAGCGGCAAGCATTCCACACAGGGCAGAGCTTGCCGACCTTGTTCGCAATCAGATAAATGCTCTTGCCGATCTAAAAGTGAGGATCTTTTACGAAACTCTAGGCAACTTAGCAAGTATAAGGGAATTGGATCCTTCAGTTGTCGTAGTAGCTACCGGATCCAGTCCACAAAAGCCATCTTGGCTTCCTGCTCATCTCTATATTCAAGATCATACCCAAGCTGGCCCGACAGCTCCCTTATCGCATCCTCGCTCTGTTTCCACTTTCCTTGAACAACAATTACCAGAAATCAGTGAGGTTCATCCGCCTTTACCCAAGGAGCTGGGCAATTCAGATACTGCTAGCGTTGAGGAGTCGATCATGGCAGGAAAAACAGTTGCAGCGGATATCCGCCATGTTCTGGAAGGTCTGGCTACCCCAAGGGGTCGCGTCGTAATAGTGGACGAACTCGGTTTTCACCAAGCGACCAGCGTAGCTGAACTTCTTGCTGACCGAGGATGCTCAGTTACGGTTACGACATCTGCCATGGTGGTTGGACAGGACTTAGGGATCACATTAGACCTTGAAGGCTGGAATATGAGAGCGGCTGCCAAAGGCATTACTCAACTCACAGAGTTGGTTCCCGAGGAGGTATCCGATGGAGAGATAGTCTTCCTGCATCATCCAAGTGGGAACAGGCTCGTTATTCCTGCAGATTGGATAGTCCTTGCCACTCCTCCAGAGCCAAACGAGAGCCTTTACTTCGAGCTTATAGGAGAGGGGATCGAAACCTATAGAGTCGGTGATGCGGTAGCTCCTCGAAAAGCCCATGCAGCAGTTATTGAAGGCAATGCCGTGGGAGAGATGCTGTGAAAACCATTGGTGAAAGGATGATAGCGGTTATCCCCATACGAAAAGAGTTTACCGATAATGAGATGAGCGAAATTATTGCTGAGGCTGGTGGTAGGGCTATTCTCATCGGTGAAGAGACGGAGAAAGCAGCTTCCTCCTTGGAAACAGTTTCCAAACAGCTCATTTGTCTAGAAGCTGCTTCTTTCTCCCCTGCAAGGTGGTCATTGCTCCTGCGGAAATACCTGGAAAAACAGGATCTGGTTATCATTCCTGCTACTCCAGACGGTAGAGACCTTGCTCCACGTATTGCATACGAACTCAAATGGCCGCTGATCACCGGAGCTATAAAGGTGGGCCCTGGATACGCTTACACCGTCCGTCACCCCAGAGAAGCGATGCTGGAATACCGTTTCGATCGGCCAGTCGTAGCCACTATCCTACCCGGTGAAAGAGGGATTGAGCCTCTCCCGCCAGGAGCTGGCCATCCACACATCACTGTGTCGGACACCACGATCCCTGCTGAACCCTCCGAAGAGGAAGGGTCGGACGCGCTGCTGCTGGACGTGCTGTCCAATGAGGCAGGTGAGCTCGGTTTAACGGAGGCTGAAAGGGTCATTGCTGGCGGAGCAGGATTGGGCGGTAAGGACGCTTTTGAACTTCTCGAATTGCTTGCCACTCGACTAGGTGCAGTGGCTGGGGCCACCAGAGTTGCTACCGATGCCGGGTGGTTGCCTCATGATCGCCAGATAGGCAGTACTGGCGTTACCGTAAGACCTTATTGGTATGTAGCACTGGGTATCTCAGGTGCTAGTCAACATCTAGCCGGTGTAGTCGACCCTGAGCATGTAGCTGCAGTGAACCTGGATCCTAGTTGTCCCATGATGGCTCTGGCAGAGTTGCCCATAGTAGCTGACGCACCAAAGGTCCTCTATGAGATGGTCGAAATGCTTTCAACCGACCATTCCTCGACAGAGTTCACGAGTCAACGGGCATAGGGGGCTTCCAGATGAGCGTGTCCACTCAAGCAGTCGTTGTCGGTGCTGGACCTGCAGGTTCAGCAGCAGCATTGGTGCTTGCCCGAGCTGGCTTCGAGGTAGTCCTGTTGGAACGAGGTCCCTATCCAGGCTCCAAGAACGTATATGGTGGAGTAGTCTATGGACGTATCCTCGATGAGTTGATACCGCAGTGGTGGGAGAGTGCTCCTATTCAAAGATGGATCACTCGTAGATCCACTGTAGTGCTGACTGAATCCCAGGCGCTAAGTGTGGACTTCCGAACACAACGTTGGAAGGGACAGCCGTTCAACGGTGCAACTGCCTACAGGTCAGAGTTTGATCAGTGGTTGGCCAGTCAGGCAGAGAAGGACGGTGCCAAACTGCTCTGCTCTACTACTGCCGTTGGTCTTATCAAGGAAGGCGGGAAGGTAGTTGGCGTCCGTACCGACAGGCCAAATGGTGAGCTGTACTCAAAGCTGGTAGTGGCATGTGACGGAGTCAACTCGTTGTTGGCGAAAGAGGCTGGCCTGTACGAAGATGTTGATGCCAACAACTTCACCTTGGGCGTCAAGGAAGTCTGGTATTTGGGGAAGAAAGAGATAGACAATCGCTTTGGCCTGAGCATGAACGAAGGGGTTGACATAGAGATACTGGGAGGCACTAACCCTATAGCTGGAGGAGGTTTTATTTACACGAATTTGGATACTCTTGCAATTGGTGCAGTTCTTCGCTTGACGGATCTCGCCGCCTCCCGCAAACGCCCAGAGGAAATCGTTGCAAGGCTTCGCTCTCATCCCGCTATCGCACCATGGTTCCTTGGAAGTCACCTTGTAGAGTACTCCGCTCACTTGATACCCGAGGGAGGATATCACTCCATGCCCAGGCTGGTGACCGATGGTCTACTCGTAGCTGGTGATGCGGCAGGGATGTGCTTGACCACAGGCATATGGCTGGAGGGGATCAACTATGCCATTGGATCTGGAGCCATAGCAGGAAAAGTAGCTGCGGCTGCTTTGGCGCGAGGTGACTACTCTTCCTCTATGCTCTCGAAGTATGAAACTGAGTTGCACCATAGTTTCGTCTTGGGAAACCACAGGAGGCTTCGTCACCTTCCTCATCTGGTACTGTCCGAGCGATTGCAATCACGTTATCCTCAAGCACTTTGCAATGTAGTCGAGAGTATGTTCACGGTACGCGATCCCCTTCCGAAACCACGACTTTCTCGGTTGGTACGAGCAGAGTTGAAGAAAGCAGGTGTACGAGGCACAGAGCTACTATCCGACCTCCTCTCCATCCTCCGAGACCTGCAATGAAAAAGACCTATGCCCTCCGCTACCTTTCGTCAAGAAGTGGCTCGAGGAAGCACAACTCAACAGGGCACGATGATCCAACACGTAGCGAACCATTGACCTACGAGGAACTCGACTGGGCAGAGAACTTCCCCTTGCCAGACGATCAGCTGTTGCATCCAGTCGCCTTTGAAGATCGTATGGGCAGCGTACACTTCATTGTGCATGAACGTGCCCATATCACCATAGACAACGACACTTGCAAAGGATGCACTACCAAATCGTGTGTGACTGCCTGCCCCGCAGGACTCTTTGTCCCTACGGCAGATGGCGGTATCTTGTTCAACTATGAGCAGTGTTTCGAATGTGGTACATGCTACATGATTTGCAATCATAAAGGGGCTATTAGCTGGAGTTATCCTGTAGGAGGGTATGGAGTAGAGTTCCGATATGCCTGAGCCCACGGAGTCGAGAGGCTTTCCATCGATTAAGGACTCATCCTTGTTGATCGGAGTAGCTCTCAAAGGAGATGTCGGAACTGGAAGAGCCGATCCCCTCATCGGGGATGCAGGTGCCAATAAGAATAGTCGCGAGATCCCAGCTATCGACCAAGCCGCTCTAGAGGTTGCCCTCTCGCTAAAGGACAGCGTCGGTGCCAAGGTACTGTGTTGCTCAGTTGCCACCAGGGAAGCCAAAGCCATGCTTTCTTCGACGCTGGATCTAGGAGCCGATCGGGCTGTATTGATCGTAAGCCAAAGCAAGCTTACCAACGTGGAAGTAGCAGTTAACTTAGCTGGAATCTTCTCCAAGTGTTCTTTCGTGTTTTGTGGAAGCTCCGGCCTTGATTTGGCTACCTCTTCTGTACCCGGGCTATTGGCTGCAGCGCTCAAAGCCAAACAAGCTCTTGGTATCTCCTCTGTGAGCATGGACCTAGATGGGGATATGAGCCAACACCTCTCCCAACGTATTGAGGGTGCCTCCTCTGTGAGCATGGACATAGATCAACCTGCTCAGCGTAGCGTAGCGGGAGAACGTGCCTCCTCTGTGAGCATGGACCTAGATGAGCATGGTACAGAAGAGAGTGGTTCCACGGATATCCGAGTGGGAATCGACTCTTTCGACATCCCCTCCCCTTCAAATGGCTCTGTACCTACTCTCGTAGTGGAACGCAAGTTCTCTCGCGGAAAACGAGAGCGCCTTAGGCTAACTCCGCCAGGGGTTGTCTCATTGGAGCCGCAAACGGCGAGACTACGCCGGGCTCCACTGAACGCTCTTTTAGATAGCAAAGGAGCGGAAGTAGAGTTAATATCATCTATCTCCCTACCTGACCAGTGGCGTTCAATGGCGTTGCACCCCGTGAGATCACTACCTTATCGCCCCCGAACCAAGCTTCTGTTGGGTCCAGGTGAAGACCTGCCCGCTAAAGAGCGTATTGCAGCACTACTAGCTGGAGCTGCTACCGCCAAACGAAGCGATCCAATACATATGGATCCTCAGTCGGCAGCCCGACTACTCTTGCAGGCAATAGCCAACTGGGAACAGGAAAAACCGTAGGTACCGACTGAAGCTGTACTGCCATTTCCTCGGTCTATTGGCTGAGCTGTGTATGTGAACTCTGTGATCATTGCATATACATTGCATATACATTGTCCAGGAGCACCAGTTGGACGGCTTGGGATCCAAGCTCAGAGTATTCGGGTATGGTAGGTGAATGACTCGTCAAGCATCTCGCGTCCTGCTGAACACTGGAGATGGCAAGGGAAAGTCCTCTGCAGCCTTTGGAGTGATGATCAGAGCTTGGGCTAGAGGATGGACTGTGGGGGTAGTTCAGTTCATCAAAAGCGAGAAATGGGTTGTGGGTGAACGTAAACTCGCCCATCAGTTGAACATACGTTGGCATACCCTAGGAAATGGTTTCACTTGGGAGTCTGCTGACATAGATCACTCTGCCGAGATGGCCAGGCATGCATTTGTTGTTGCTACAGAGATGTTGAGCAGCGGAGACTACGATATGGTTATCCTAGATGAGTTTACTTATCCTTTGAACTATGGCTGGATAGAGTTGGATGCAGCTCTCCAAGCCATCAAGGGACGCTCCTCGAAGACCAACGTTGTGATCACTGGACGGAATGCGCCATCGGAGTTATTGGAGCTAGCAGACACAGCTACGGAGATGCGGAAACTAAAGCATGCATACGATCGAGGTATCCGGGCAAGGAAAGGCATAGAGTATTGAGCGATTGGCATCTACAGCCTGTCACTAGCTGTGGAGGGAAAGGTTCATGCTTCCAAGATGACCGGTTGCTTGCGTTGCGGTCTTGCAGGTCCTTATAACCCCAGGGGATGCCGTGAACACCTTGGGTCCTAGATTGGTTATAGCAGGTACTCACTCCGGTGTGGGCAAGACGACCGTGGCTGTGGGAATAATGGCTGCATTGCGAGAGCGCTCTTGCAAGGTAGGGTCAGCCAAAGTAGGCCCTGATTTCATCGATCCTGGTTACCATGGATTGGCGACAGGTAAGTCTGGTCGAAATCTCGATCCATGGATTATGGGAGAGCACTACATAGCTTCAGCAGCGCTTGAGGCAGCGCACAACACTGACGTGTTGATCATCGAAGGAGTGATGGGACTCTTCGATGGATCTTCCATGCCAGGGCAACCAGCCGATCCAACTCGGTTGACCCCGTTCTCCAACAGCCAATTCTTTGGCAGTACGGCTCATGTGGCCTATCTGCTCTCTGCTCCTATCATCCTAGTCGTCGATGCATCATCCATGAGCACCTCTGTAGCTGCCTTGGTGCAAGGATACGCACGTTTTCATCCGTTGGTCTCCGTGGCTGGAGTCATTCTCAACAAGGTAGCTAACAAGAGCCATGAAGACTTGCTTCGAACATCCTTGGAATCAACAGGCATACCTGTCTATGGAGCGCTGTATAGAGACGATGCTTTCTCTTGGCGAGATCGTCATCTAGGCCTCGTACCAGTAGTAGAGAGGACCAAGGAGGTATCCGTTAGTATCGCTAAACTCGCTGCAGTAGTGGATAGATCAATTGATCTGGGAGGATTGATTGACCTGGCGACCCATGCTCCAGTAATCCGAGCTGAGCCACCTCCATCGGCTACGCGGACAGGACATGCGGTGGTGGCAGTAGCCTCTGGGCCAGCATTTAGTTTCATCTATCCCGATAACATCGAAAGGCTTAGACAGGCCGGTGCTGACATAGTCGAGTTCAATCCATTGCACGATGAGCACCTGCCTAAAAATGTTTCAGCGCTGTATATAGGAGGAGGCTTTCCTGAAATTTACGTTGAATCGCTTACCTCCAATACGTCCCTCAATGCCGAGGTGCGTACTCGAATTGCTCAGGGAATGGTCACTTGGGCAGAGTGTGGAGGAATGTTATGGTTGGCACGCTCGATGGAAGGAAAGAGGATGTGTGGGGTTTTACCAGCAGTGGCAGAGATGACCAACT
>Ga0080006_1193909_pt1 | contig 17555 bp, 19 predicted proteins | sample RS3BMetagenome_FD_69209 | JGI IMG/M metagenome (GOLD analysis project Ga0080006, IMG submission 69209) | Ferric oxide microbial mat and aquatic microbial communities from Rainbow Spring, Yellowstone National Park, USA - RS3B (SPADES... ... | reverse complement strand
CCTACAACTATGTATCCATAACCTATCTTATCATACTTAGATCTCCCAGCTCTCCCTAACATTTGCTGGATTTCCATATTGGGAATAGGGTCGTTAGAAAAACCGTCATATCTGTAAACACTTTTAATTATCACAGTTCTTGCAGGTAGGTTGATGCCAGCAGCCAAGGTGGTTGTTGCAAATAACACTTTTATTTTTCTTTCCAAGAAAAACTTCTCTATCAAATTTCTTATTTCAGATATTATTCCGGCATGGTGATAGGCAATGCCATTTTTCATTAACTCCAATAAATCCTCTGATCCTGGCAAATCCTTGAGTTCATCTATTTTAGAAATTGAAGCATCATCAAGCGGGTACTTATATTTCTTAGCGTAAAATTTTGAATCCTTCTCAGCAGATCTTCTTGTACTTTCAAATATTATGGTTTGACCATTTTCCCTCAAAGTCTCATTTATAAAGGTATCTATGTCAAAAATGGTATCTACAACCTCCCCTTCTTCATCATATATTTCCTTGCCGGCTATTATAAATCTCCTGAGCGGCACAGGCCTAAAGTCTGTTTTGACTACTTTAGCATTAAGCCATATTGCAATTTCTTCATAATTGTTTACTGTGGCACTCATGGCGAGTATTTGTACATCATTTAAAATATGGAGAAATTTCGTAGCCAAAATTTCTAGTGTATCTCCCCTTCCTTGAGCTCCAATATTATGAATTTCATCAAGAACAACAAATCCCACGTCGTAGAAGGAATTTGGGGAATTTCTTAATAATGAATCTGCTTTCTCTGATGTGGTTATAATAATATCATAATTTTTTATAAAATTTCCTGTTTCATCATAATCTCCCGTACTAACTTTAACTTTAATTCCGGATTTTTCAAAGAATCTAATTTCTCTTGCCTTTTCTTCTGCCAGAGCTTTAAGGGGTACTACATATATTGATTTTAGACCTAAACTCCACGCTCTCAGGATTCCATAATAGGCTACGATAGATTTACCTGAAGTGGTTGGCGTGGATAGCAGTACTGATTTTCCCGACTCTATCTCTTTTATTGCCTCATCCTGATGTGCATAAAGTTTGCTAATGCCATTTTCTTTTAGAAATTCATTAAAAATTTCCTTATAATCCATTTTAAATTTCGTCCTTTCCAACGAAGTCCCTCAGAACCTTTGGTACAATTATTCTTCCATCACTTTCCTGAAAATTCTCAACAATGGCAACCAGGGCTCTTGTTGTGGCAACTAACGTGGAATTCAAAGTATGGACAAACTTATTTCCCTCTTTAGTTCTGTATCTTATCTTGAGCCTCCTAGCCTGATAGTCTAACACGTTACTGGCACTTACAACTTCCCTAAATTGTCCCTGTGCAGGGTACCATGCTTCTATATCGAATTTTCTAGATGCCACATTTCCAAGGTCCCCGGTAGCTATGTCTACAACTCTAAAGGGAATTTCCATGGATTTGAAGAATTCCATCGCGTTTTCTAAAAGCATTTTATGAAAATTTTTTGAATCTTCTGGTTTAGTGTACGCAAATTGTTCAATTTTATTGAACTGGTGAACCCTAAAAATTCCCTTTGTATCTTTACCATGGGCACCAGCTTCTCGCCTGAAACACGGTGAAATCCCTCCGTATAATAAAGGCAGACTGTTTTCCTCCAGTATTTCATCTGAATGCATAGCAGCCAACGGGTGTTCGGATGTCGCAATTAAATAAAGTTCATCACCCTCAATCTTGTATATGGTATCTTCAAAGGCAGAAAAATCAGTTGCTCCCTCCATGGAATATCTATTTAACATGTAGGGTGGTTCTATAATTTTGAACCCTCTCTGAGCAAGGAATTTCAAGGCGTATAGTTCCAAAGATAGTTCTAAAAGTACAAGATCCCTTTTCAAATAATAGAATCTGGAACCAGCAACCTTCGCAGCCCTTTCCAAGTCAACAAAATCCTTTTGCTGCAGGAGATCTACATGACTTAAAGGTTTAAAATCGATCAACTCAAAATCCATGGAATCCAATGAACTTCTTTTGAAATTTTCTAAGTAATCCTTATAAACCCTTGCCTTGCCCCAAAATAAAATAGGTTTATTCCCAGCATCGTCTGGAGCGACCGGTGCTTCGAAATCTACTATATTGGGAATCTTCATTAAAATTTGATCCCTCTCATTTTCGATCTTTCGTAAATTTTCCTCCAATTTAGAGATTCTTTCATCTATTTTCAATGCCTCAGCCCTCAGATCATCAATGGGAAGCCCATTCCTTGTATTTTCAGCAATCTGCCTGACTATCTTGTTTTTCTGCGACTTGAGGTCATTGCTTTCTTTCAATGTAAATCTCCATTCTTCATCAAGTTTTTTAGCATTGTCAATAATTTCAGTACCTTGGAACCTCCTCTTTTGGCTTTCGTATAGGATTTCAGGATTTTTTCTTAATATGTTAATGTCTATCATTCTTCTCAACCTTCGTCTATTAAATGGAATTATTTTTCGTGAATAATCTTATCTATTTCATCCCTTACAATTTTTGAAATAATTTGACCTTCCAGTTTGCCTCTCATTTCCCTCATAACTTCCCCCATTATTGGCTTAAATGCATTTTCTCCTCTTTCGAGAATAAGTTCCCTCCTAGCTTGGACAATCTCTCTAATTCTATTTTCCAATTGAGGTGTCTGTTTACTGGAAGTAATCAGTTCCTCCAACTTTTCTGGGTATTGGTAAAGGGTATCAAGAGCTTCTTTTGGTATTTTTCCCTGATTAAGAAGATTGAATATAATGTTCAATTTCTCTTTGTCATTTTCTTTAGGTCTAACTCTGTTAATAAAGGAGCTTGCTACTGTGGGGTTCCCATATTTTTTTACTATTTCTTCAATTATCTCATCCAGACCCAAATCCAATGAAACCATGGCCTCCTGTTTAGGTATTCCCAAAGATTCCAGCTTCTTAATTCTTTCATCAACGCCTTCAGGTAAATCCTTAATATTTTTTTCCAACATTTCCTTTGTTATAATTATTAGGGGTATGTCCGTTTCTGGATACATCCTAGAGCTTCCAGGTAGAGGCCTCATGAATCTAGTTTCATCACCTATTGCTGCCCTTGTCTCTGCCGGAACACCGTCTAAAGATTGTGTCACTCTCCCTTCAAGAATATTTTTGACTAAAGCCGACTTACTTTCAGGAATAGCTATTATACCGAATGCATCATTTTCTTCCAAATTTAAAATTTGCCTTATCCAAGAGATCATGGACTCGTTTATTCCATATGCAGGCAGCTCATCAGAGTGTATCATTCCTCCTATCCCTATAACCCTCAATCTATCTGCTAATTCTTTACCAAATCTATAATTTCCGTTTTTCAGAAGACCTTTTAATTTAGGGAGTTTGAAAATGAATATTTTATTACCTTGTTCGATACCTTTTCTTATAATATTGGAATTCCATTTTATCGCTTCATGGGCAATATCAATAAACTCAATTCTAATATCATCTTGATTTAAACCTCTCTGCTTTAAGATTTGCGATATATCAATGAGTGATTTCTGTCTCTTAATTTCATTTTCTAATACTGTTTCAATAGCTGATAGCGATTGAACCCCCTTAATTTCTACTCTGTTTCCTCCGTTTATTGAGATATTCAAATCCTGCCTTATGGAATCAACATCTCTCTGTATTTTTCCAATTCTTCTTATTAACATTCCCAGATTCTTGGCAACCTCTCTTGCCTCTTTTGGAGAGGAAATATCGGGTGAAGTGCTTACTTCTATAAGTGGAATCCCAAGTCTTTCCAGAGAGTAATAGATTTTATTATCTTTTTCATCAATTTTTCTAGAAGCTTCCTCTTCCAAGCATACTGTGGATATGCCGATTTTTTTGTTTCCATGTTCAAAATAACCGTTTATTCCAACAATCGCAGTTCTTTGGAAGCCAGATGTATTGGATCCATCAATGACAATTTTCCTCATAAAATTGATTGCATCCACTATTTTGCAATTCAACAATAACGAGGCCTTAATCGCTGCATCAATGTTTTCCGCATTAGGAGTATGCGGCGGTTCTTCATCGAATTCAACTAGACAAGAATTGTCAGTTATTTCATAGTGGAACTCACGTTCTTTTTCCATTTCCATTACAGCAGCTCTGTCAACCGATGAACCTTCCCCAGATACTGCTCTTAATTTCCTCCAGAATGACCCAAATTTATTTCCTTTTCCCTCTGTAGGGCACCTGCAAAACAATTTTTCACCCTTTAACTGGAAGTGTATCTCCAATCCAATTCTAACATCAGTTTGTGCGTCTGTCAGAGATCTCACCTCTCATATCCGTGTTTAATAACTCCTTTGCTCTCTGGAATTCGAAATTGCCCAGAAGGAAACCCAGTTTAACATATGCAGTTTCAGGCAGCATGTCTTTAAGTGGTATTAGGCCTGCAGATAGCATGTTCCTTCCGGTACTGTAAACATTCAAATTAACAGAACCATACAGGCATTGGGAGGTTACCCCAATTATTTTTTCATCACGATATTGTGATAAATAATGGACAAACTCATTTTTTATATGTCCAAGGCCAGTGCCTGCGATAATGGATCCTTTAGATTTATCAATTTGTTTAAAAAATATTTCTTTATCCATTCCAGGATAGTAATAAATCAATGAAACCATTTTTTCGAATTTATCATAAAGAATCATATCATTTTCTCTTTTGATTTTTCTGTAATTATCATTAAGTTTAATGTTCAGCATACTGTCGATCCTTCCTAATTCAATATCATTTATACTTTTGAATGCATCTCTTCTTGACGTATGCATCTTCCTCACTCTAACCCCCTTATGGATAGAGAGGAAATCATCACTTATATCTGAATGCATTACAACAGAAACATCCCCCAAGTCACTTGTAGCTGCCAATTTTATGGCTCCCTTTAAATTGAAATAAGCATCGCTGCTTGGTCTGTCAGATGACCTCTGGGAACCTGTAAAAATAATTGGGTAATGGTTATTCTCAATCATAAATGAAAGGGCCGAAGCTGAAAATGACATGGTATCGGTTCCATGTGCAAAAACCAAAGCCTTACCTTCTTTCATTCTTTCATAAGCTTTCCGAGCCATTTCAATCCAATGGTCTGGCTCCATATCTTCAGAGAAAATGTTGAAAAGAATTTCATCCTCTATATTACCGAGGGTTTCAAGTTCTTCGCTATTGAATAATGCCTCTTGGAAATTTTTAAGGGGCTTTACGGCACCTGTTTTATAATCAACATATGAAGCAATGGTTCCACCAGTCCCTATGATCACAACCCCCCCAACTTTGTTTCCATTCACTTTCTTATGATTATTATTTTCAAATTGAGCGTCAGGTTCTAAAGCTTCAATAATTTCAATACCGTCCTTGTTGAATGACATATTGTAGCCATTATCTAGCTTAATTATGATAAAATCGCCAATTTCATTTATATATCTACCGGAAACTGTTATCCCTTTCCATTTTAAAGTTACCTTTGACATGAATTTGATTGTTTCAGACACAATTCCTCATTGCATTCTATTATTAAATAGAATTGAATATCATTCACAATGAAACTTATATTTAAAAATAGATTACCATTAACTATGAGGCCTTTGTTAATAGGCAGATTCCAACCATTTCATAATGGCCATCTATGGTTGGTGAATAGAATAGTTAAAGAATACGGATCAATAATAATCGGGATAGGGAGTGCTCAAGAGTCCCATACATTGGTTAATCCTTTCACTGCTGGAGAAAGACATTATATGATTCAAAAATCTTTAGAGGAATCAGGAATTCATGACTACTATCTCGTACCAATTGAGGATATATACAGGAACAGTCTTTGGGTTTCCCACATAACGTCTCTGGCACCACCATTTGATGTAGCCATCTCGGGGAACCCTCTTGTGAAAAGATTGTTCATGGAAGCTGGTAAAAAGGTTATAGAACCAGAAATGCACGGCAGAGAATTATATTCAGGAAGGGAAATTAGGAGAAGAATAATAGCCAATGAACCCTGGAAAGATTTAGTTCCAAACGGAACTTACAGAGTAATAATGGAAATAGATGGAGAAAACAGGATAAGGGACCTTTCAAAAACCGATGAAGTTATTAAGTAATAATGGTTATGGGAAAGGAATGAAGGAAATAGAATTCAAGGTTGTGGATAAAGGCAAGGACTTCATAATTTATGAAGTATTGAATTCTGACAACACAATCCTAAGACCATTAATGGAAGAACTTTTAAACGATGATATGGTTAAAAACGCAAGGTACTATATGGAGCATCCATATCTCTCAAATCCCAGAATTTATATTGAGGTAAAGCAGGGTAAGCCACAGGCAGCCCTTAAAAGAACATTAAGGAGAATGGGCAAAGTATTCGAATCCCTTGATGAAGAATACCGCAAGATAGCCTCGCAAAAAAATTAATACTAATAAATTTAATAAAATTATCTAGAATTCTCAATTATCAACCATCCTACCCCCAGTAGGGTTATTATGACTCCTACTGCTTCAATTTGCCAATAGGTAGTCATTGTGTAAACAAGCAATCCCTCTATTCCCAATATGATTCCAGCAAAGATAAAATAATATAGGGTTTTTCCTAATTTAATATTTTCTTTTCTTATAAGGGCCACTATGGCAAAGATGGAAGCAATAATCACAAGAACAAAGAAAGTAAGAATCAAATGTCCATCTGTGAATGCTAGGTCATACATGTAGCCAGGGCCTCCGCTAGGTGGGGTTCCTGGGCTTCCGAAACCATAGAACGATTCATTGAATTCAATAACATAACCGATACCTATCATTGAAATCATGGCTCCTATCCATGTAAAAATTTCAAGATTCCTTAATCTTAAATAATCTTTGTCACCTTTTAAGTAGAACATTGCAATCCCAAGGATGATTGCACCCCAACCTACAATTCCTGTTTGGGAGTCGTCAAATGCTAGACCGTTAACATCTCCAGGTCCGAAAGAGAAAAGTGTTGGTATGGAATAAGTCCATAAGCTAGAGATTACATATATTACTGTCATGGAAATTATTCCAAATGAGGATACGAGCATTCCAATATTTGCCACAGATCTAATTCTACCATCGAGTTTGTAATAATTTAAGGCCAAGGCAGAAAGCCCCACAATTCCTCCCATGACTGCAGGCAGCATTTCATGACTGTGAGATGTCAGTAAATTTGGCAAAACCACAGAAGGTCCACCAATTGAGTTTATATAATTGTTAAGGAATGCTATAGATGAGAATCCATAAAGACTCCCAAATTCATACATCATACCTAGGATACTGGCAATAATGCTTGACCAAACAGCCAGGAGCAATAGTATGATAGCGCCGTAACTTTTACGAAATTCATCCCTCTTTTTTATAGGATAATACAGGAGATATAACCCGAGCAGTACTGCAAATATTAGCGCTAGAAGATCCCTAACTGTCTGGAGCAAAGCATTGAGCGTTAGCAATGAATAGCTATAAAAGGTCACTAATCCAAGTAAATCAATTAAGAGGAATGGGATGTTGAGTACGGATGCATATCTAGTTAATCTTCCGTTCGGATTCAATATATAAAATATACCTAGAATCAAAGAATATGCCAGTGGAAGCATTATAACATGATAAAAATTAACAGTATCCAAGGTAAAGTCCCCTAGCCTGAACCAAGATACTCCAGGAATTATAGGGGTGATAACTATCATTATTATAATGAACAATAAATTAGCCACCAAGTTATCCTTAGGGCTATCAAATCTCATAGGTCCACCCAAATGTATATTATTTAAAAGTATTTATTTATTAAAGTTTATTTTAAACATCATATCTAAGTTGTAAACTTGATTTAAAAGATTTACCAAAATCTAGACATTGATAATAAAAAACAAAATTATTTAAGCAAGATAAAATCGGAAGTTTATTATTCTTGGATTCCCTACATAATTATGGATTATCGAACGGAAATGATTGAACTTGTCAGAAAAGAACTCAATAACCCGTTAGTTATATTAGGATTTGTGGAAGAAACTTCCCTGGGTTTACTAACTTCTTCATACATTATAGAATCATTGAACATGCATCAAATTGCGCAAATAAGATCAAGATACATACCACCTGTTACAGTTTTCGTTGGTAAGAAAATGAGGTCTCCTTTTAGATTATATTCAAATGAGGAAGGGAATCTTCTTTTGGTTACATGTGACGTTCCTGTGGATCCGATGGGCCTTCATGAAGTTTCATCTGTATTAGTGGACTGGCTTGAATCAAAAAATGCAAAGGAAGTAGTGGTAGTAGAAGGAATACCTGTTAAGGGGTATCCTGAGGACAGGACTGTTTTTGTAGCAGCTGAAGAAAACAATATCGATAAATTTTTGAAGAAGGGATTAAAGAGTGCAGAATCGGCCATAATAGGCGGATTAGGCGGGGCAGTAATTAACGTTTCTATAGGAAAAAGGTTAAACCCAGTATCAATCATGGCTCCAGCGTCCGTAACATTGCAAGATCCAGCAGCGGTTCTTTCCATAATAAATGTCCTCAATAATATATATGACCTGAAGGTAAACGTTGAAATTCTTGAAGAATCTGTAAATAGGCTCAATGAAGAAATAAAGAAAATTATGGATCAATATACCAAGATGCAGCTTCCAAAATCCAGTAAAGATAACGAACCTCCCATTTACGGATAATTTTTAATCCAGTTGTTAATTACCGCAGATGCATCAGGTATCGGTAATTGGCGGTAGCGTAGTTGATGAATCTATTTGTTCTATTGCAAGAAGACTTGGAAACCTTTTAGCCTCAAAGGGATACATAATTTTCAATGGGGGATTAGGCGGTGTTATGGAATGCGTTTCTCAAGGGGTTCAAGAAGCTGGAGGCATTGTAATAGGAATTAAGAACATCCTCATTTCTGTTTCTACCTATTGTACTATTCCAGATCTATAAGCTGAATCTTTTTGAAATAGGTTTATATTCAGGATTTGCCACACTCATAATGGCCCTTGTCCAATATTATTCAGGCATCTGGACTGATAGAATAGGGAGAAGGAAATTCCTAATATATATTCCCATACCAGTTGCAGTATTGTACCTACTGCTTGGAATGGGTGTAATTTACAAGGTGCATGTAATCTATATTATTACCCTTTGGTATTCAACAATATTTTTCAATGCACTGCAATTCCCGGCAATCCAAGCTACGATCGCAGATATAACCAAAATGTCTGAAAGGTTGACAGCATACACTATTGTTAGATTGCTTGTTAACACAGGAGCTGCCGTAGGACCAATAATAGGTGCATTCGTAGGTTCTATTAATCTCGGTTATATTTTTATTATAACCTCTATCCTGAGTGTAGTTGAATTGCTTGTATTATTATTTGTAAAAGAGACACATCAAAAAAAGTCAAAATTGACCGTTAGGGGCATAAATAAAATCATTATCAAAGAAAGATTTATGCTGTTATTTACAATAGTAGGTATCTTGTTTAATTTTCTATTAAGGCAAAGGGGAACCACATTTACGATTTACATATATGGATTTAAGGGCATATCCATCTTTGAACTTGGTATAATATATTCTCTAAATGGTCTGTTAGTTGTGTTATTCCAGTATCCTATTTTCAGGCTTATAGCAAGTAGGCTCACATATTTGCATTGGAGGGCAGTTGGTTCACTTATTTATGCAGCCTCATATTTTATGATTGCATACCTCGAGGGGTTTATTGGTTATATGTTCATAATGGGAATGCTAACTATAGGTGAAGATTTTGTCTCTCCAACTACTGAAACTATTATAACTTCCATAGCAAAGGAAGAAACAAGGGGTTCTTTTATAGGATTTTATAACATGGCAACCAGTATGGGAAACTTCTTGGGATCAGTGTTCGGATTATGGATATTAGGCCTTTTCATTAATGTTCCTGACATTTTTTGGTTTTCAATGGCCATACTAATGGCATTGGTGGGATTTGGTTATTTCGCCCTAACAATACCTTACAGGCAATATTTGAACAGCGACGCTTTGAAATAGCTATCCCCATATTATTAGAAAATCATTAAATTCTCAAAATTACTTTCAAATATGGCCATTGAGGATGCATTATGGATTAGACAAAAGGCGATGGAACATCAAAAATGGTTTGAAGAATCAATACCATTAATAGCAAGCGAAAATGTCATGAGTCCATTGGCAAAAGAAATGATTATTACAGATTTAAACAATAGATATGCGGAGGGGTTGCCACATCACAGGTACTATCAGGGAAACAAGATCTATTATGGTATGACGGCGCTCACGTATTGGGACTCATAGCAGGTAAAAGATTCCAGGATCCTTTGAGAGAAGGAGCCCATGTTATAACGGGATCAACTCATAAAACATTTCCAGGCCCGCAACATGGAGTAATAATAGGAAATACTTCAGAAGAAGATTGGAAATTGGTTAGGAGGGGTGTATTTCCAGGAGTACTATCTAATCATCACTTAGGAAACGTTGCAGCGTTGGGGGTTACGGCTGCTGAAATGCTTGAATTTGGAGAAGCGTACGCTGAAAATGTCATACAGAATGCACAGAAATTGGCACAATCATTGCACGAGTTAGGTTTTAAAGTACTTGCAGAAAAAAATGGATTTACCAGGAGCCATACAATTCTTGTCAACGTTGTTGATAAGGGCGGAGGTAAATATGTGGCTGAGAAACTTGAGGCCAATAACATAATTCTAAATAAGAATATGATTCCAGGGGATTCCAATAAAAGGTCACAAGACCCATCTGGAATTAGAATTGGAACACAAGAGGTTACAAGGTTAGGCATGGGAAAAAGCGAAATGAGTTACATAGCTGAACTTATTAATAATGCATTAAAGGGAAAGGATGTGAGGGAAGAAGTTAAGGAACTTAAAAGCCAGTTTAGCAAAATTAAGTACTGCTACGGAGATCATAAGGCTTACGAATATATTAAACTCTTTTAATTTGATTCACATTGATTTTCTTTCTTTTGAAAAGTATTAAATTTTAAAAGTCATACAGTAAGGAATCGTGGTTCTGATGACTGAGGGGTTCGCTGATCTTGGAAAGCTTGAAAAGCAAAAGGAAGAATTAATGAAAACTTTCAATGAATTGAAAATTAAAAAAGAGCAGTTAAAGGAAGAAATTGATAAGATTCTGGATGAAAGGGAAAAGTACATACAGGAATTGAGAAGTTATAAGGATAAGAAATCATCCCTGGCTGAATCCAGAGAAAAGCTTGAAAAGGAATTTGAAGAATTAAAATCAAAAAAAGAAGAGCTTTTCAAGAACCTTAAGGCTAAGAGAGAGGAATTGAAGCAATTGAAGAGAAGTATACAATCAAGTCACGAAGCAAGAGTTGATATTAAAAAACTTAAAAGGGAGCTTGAAGAGAAGGAAAGAAAGCAACAAACCACCATATTGGATAAAAAGGATGAGAAAAAGCTTGTAGAAGAAATAAAGAGGTTGCATAATCTCATACAGAAATATGAAGCAGAGCTGCAGCAAGTAGCACAGTCAGATGAAAATTATCAGAGGTTAGAAAAGGAAATAAAGGACATAGAAGCCCAAAGAACACAGATAATGGAAGAGATAAAGAAAAAAGGTGAAGAATTGAAGGTTATTATTGGCCAGCAAACTGAGTTATTTGATAAAATAATAGTTACACGAGAGAAATTAGACCAGTTAGGTGAGAAGTATGGCCAAATAGAGAGGGAATTCTCTGAAGTCAATAAGAATTTCCATGAACTTCAGAATTTCCTCAAGGAATTGGAGAAGAGAATCATATCAATGAAACAGAAACAATCTAAAGAGAAGAAGAGGGAGAAAGAATCTGAGACAAAGCAAAAAGCTGAAGAAATTTTTGAGAGGTTTAAGAAAGGTGAAGTCCTCACAACAGAGGACATATTGATCCTGCAGAAAGCAGGATTTTTGTAAATGTACACATATTATTATTTAATTTTCATATTAATTTTTCTAGTTATTCTCCTTCTTTATTCATTCTTTATCAAGGAAAGAAAATTCAAAATTGACGTAGAAAACGAAGCATTCAATAAAATAAATATAGCAGAGGGAATTATAGGCTTTCTCGGTAAAAACGGGATTGAAACAGGTAAATATGAATTTGAATTGGGGAATTGTAAAGCCATGTATCAACGCAAAGATTTCATCGGTGCCAAGGATTGTTCTGAAAAGCTAATAATGGATATGAAAAATGCCCAGTTTAGCATTAATTTTAAAGAAGAAAAAATGAACTATAGAATATGTAAAAATTGTGGAGCAAAAATATATGGAAATAACATATTTTGCCCAAATTGCGGTGAAGTGCTATGAAAATTAATAATTTTGTCACGGTCTTTTTCATACTTTTAATCCTGTTCTTCATTTCAGAAATCATAATAACATTAACTGGTTATGGAAAAGCCGCATTCTTCCTATTCTTTCCTATATTCTACTCTACTAGCCCAATAGCTTTAATTCCACTTATATTCATCTTTATGATGTTCATATTGCCATTCTTAATGTTCTATAGGGGTCAAGAGAATTATAACTATGATATACCAGATTATGGAAACGAAGTGCTAGCAGAAACTAAACAGGAAATTAAAGGGAGTTCAGAATCATCATTTGGCGGTTTCCTATTAATAGGGCCCGTACCAATTATTTTTGGTAAAAATATGGATAGGAGGATTCTTTATCTATTAATGGGTATTACAATCATTTTCATGGTTATATATCTTCTACTCTTCTTGAATTTATAGAATTTCTTAAATTACCTTTGAAAATTACCTTGCTTCCTATTACTGAGTCGTATATTTCGCTTCCACTCATTACTTCCGATTCAAATCCGACGATGGAATTGTATATTTTACAATCATCATCCAACTTAGTATCATTTAATATTAGCGAATTTTCAATACTGCAGTTTTTTCCGACCTCTACATTGTCGTATAGATAAGAATTCTTGATTTTGGCACTCGGATCTATTTTTACTTCGCCGTGGTAAAATGCGTCTCTAGAATTATTTAATTCCTTTGATTTCCAAGTTTTAGCGATGTGTAGGTTTGCTTTAATGAGATCGAGAGGCCTTCCGATATCAATCCAGGTCCCTTTCGTCAGAATTCCTCCTATCCTTTTCTTGTCAGCCTTTATTTTTGGAATAAGGTCCTTCGCTATATCCACAACCTCTCCTGGTTCAAAATAATCTAAAACATCTGGTTCCATTATGTAGAGACCAGTATTAGCAATGTTAGAAATCGGATTGTGTTTAGGTTTCTCCTGGAATTCCGTTATTAATCCATTCTCCAATTTAACTACGCCATACTCTGAAGGGTTTTCCACCTCAGTCAATGCTATGGTTATGGTATTTTTATTCTTATTATGGAAATTAACTATTTCTTCCACTGAGAAGTCAAAAACGGTGTCAGCATTTCCAACTATAAAGGTTGAATCAAGGAACTCCTGGATTTTTTTTATTCCTCCAAAAGTACCTAAAGGTTTCTTTTCAATGGAAAAAAGGAAATTAAATCCATCAAATATGTGTTCGTGTGTTAATCTATACAGAAGTTTCTCATACATATAACTGGTAGTTATAATGAACTGATCGCTCACCTTAGACAGGCTGTTCAAAAGATAAAAAATAGAAGGTCTGCCATCCACCGGCATTAAGGATTTGGGATAATCATAAGTTAAAGGGCGCAGGCGGGTACCTAACCCACCTGCCATTATTACAGATTTCAAAGCCACCACTGGCTTATCTTATTTCATCTATAGTTTCTAAGCCTTTTATACCGGCAACCTTTGCAAGTTGATTGGAACCGGTTTTCTGATCAAGTATGTATGGTGACCTCACTCCTGTAAGTACCACTAGCACCTTTATTGTTCCTTTCATTGATGGATCTATGGATGCACCCCATATAATTCTAGCATTGGGGCTTATTCTCTGCTGGACCAGTCTAACGGCAGCCTCTGCTTCAGCTACGGTCATCTGATCATCACCAACAACCCTAACCAGGGCTCCCTTAGCTTCAGATATGTCTGCTTCTATCAGAGGAGATGTTATAGCTTCCTGGACTGCCTGCTCAACTTTGTTTGAACCAGATGCATCTGATTCGCCGATGCCTATCATAGCTACACCACCGCCCGACATTATTGTCTTTATATCAGCATAGTCAAGGTTTACAAGTCCTGGCTTTGTTATTATTTCAGTCAGCCCTCTTAGAGCTTCCATCAATATTTCATCAGCTACCTTGAATGCCTGATCCAATGGTAACCTAGGAACTAGCTGCAGCAATTTATCATTTGGAATAACTATTGTGGTATCGGAATTCCTCTTTAGTTTCTCCAATCCATAGAGTGCATTTTCCATTCTAACTCTTCCTTCAGCTGAGAATGGTAATGTTACTATACTTATAACTAAGGCTTTTTGCCTCTTTGCCAATTCAGCAACGACTGGTGCTGACCCGGTTCCAGTACCGCCTCCCATACCGGCTGTTACAAAAGCAATATCTATCTTTCCCATGGCATTAATTAGGTCTTCTTCAGCCTCCCTGGCTGCCTCCTCGCCCACCTGAGGCAACGCACCTGCTCCCAATCCTCTAGTAAGCCTCTTCCCAAGAAGGACTTTCCTGTGAGCTTTTACAGTCAAGAGGTGCTTTGCGTCAGTGTTAGCAGCGATCATTTCAGCACCAAATATACCCTAGGGAAGCATTAGGTGTATCAATAGGTGACATCATTAAGATTGAAGGAAAGCGAGTCACAGCTGCACGAGTATTCAGACTAAGCGAAGAGGAGGAAAATAGAGGCATAATCAGGATAGATCCATTGGTAAGACAAAATGCAGGAGTCAAGGTAGGAGACAAAGTTAAAGTTTCCAAGGCTGATGTCAAACGAGCTGACTATGTAGTCCTAGCCCCAGTCATTGGCGAAAATCAGCGTCTTAGGTTCGGTGCTGGAATCGAGGACTACGTTAGGAGGTCTCTATTGAGGAGGCCCATAGTTGAAGGTGATGTAATATCTGTCCAAGGTTTAGCTTTAACCGGAAAGGGCAATGTATCCTTTAAGGTAGCCAAAGTGGGACCTGGAAAAGGGATATTCTACATATCCGATGACACCGCCATTGAGATGAGAGAAGAGCCAATCTCATCGGAAGAGATGGGAGAAAAGATTACATATGAGGATATTGGAGGATTAGGTGAGGAACTCAAAAAGGTCAGGGAAATGATAGAACTGCCTTTGAAGCATCCTGAGCTGTTTGAAAGGCTTGGTATAGATCCACCAAAGGGAGTAATATTGTACGGCCCCCCTGGAACAGGTAAAACCTTGATCGCTAAAGCAGTGGCAAATGAATCAGGTGCACGTTTCTTCAGTATAAATGGCCCTGAAATCATAAATAAATTCTATGGAGAGAGCGAAAAGGCCTTGAGGGAAACATTTGAGAAAGCATCTAAAGAGGCACCTTCCATTATTTTCATAGATGAGATAGATTCCATTGCACCGAAGAGAGAGGAAACTCAGGGTGAGTTGGAAAGGAGGGTTGTTGCACAATTATTAACCCTAATGGATGGATTGAAGAGCAGAGGACAGGTTATTGTAATCGCTGCAACCAACAGGCTCGATGCAGTAGATCCGGCGTTAAGGAGACCAGGAAGATTCGATAGAGAGATTGAAATCGGAGTCCCAGATAAAAAGGGAAGGAAGGAGATATTACAGATCCATACGAGAGGTATGCCCATAGCAGGTACACCAGAGGATAAAGAGAAGTTATTGGAAGAGCTTGCTTCTTTAACTCACGGTTTTGTAGGTGCTGACCTAGCGGCACTTGCGAGAGAGGCCGCAATGAAGGCTCTTAGGAGATATCTCCCAGAAATAGATCTAGATAATCCCATACCAACTGAAGTGCTTGAAAAGATGCATGTTGAAAGAAACGATTTCCTTGAAGCACTGAAAGAGATTGAACCAAGCTCACTGAGAGAAGTAATGATTGAAATCCCTAATGTTACATGGAATGATATTGGAGATCTCGAAGAAGCAAAAAGAGATCTAAAAGAAGCGGTAGAGTTACCAATAAAGAATCCAGAAGTATTTGAAAGGATGGGATTAAGACCATCTAAGGGTATACTGTTCTTTGGTCCACCGGGAACAGGTAAAACATTGTTAGCAAAAGCTGTAGCCAATGAAAGCCAGGCTAATTTCATCACTGTGAAAGGGCCTGAAGTAATGAGTAAATGGGTTGGAGAATCAGAAAAGGCAATTAGGGAAATATTTAAGAAAGCGAGACAGAGCGCACCAACTGTTGTGTTCTTTGATGAAATAGATTCAATAGCTCCGAGAAGAGGAATGTACGCATCATCTGGGGTAACTGATAGGATAGTTAATCAGTTATTAACAAGCATGGATGGTATGGAATCAATGAAAAATGTCATAATTCTGGCGGCTACAAACAGAATAGATATAATCGACCCAGCTTTGCTGAGACCTGGAAGATTCGACAGAATAATATATATCCCACCACCTAACAAAGAGGCAAGATTAGCCATATTAAAAGTGCATACTAGAAAAATGCCCCTAGCTCCAGATGTTAATCTGGAACAGATAGCAGAAAGGACAAATTACTATACAGGAGCTGACCTTGAAAATCTGGTTAGAGAGGCAGGACTAGAGGCTATAAGGGAAAACATAAATGCAGATAAAGTCTATATGAAACACTTTGAAAAGGCCCTCCAGAAAATTAGACCCTCTCTCGATGAGGAAACAGTAAAATACTACGAAGAAGTATCCAAAAATATAGCTAGGGAGATAAAACCTAGCAAGAAGGAAGATCTGCAATATTACAGGTGATATAAATGAGGAAATTCGTAAGTGAATTGAAAGGAAAACCGGTAATGACTGATAAGGGGATGTTACTGGGGGTCGTTTCCAACTTTGTCGTTGAAACAGACACCGGACAGGTTAACCATATATTAATCACGCCAGATGATTCTCTGGATACATCACAATACCAGAAAGATGCTCAGGGAAGACTTGCGATACCATTTAAAACCCTTAAGTCAGTCAGCGATGTTGTAGTAGTAGCAATCTAGGCTACTACAATATTTTTATTTAATTTCTATTATCCAATCCAGTTCCAATTAAAAATTTTTAATTTTAATTAGAATGATTACCGTATTAGATTCTTGGAGTAGACCTTTTTTTTTAATTTTCTTATTAGAGGAGATGGTAAGGGGTATTTTATACAAAAGATTAAATCCATTTTGTAATAAGGGAGAGAAAGGTGCTCCAATGAAGAGAAGTTCAAGAGATTGGAAGAAAAGACACAAAATGCGATGGAAATGGAGAAAAAAGAGAATCAGGAGACTCAAAAGAATTAGGAGAGCATCTAGGTCTTAAAGGGAGCATGGGGTAGTCAGGCATCCTAGCGGGCTCCAGTTAGGGTTTGATTAAATGTGGGTCGTCTGATTCAGTGATGATTAACTGGAGCGATGACCCTAAGAGAGACCCGCAGATCTGGGTTCAAATCCCAGTGCTCCCATC
>Ga0080006_1243761_pt1 | contig 17562 bp, 16 predicted proteins | sample RS3BMetagenome_FD_69209 | JGI IMG/M metagenome (GOLD analysis project Ga0080006, IMG submission 69209) | Ferric oxide microbial mat and aquatic microbial communities from Rainbow Spring, Yellowstone National Park, USA - RS3B (SPADES... ... | reverse complement strand
CCACGCGCAAAAGGCAGAGGCGGCAGGTGCCGACGTGGTCGCCGCGCAAGGAACCGAGGCTGGCGGCCATACGGGCGAGATAGGCGCGCTCGCACTGATTCCCCAGGTGCGTGACGCGGTGCGCATTCCGGTCCTGGCTGCGGGAGGGATCAGCGACGGCCGCGGGGTCGCCGCGGCGCTCGCTCTCGGCGCCAGCGGCGTAATTATCGGTACGCGCTTTATCGCTACTCCGGAGGCGCAGGCGGCACCAGGCTATCGCGAGGCTTTGGTGGGCGCCGGGGATGACTCGACCGTGCGCACGCGATGCTACACGGGGAAGCCGGCGCGATGTATCCGCAATTCGTATATCCTTGAATGGGAGCAAAACCCGTCGCGAATCAAGCCTTTTCCCGAGCAGCTCAGCGTCTCCTACCGAAACGGCGTCATTAACTACAGCGGCGAGCACGGCGATGTTGACCCAGCGCGCAGTTTCATGCCGGCTGGACAGGGCGCCGGACTCATTCGCCGAATCGAGCCGGCCGCCGAACTTTTTAGGCGTCTAGTCGCGGAGACCGAATCTGTTGTTCGCCGCTTAGGCGAAGCTGTCGGTTAGCGCCGCCCTGCGGCTTCATCGTAACCCCCTTCTCAACCCAAATTCGATTGCCTGGCATGCCTCGTGGTTGGCTGCTGTCCGCAGGAGGTTAAGGTTCCTGCGCTTGCCGCGACGCGACTAAAGAAGCAGCGCGCTAGGCCGAGAAGCCGAGCTCTTTTAGACACGCGCGCGCCTGCGGCGCGCGGTCCGCGTACACCATTAGGCGCGCAGTCACGGCTACCGTTGCGCCCAACATGCGCGACGCTGCGTCGTCGAAGATAAAAGCCGCGATTCCGGCCGCGCCTAAACGATCGCGCGCGATTTGCACCACTAGCGGGTCGATGCTGCGCAGCACCTCCACCAGCTTTTCCTCGCTCGAAGGGCGATCGTAATTCAAAGCCGTTCGTTAAAGATCGCGCAATGACGGGGCGTTGAGTTCGAGCCCCGCCAAGGCGACGGTGATGGCGAAGACCTTTTCGCTAAGAGCCTTCAATCCGCCCAAGCCGCAGCTCGCCTTGTGTTAGGCGCCTAAGCGAAAACATCAAGTCTAAGCCCCGTTTTCGACGTTCCTTGGCCTTCGCTGCCGCGCGAAGAAGCAATGCGTATCGCGTTTGTGAAAACCTTGGCCTGAGTCGGTTTGCATCGAGCGCACGGGACCCCTCTACCACTTGCCCGCAATCTATTTTATCGAGTCAGGGGCGAGTTCGCTACCAGAGCGTTGGTGCATTTGTCCTCGACCATTTGCGGTCTTGGTGCTTCGTGGCGTTGCACCATAAACCGAACGTGCGTTTTTCGAGTCCGATACGAACAGCCAGATCCGGGTTCATAATAAATCAGATCCGGGTTGATAATAAATATTGATAACGGCAAGGTTGGCTGATTAAGCGCGAACAACGGAAAAAACGAATCAATGTCCTCGGTAGTCATCCTGCGCCATCACGGCTGCGAAACAGCGGGAGCCATCGGCGACGCTTTGGCCCGCTCTGCAATTCATTGGAGTTACGTTTCCCTCGCCGAGCGCACGACAGCTTTGCCAGACGTGGAGAGGGCAGACGGACTGGTGGTGCTTGGCGGTCCATTTAGCGTACGTCAGCCCGAGCGTTATCCGTGGATGCGCCTCGAAATGGAAATTATCCGAAAAGCGTTAACACGAGGTATTCCTATCTTGGGAGTCTGTCTGGGCAGTCAACTGCTGGCTGCCGCGCTTGGTTCCCCAGTGCGGCCGGCGCCTCGTCCTGAAATCGGTTGGCTGCCGATCCGTCTTGAGCCAGCGGCGCGCGAGGATCGTCTGTTCCACGGCCTGCCTGAATCCTTTGTGGCCTGCGTATGGCACAACGACGTGTTCGAGCTACCCCCGGGTGCGGTATCGCTGGCGCGCTCGGAAATGACTTCGTGTCAGGCGTATCGATACGGTGCGCACGCGTACGGTCTGCTCTTCCACCTGGAGATGAAACAAGAAATGGTTGCGAGTTGTGTGCGAGCTTTTGAAACGCGCTTGCGAGTCGCGGGGGTCGACCCGGCAAGCTGCGTCGAGGAGGCCCCGGCGCGAGTCGCATCGATGGCCCCGCTCGCTGCGACGGTCTTCGGCCGATGGTGCGAGTTCGTCCGCGAGAGAGCGCGGGTACGAGCGGGTCAGCGTTGCGCCCGCAAAACGAAGTGATAGCGCATCGGAGCAAGCCGCTCGACCCGCAGGGAGAGGCGCTGCAGGCGAGCTATCGCTTCCTGCGTACTGTAGACATGCTCGCGCGGAGGGCCGACGGGCCGTTCAGGTTCGGCGTCCCAGTCAATCACTAAGGCAAATCCTCGAGGCGCAAGCAACGAGGCGAGTTCGCGCACTGCTCCATCACCCAGCTCGTGCAGCACATTAAGCGCAAGGACTCTGTCGGCGCGCCCCCTCAATGACGCCAGCCTGTCGGGGAGGGCCGTTTCAAGGTTTGGCAGAGAAGCCTCGGGTTTGGCGCGCAGGCGTTCGAGCATTTGAGGCTGCTCGTCGAGCGCTACGACCGTCACGTCAGGCCGCGCCCGCGCGATTTCCAGCGCGTAAGTTCCGGTGCCGGTGCCGAAATCTACCAGCAGCCCGTTGTGGGGAAGGTCCAGCAGCTCAATGACGCGTGCCGGCGGAAGATAGTCTAACCGCTCCCGATCGTCGAGCAGACCTGCGCGAGCCGGGTCGAAGCGTTCGGGCTGGCGTGCTCCGCTGCGCTCCGAATAGGAAGCATGGGGCGCAGGGTCGGGCGCGGCGTTATGGTCGGAATGAGTGCGGCAGCGGGCCATAGAATGACTCCGATAAACCGACGAACCGATCGTTTCGAAAAAAAACCGATGCAATCATCTTGGCAGAAACAGCCTAATCGCTAAAGCCGCCAGAACTACGGCAAACAGCCGGCGCAGCAATGCGCCTGACAGTCGAGTCGCCAGTTCTGCTCCGAAAAATGCTCCTGCGGCGATCCCCACGGCGAGTAGCGCCGCGCAGCGAATGTCGAGCGCGCCATCGCGCCAATAAACCCATGCACCAAGAATCCCCACCGGAGGAAGAAGCGCCCCCAAGGAGGTTCCGATGGCAGTGTGCGTTGGCATTCCAGCCCAAAAAATCAGCGCCGGTACGATAACCACGCCCCCGGCGATGCCGAAAAATCCGGCGAGGACGCCTGCCGCAACTCCGATCGTCAATATAAGTAGGTATTCGCCCATATTCTTTTGTTGGTTCTGGCCGTCGAGTCTGCCCCGTCTCCTTCCAGCATCGCGTATTGATTCGCCCCACGTGCAGCGGGTTCCGGTCAATCGCTGGCCGCGCAAAGCGGCATCTCTGCGCGAGGTTAACCTGCGCAATCGGTCGATATCGACCCGCGCACCGTAACCCTGCTGTGCCTAGGCAACAATTTATGTTTACTCACGGCCGGAAAGCGCGCACGGCTTTATTGATTCCCTCGGAGATCATCGGATGGGGGAAAACTACCTCCGTAAGCTCTCCCGCGGTCAGCCGCCGGTTGACCGCTAAGGTGAGCGGCGCGATCAAATGAACCGCGTCCAGACCCGCGACCTGCGCTCCCAGCAGGCAACTGGTGCCCTTTTCGAAGATCATTTTAATAAAGCCTTCAGTCTGGTCGAATATCTGGGCGCGGGAATCTACCTTGTATGAGTAGCGCACAGCTTCCACGCCGGCGCAACGCTCGCGTGCCTGTGCTTCGGTCAGTCCGACCGTTGCCACCTCGGGCTCGCTGAAGACCGTATGGGGGACGCTCTCGAAGTCCATTCTGTCCACCGCTTGGTCGGCGGCTAAAATACAGCGCGCCGCAACCAAGCTCTGGCGTACCGCCGAATGGAAAAGCATGCTGCGCCCGTTGACATCGCCTGGCGCGTAAACTCGCGCATTCTCGGTTTGCAAACGGTCGTTGACCGGGGGCGCCTTTGCGGGCTTTAGCCCAAGCGCCTGAACTCCATCGGGCAGCACCACCTCGCGGCCGGTGGCCATGAGCGCAACGTCGCCTGAAACGTCGCGCTCGACGCCGCCTTGGCGGTAGCGCACCCGCACCCCAGAAGTGCTCTTTTCTATGCCGAGGACTTCGGCCTCAAGTTCTATGCGCACGCGCGCTTCAAGCGCCTTTTTCAAAAACGCCGCGATCTCGGGATCAAAGCCCGGCAGCAACTGGTCGGTGAATTCCAACACGGTGACGCGCGAGCCGAAGTTCTCGAACATGGAGGCGGTTTCCACACCGATATAGCCACCGCCCACCACCACGAGTTCTTGTGGGAAAGGCAGGTCAGCGCCGAAGCGGAAAAGATCGTGCGAGGTTATCGCTAACTCCGCGCCCGGAATAGGTAAACGATGAGGACGTGAACCGGTTGCCAGGATAAGGCGCTGAAACTGATAGCGCTGAACGCCGGCGTGATCATCGATCTCCACTTCGCTTTCGCTAACGACGCGCCCCACGCCGGCATGAAAGATTACTCCGGAGTCGCGAATCTCCGCGCTATGCTGAGCGTAGCGGATGCGCTGCACGCGATCTTTGTGGGCGAGAACGCCGTTCCAGTCGGTATTCGGAACTGCGCCATTGAGGCCAAAGACGCGATACCTGCGCGCCGTGCTTCTAATCAAGCTAGCCTCGCGAACCGCCTTCGAAGGCACGCAGCCTTCGGCAAGGCAGTCGCCGCCGAGGTTGCCGATCGGGTCAGCCATAACGACTCGCTTGCCGGCCCGGTCGAGAAAGAACGCAGCCGGGTATCCGGCTCCGCCGGCGCCAAGAATGGCAACGTCAACTTCCTTCGCCATAATTTGCTCCCTTGTGCCGCTAGGCTCGCCAGCGCTGCCTTAGCCGGCGTTTGCCGGCGGCGCGCCCAACTCTGTTCAGCCCGCGTTCGGCCCCCTAAGCTCGCCAACTGCATGCGCAAGGGCTATGCCTCATCGCCCCTTCGAGTAGCCGCGTCTGTCCGGAAGGAGAACTGCGCGGGCTCAGCTGCAATGCCGCGAGCGTCGACCATGGTCCCATTGCGACGCCAGATGACTATCGTATCACCCTTTTCGGTCAGCTCCGAATTGACCGTAGCGCCGCGCCCGAAGCCAAGGCGCTCAAGCTATGTGTGCGAGACGAGAAGCGCGCGCATACGGCGGCCCAAAACCCAAGCCCAGACCAGAAAAATTATCGCGAGCACAACCGCAATCGCGATCGCTCGCAGATGAAACCTGCCGACGAGCGCATCATCCAAGACCTGCCAATCAAACAGGACTATCGGAATCCCCACGACCAGAAACGCGAGCATCGCGCCTACAGTCTGGCCAACGTGAGCGTCCGGTCCCGCCGTTTGTCCACGTTTTACGTCATTCATGAGATTCGTTCCCGCAGTTTGACGGTCGTTTAAGACACTCGACTTAAGCTTCCCGTTGCGCACAAGTTCGGCCCAAAATCTTGAATCGAGGTTCACACCGTGCGCTTGGAATTTCTCGGCGATTTGACCGCTTCTCTCTTTGGATAGCCGTTGCGCGCTGAACGAAGTCCGCCCTCGCCGTTCGTTTGACCGCTCTCAACAGGCAACCCGGCGGCCTTCCACTCGGGATAGCCATCCTCCAAACGGAGCGCTTTGAACCCGCGTTGGCGCAAAAGATGAACCGCCTCGTACGACATCACGCAGTAAGGGCCGCGACAGTAGGCGACAATCTCTTGATCGCGCGGCAACTCAACTAATCGCTGCGCAAGCTCATTGGCCGGCAGGTTAATCGCGCCCGGTAAGTGACCCGCCGCATACTCTTCAGATGGCCGTACGTCGATTACCACGACGCCTTTTCTCTTTAAGCGTCTTAGTAGCTCATGGCGGGAAACTGGCCCCAGATTGTCTAGGTTCTGGAAGTAATCGTGAAAAACGGCTCTTACCTCGGCTAGTCGGCGCTCAGCCACCTTGCGCAAAGTTTCAACCAGAGTCAGTACGATCTCATCGCTTAGCCGATAAAAGATCTGCCTTCCCTGGCGGCGCGAAACCACCAGCCCGGCGCGGCTCAGACGCTGCAGGTGCTGGGACACGTTGGTTAAGCCAAGGCCGCTGGCGCCGGCCAGCGCCTCGACCGGCCGCTCGCCCTGAGCAAGGAGTTGAAGAAGAAGCAGGCGGTGCGAGTGCCCTAGCCCTTGAGCGACGGAGGCGAACTGCGTGAAGAGAAACAAGCTTGGGTTGCCTTCGGCTGTTGACATATTCGCTACTCTTGGTTAGATTATTCCATAGATTCATAGATAGCGCAAGTAATGGAGGGTGCCATGTCGCTAGAGAATGCGATCCGATTGTTCGCCGGCGCGCTCGTGACCGTTGGCGTGCTGCTCACTTACTTTGTCAGCCCCTATTGGCTGCTGTTGCCGCTGTTCGTCGGATTAAACCTCATGCAGTCGGCGTTTACCGGATTCTGCCCGGCGGAGATGGCAATGCGCCGGCTCGGTGTCGGCAGCGGGCGTGATAGCCATCGACCCGCGGGACAGGCCGCGACGGTGAACCGTTAGGGAGTCGAGGCGGTGCAAGGCCTGCCTCACATCTATAAAGTCACGGCCGGCGGGCGCGCCGAGGGGAGCGTTTCGCTGGCGACGCCCAACGTCGCACCTTTGGAAAGCGCCGCGCCGGCAGAGTTCGGAGGGCCGGGGACCTCGTGGTCGCCCGAGACGTTGTTAGTCGGCGCGGTGGCGGCATGTTTCATTCTGACTTTTCGCGCGGTCGCGCGCGCCTCGGGAATCGCCTGGCGCAGCCTCGGATGCGATGTCGAAGGCAGGCTTGAGCGCCAAGCCGGCGTGCTTCGATTCACGGAATTCGTTGTCCGTGCGCGTCTGACGGTGGAGCCGGGGACCAGTGAGGAGAAGGCGCGCGGGGCGTTGGAGAAGGCGGAAAAAAGCTGCCTGGTGAGCAATTCGCTGGCTGCGGCGCGTCGGTTGGAAGCGCAAGTCGCGACCGCCTGATCGGTTCCGGCGCGGGCGGTGGGGGTGTTATGCACGGGCTAGAATACCGCTGCGAGCGGCGCTTGCGCCGCTGGTCATGGCTGTTGGCACCGGCGCTCATCTTTGCCGTCGCGTTTGAGGCCGGGTTCGAGGGGTGCTCTCGCGCGCAAAGCGCGACTAGTGCGCCAGCGCCGCGGCGTATCTTGCTTGCTCAAGCGCTGCAAATCGCCAGCGAGCATAACCGGATGCTCAAGGCGGCAAGTCTTAAGCGGCGCAGCGCGGTTGATCAGGTGACCGAGGCTCGAGCGGCTCTGCTTCCTCGGCTTGATGCGCTGGAGAATTACTCTTACACCGACAATCCGCCGCTGGTGTTTTCGAATCTCCTGGCGCAGCAGGAGTTCACGGCCGCCGATTTTGCCTTGAGCCGGCTTAATTTTCCGGCAGCGCTGTCGAACTTTCAGAGCCAGATCATGATGTCGCAGACGCTGTTCGCGGGCGGCAGCGTATGGGCGGCGTACAAGGCGGCCGGGTATCAGGCGGATGCGCAGACGTGGCAGGCAACTCGGGTTCGCCAGGAGGTTCAGTTTGCAGTTATCCAAGCCTACTATCGCGCGCTTTTGGCCGAGCAGGAAGCGCAGGTGATAGAGCGCGCCTTGGCCGCGGCGCGAGCCCATCGCGACCGCGCTCGCAACATGCTTAAGCAGGGCATGGTGGTGAGCGCCGACTTGCTGCGCAGCCAAGTGGTCGTGGGGAGTCTGCGCCAGCAGCTTGTAAGCGCGCAAAGCTTGATCGAGATCGCTCGCGCCCAGCTCTCTGACACGCTCGGAGTAGACGAGAGACTTGCGCCTTTGGGCGCGCAGATGCCGGCAACCTTGAAGCCTCGCGGACTTGCCGAGCTGCGGGAGGCCGCGCTAAGGCATCGACCCGAGGTAAAAATCGCCTACGATCGAATCAAGGCGGCAGAACAAGCGGTTACGATCGCGCGTGCGGGTTACCTGCCGACGGTGTCGTTAGCAACTACTTACGAGAATGATTCCGAAGAGTTGATTCGCGCTGGCAATAATTATTCGGTGTTCGTGTTCGCGCGGTTCAATCTGTTTAACGGCTTTGCCACTCGAGCCAAGGCGGATGCCGCCCAGTCAGACCTGGAACGGGCCATAGTGCTTCGCGCGCAGCTTCTGCAAGATATCAGTGTTGAGGTCGAGCGGGCGTATCGTACCTTGGAAGCGGCGCGGGAAAATCTTGCCGTCGCCGAGCGCGATAACGCGTACGCGGCTGACGCGCTGAGAATCCTTGAGAACCGCTACGGTGCCGGTCTTGCGACCAACGTCGACGTGCTTGATGCTCAGGCCTCGCGTCGGGCCGCGGAGTCGCGTTCGGTGCGGGCGAAGGTCGAAGTAGCCGTAGACTTCGCGGTGCTCGATCTTGCAGTGGGGCAAGCGCCGTCGGGGCTCGAATAGGCCATGAACGCGCTGGCTCGGCGTTCGCGTGCGATGCGAGCGGCGACGATTTTGTTCGCTGGCGCGGGTCTGGTTTTGCTTGCCGGGTACTTCCTTTCGGGCCAGCGAATCGGTCCCGGTCTAATCGCCACCGGTGCTCAGACCGTTGCTAATGCGCAGATTGCCGTAGTGCAGCTCGAATCGGCCTTAACCCGGCGGGAAGTCGTGGGGCAGATCGAATCACGTGTTCCTATCGAGGTTGCGAGCCGGGTCGCAGCGACGATCAAAGAAATTACCGTGCGGGCCGGCGACGCGGTGCGACAGGGCCAGGTGCTGGCTAGGCTCGATTCCGCCGATCTCGAGGCCCAGGTGAGACAAGCGCAAGGGCGGCTTGCCGCGGCTCAGGCCGAGTACGCGCGCGCTTCGGCCGACGAAAAGCGCTTTCGCTCCTTGCTGGCCCTGGGCTCAGCGACTCCCCATGAGTTTGACCGGGTCGAAGCCGCGTATCGTGCCACGGCTGCCGCTGTGAGCCAAAGCGAAGCCGGCGTGGCCGGCGCGCGCGCGGCGCTTAAGTACACCGAGGTGCGCTCGCCGATCGCGGGGATCGTTCAGGAGCGGCTAGCCGAGCCGGGAGACCTGGCGATGCCGGGCAGGCCTCTGGTTAAGCTTTATAGCGAAAAAGAGCTGCGAGTTTCGTTGCAGATGCCGGAGGCGCTGGGTCGGCGCGTAAGGGTCGGCACGCCGCTCGTGATTCGGGTTGATGCTGTTGGGGTTGAAGTGTCTGCGGCGGTGAGCGAGATCGTGCCCGCCGCGGATCCATCGACACGCAGCTTTGTCGTTCGCGCGAACCTGCCGTCAGGCCGCGGGTTGCGGCCGGGAATGTTCGCGCGCGCCACATTTGTCACCGGACATGAGGACATTCTGACCATCCCGCGGGCGGCAATTAGCGAGGTCGGCCAGCTCACCACGGTCCGCGTGGTCTCCCAGGGCGGAGTCGAGCTGCGCCAGGTGGCGCTGGGAAGAACGTTCGGCAATCGAGTGGAGATACTGGCTGGTCTCAATCCAGGCGAGCGTGTCCTAGTCGGGCCGTTGCCCGCGTCGCGCCAGTGAAGAACAACGACTCAACGCATCGGCTCGGCTTCACCGCCCAGATCGTTGACCTCTTTTTAGGGTCGAATCTGTCGCTGCTTTTGCTGCTGGCATCGCTGGCGGCTGGTATCGTCGCGCTTGCTGTGACGCCGCGGGAGGAAGACCCCCAGATTTCCGTCCCGATGGCCGATATCATCGTGCAGATGCCCGGCGCGACCGCCAAGGAAGTCGAAAATCTCGTCACCAGCAATCTCGAAAAGCGTCTGTGGGAGATGGACGGCGTGCGCCACATTTATTCGGTGTCGCGTCCGGGAATGGCGATGGTGACGGTGCGCTTTCAGGTAGGCTACGACCGCACCAGGGCGTTGGTGGAGATTTACAACAAGCTTGAGTCCAACCGCGACGCGGTGCCGCCCGGCGTGACCGGTTGGATCGTGAAACCGGTCGGAATCGACGATGTGCCGATTCTCGCCGTCACCCTCTACAGCGCGGTTGAAAGCGATGCCGGCTTGCGCCGAATAGCAGACGAGATTCTGCACCGGGTGCAGGAGGTGCCTGACACCGGAAGCTCCTTCGTTGTTGGAGGACGGCCGCGGCAGGTACGTGTGATGCTCGACCCGCAAAAGCTCGCTGGATTTGATCTGACAGTGCTCGACGTGGAACGAGTTCTGCGCGGCGCGGACGTAAACCTACGTGTAGGCAGGTTTGCCCGCGCCAACCGGGAGTTCGTGATGGAAAGCGGTCCCTTTCTGAGCTCGGCCGCTGAGGTGAGGGAGTTGGTAGTCGCCGCGCGCAACGGTCGCCCCGTTTATCTGCGCGAAGTGGCCGAAGTGATTGACGGCCCTGCTGAGGCCGAGACCTACGCTAGCATCGGCTTCGGCCCGGCCCGTCGTCTGTTGCTCGAAGAGCCGGGCCAGCTCAAGCTGACCGCGGTCGGAGCGCGCGGGCGGATCTACCCCGCGGTAACAATAGCCTTTGCTAAAAGACACGGTACTAACGCCGTGGCGGTCGCCCAGGGGCTGTTGCAGAAGGTCGAGAGCCTAAGACCGGTCGCTATCCCGTCTGACGTCGGCGTGCTCGTCACGCGCAACTACGGCGAGACCGCCAATGAAAAGGTCAATGAGCTGGTGCGAGAACTGTTGATCGCGATCGTGATCATTGTCGTGCTCCTCGCATTTTCCCTCGGCGTCAGGGAGGCCTTTATCGTCGCGATTGCAGTGCCGGTGACCCTTTCGGTTACGCTTTTGGGCAACCTGATGGCTGGCTATACCATCAACCGCGTGACCCTGTTCGCGCTGATTCTCTCGCTGGGCCTGTTGGTGGACGACCCCATCGTCGACGTGGAGAACATTCACCGACACTTTAAACTTCGCGACCACCCGCCGCGTGAAGCCACGCTGATCGCGGTGGACGAGGTCAGACCGCCTACTATCTTGGCGACCTTTACGGTGATCGTGTCGTTCATCCCAATGCTTTTCGTCACCGGCATGATGGGGCCATACATGCGACCGATGCCGTTTAACGTGCCGCTGGCGATGCTCATGTCGCTGGTGGTGGCGTTCACGATCACTCCGTGGGCCACCTACCATCTGCTAAGGCGCGAGTATGACGAGGCCGCTTCGAGCGAGCACGAGGAAGGTGCCGTGGTGCGGCGCTGGTATACGCGGCTTTTGCGCCCGCTGCTCGAAAGCCGCCGTCGCGCTCGGATTTTTTTGCTGGCCATAGGAGTGATGTTGGTCGCTTCGATCATGCTGGTCGTGGTTGGGCTTGTACCGGTTAAGATGCTTCCGTTCGACAACAAAAACGAGCTGGACTTGGTTGTCGACATGCCCGAGGACACTCCGCTTGAGGCGACCAACGCGGTTGTGCTCGACTTTGAAAACCTGCTGGCGCGAGTTGCCGAAGTCACCGACTACGAAGGCTACGTAGGCACCAATTCGCCTTTCGATTTTAACGGTATGGTTCGCCACTATTACATGCGCCACGAGCCCTGGCAGGCTGACATCCGCATCAATCTGGCTCACAAGGCGCATCGCGCGCAGTCGTCCCATGAAATCGCGCTGCGGCTGCTTCCTGAAATCGACGCGATTGCGCGGCGCGATCGCGTGCGGTTGGCAAAATTAGTCGAGACGCCTCCTGGTCCGCCGGTGCTCGCCTCGGTAGTGGGAGAAATTTACGGGCCGCCCGGCGCGGAATACGAGCAGTTGGTTGCTTATGGTAGAGCATTGCGTAAGCTTTTCGGGCAAACCGCGGGGCTGGTATCCCCAGACGACTATTCCATTTCGACGGCGCCGCGGCTGCGCTTTATTATTGACCGGCAGAAGGCCTCGCTCAATGGAATAAGCGCCGCCGAAGCTGCGCAGACGTTGGCGATCGCCTTGGGCGGGCAGACCGCCGGCACCGTTCATATTCCCTCTGAACGTTCGCCGCTTTTGATCGAGCTTCGTCTGCCCCGGGCGCAGCGTTCAGCGGCCGAAAGCCTGACCGCGGTCAAGGTGCGCGGCAGCGATGCCCGATTGGTCCCGCTCAGCGAGCTCGGCGAAGTCGAGCAGACCGTGGACGAGCAGCCCATCTACCACAAAGACCTGCGCCGCGTAGCGCTGGTGATGGCGGGTACGGCGGGAATCAGTCCGGTCAATGAGGTTTTATGGCTGCAGCAGCGAACCGCGGGAACTTTACCTAAGGGATACACGATCGTGTGGACCGGCGAGGGAGAATGGCACATCACGGTGCAGGTTTTTCGCGATCTGGGGATTGCCTTTGGCGCTGCGCTCTTTTTTATTTACGTGCTCTTGGTGGCTCAGACGGGCTCGATGGTCATGCCGCTTATCATCATGACTTCCATCCCGCTAACCCTGGTCGGGATCATGCCGGGCTTCTTTCTACTCAACCTGTTCACCAACCGTCCGGTGGCGGGCTACCCGGATCCGACGTTCTTTACGGCGACGGCGATGATCGGCATGATCGCGCTGGCGGGCATCGTAGTGCGCAACTCGATAATACTCATCGACTTCATCCATCGCGGCCTCGACCTGGGGCGCTCGCTCGAAGACGCGGTATTAGAGGCGGGCGCGGTTCGGCTGAGGCCGATCGTGCTCACCGCCAGCGCGGCGGTGTTGGGGTCGGTTGTAATTACGCTTGACCCAATATTCTCGGGGCTCGCTTGGTGTTTTATCTTCGGTATTTTTGCCTCGACCGCTTTCACCCTGATCGTAATTCCGCTGATCTACTACCTTGTCTACCATGGGAAGGAGCGCGGGTCTGCAACGCCGTGAATGGTGGAATCAAAGTCGTAATCTGAAGTGGGCGCTTCGCCGGCGGATGGCCCGCGATTGCCGTCCGCCGGCACCCTCGGAGTTAGTGGATGGTAGCGGGGAGAGCTGATCGAGGGAAAGTCGCGGTTATGACACACGACGACAATACGTTCGCATATGAAACGATACGCGTTGAGCGCAGCGACCGTGTAGTGCACCTCGAGCTGAATCGGCCGGAGCGCCTGAACGCTTTGTCGCGCAGCATGCTTCTCGAACTGAACCGGGCCTTGGATGAAGCGGAGCAGGACGCCGGCGCGCGTGTGATCGTGATTAGCGGCGCGGGTCGAGGCTTTTCATCAGGCTTCGATCTTAAGGAACAAGCCGAAGCAGGGCCCAGCGGCCATGACGCTTGGCGGCGGATACTTGACTTGGACTTCAATACGACGATGCGCTTCTGGCGCTGCCCAAAACCAACGATCGCGGCGGTCCATGGGCCGTGTCTGGCGGGAGCCTTCGAGCTCGCCCTTGCCTGCGACATCACAATCGCCGCCCAGGACGCCGTGTTTGGCGAGCCCGAGCTGAGATTCGGCGCCGGAATCGTGACCATGCTCTTGCCCTGGGTTACCAGTCCGAAACAGGCGAAGCAGATGATTCTCTGCGGCCTGGATAATATAGATGCCGGCGCGGCGCTGCAGATGGGTGTGGTCAGTCGCGTCGTACCGGCCGGCGCCCATCTTGAAGCTGCGATGCGCGTCGCGACCAATATAGCGGCGATCGACCCGAGCTTGGTCATGGATACGAAAAGAGCGATCAATCGTTGCTACGAAATCCAGGGAATCGACGCGGCATTGAAAGCCGGACTCGATATCGACCTCCTCATCGAATCTCATGGTTCACCGGACAAAAAACAATTCATGGATATCGCGCGCGAGCGCGGCTTAAAGGCCGCTCTGGCATGGCGCGCGGCTCGATTCGCCCGCGAATAAATGATGCCCCGATGCCGTGTCTCTAAGCGAAGGCATTGAGCGCTGCGCTGGGCGGCGCAGCCGTTGGCGGAAATCGCATCGTAGACGCCAATTCGCTTGGCACTCGAATAGTCGCCATACAATGCGCGCGTGTGACCCCGTCTTTTTCTCAGTCGCGGGTTAGCGCGGCGCTTTTTCGGCCACTGGGCTGCGTGGCTTCGCAGGCGCCAAACGCCCGCCGGCGAAAACCTTCCACTGTCGGTGATAAGTGTGAAGGTTCCTTCGCCTATTGCCAGCTGGCCCGCGATACGTGCACGCTATTAATTATTGCGAGCAAGAAGAGCAGCGACCGCCGGATGTCGGCGCCTTTAATGGCCGGCCGCCACGGAATTTAGCCGGCAATTATGTTGGCTAGGGGGGCCATATGGGCAGGCAACCACTGTTTGCAGAAGTTCCCACTGACCGGCAGGCTCTTATCGACAGCTTCAGAGAGGTTCGCGCCGCTACCGAGCGCCTTTGCGAACCGCTTGCGCTCGACGACTTCATGTTGCAGGCAATGCCTGATGTGAGCCCGACTAAATGGCATATCGCGCACGTTTCCTGGTTCTTCGAGGCCTTTGTTCTCGTGCCATATCTGCGGGGCTATGAAGTGATGGACGAGCGCTACCACTATCTGTTTAATTCCTATTACAACGGTGCCGGTCCTCAGTACTCGCGTCCCGACCGGGGAATGCTTTCGCGTCCGACGGTCGCGGAGGTTTTTGATTACCGCGCGCGCATAGATCGCGCCGTGACCGCTTTGATAGAGAATACTGGGCGCGATAGTTTGCCGACGGTTAGCGCATTGCTGACGCTCGGGATGCATCACGAGCAGCAGCATCAGGAGCTGATGCTAACCGACGTGAAGTACAACCTCTGGGTGAATCCGATGCGCCCGTCGTATCACCGAGTTTCGCCACAGCGGGGAACCGCTACCGCGCCGGTTCGCTGGCTGGAGTTCGAGGGTGGCACGGTTTGGATCGGGCATGGCGGGCCGTCTTTCGCGTTCGACAACGAATCTCCTCGCCACCAGGCGTATCTCAGGCCCTTTCGCTTGGCTTCTCGGCTCGTGACCAACGGAGAGTATCTCGAATTTATTGAGGCCGGCGGATACGATGATCCGCGCCTGTGGCTCGCTGACGGTTGGAACGCAGTTCGCGCGCGCAAATGGCGTGCGCCGCTTTATTGGGAGATGCGCGACGGGTCGTGGCAGGCGTACATGCTGGCCGGAATGCGAGCCCTCGATGAGCACGCGCCGGTCTCCCACCTAAGTTATTACGAGGCGGACGCTTACGCGCGATGGGCCGGTCGACGCCTGCCAACCGAGCAGGAATGGGAATACGCGGCGCTGCGAGAAGAGCTCTGGCCGGGCGCGGCCTATGAGAGCGGCGTCTTCGAGCCGATGCCCGCCGCGGGTGTCGAAACCGGCCTTGAACAGATGGCGGGCGATGTTTGGCAATGGACGCAGAGCCCGTACGTTCCGTATCCGGGCTTTCGTCCCTGGCCGGATACGCTCGGCGAGTACAACGGGAAGTTTATGGTAAACCAGATTGTACTGCGAGGAGGATCATGCGCTACGCCGCCTTCGCATACTCGCCTCACGTACCGAAACTTCTTCCCTCCCGACGCACGCTGGCAGTTTTCCGGGCTTAGACTCGCAGAGGACATCTAAGACGCATGTCTACAGAGATGAGGTGCGCGCGGGACGATTCGGTGCAGGCGCTCGATGGCAAACCGGCTGTGCGCTTGCGCTGCGACCGATTTATCGACGAGCGGGGCTTCGTTCAGGCGATGACTGAGGATGTGCTTCGGGGTCTCGCTCACACGCCGAAGTCTCTGCCGCCGAGGTATTTTTACGACGAGGCGGGGTGCGCGCTGTTCGAGCGAATCACGCGGTTGCCGGAGTATTACCTAACGCGGGTGGAGGAGGAACTGCTACGCTCGCTCGCGCCGGCCTTAATGAGAGAGTTGAAGCCTCAGGACATCGTTGAGATCGGTTCGGGCAGCTCGATCAAGATTCGTCACTTTCTCGACGCTCTTGCCGAACAAAACGGCGCGGTGCGGTACGTCCCGATGGACGTCAACGCGCCGGTGGCCGAGCGCGCTGCGCGTAAGTTAACCCAGGACTATCCAAATCTCTGGGTCCACGCCATAGCTGGTGACTTCGAACGCCATCTGGGGTGCGTTCCTCCCGCACAGGGTCGCCGGCTAGTGACCTTCTTTGGCAGCACGATCGGAAATCTGGGTCCGCTAAGCCGTCGCGAGTTTTTGCTCCAGGTGCGCGCCTTGATGCGTCCGAGCGACCGATTTTTGCTCGGCTTGGATCTCGTCAAGGACCGCGCCGTGCTCGAAGCCGCCTACAATGATTGCCAGGGGGTCACCGCGGAGTTCAACCGCAACATTCTGCGCGTTATTAACCGACAGCTCGGTGCGAATTTCGACCCGGCGGCTTTCGCCCACCGGGCTTTCTACCAGCTGTCGACTCGCTGCATCGAGATGCACCTGGTGTCGACGCGTTCGCAGACTGTTTTTCTGCCAGATTCGAAGGTCGCTTTTGACATTTCTTCGGGCGAAAGCATCCTTACCGAGAATTCGTACAAGTTTACGCGCCGGTCAAGCGAACAGATGTTGCGCGAGGCCGGGATGGGGCTCGAGGCATGGTTTACCGATGCTCAAAGCCGCTTCGCGTTAGCGTTGGTGTCTGTCCGCGACGGCTCACTGGCACGCTAGCGAATCGCAGCACGGGGAAAAGGGCAGGCACGCAGCGATAGGTCTACACAGTTTCTGGAACAAATATAGCTACGGGGAGAGTACAGTGAAGTTCGATTCTAAGTGCGCGTTGGTCACCGGAGGGGGAAGCGGAATAGGCCGAGCGGTCGCGTTGGCCTTCGCCAATGCCGGCGCCTCGGTTGCGGTTGCCGACTTGAATCTCGAGGCGGCCGAGAAAACGGCGCGCGAGATTGAAGCCGCGGACAAGGGGAAGTCGCTGGCGCTTGCGGTTGACGTAGCCAACCCAGAGTCGGTAAGAGCAATGATCGATGAGGCGGTTGCAAAGCTCGGCGCTATCGACATTTTGGTCAACGCTGCTGGAGTGAGAGAACTTGTCCCTTTTCTCGACCTTTCACCTGAGGATTGGAACCGCGTGATCTCGATCAACCTGACGGGCACGTTTCTTTGCAGCCAGGCTGTAGCGCGCCACATGGTGAAGCGAGGAAAAGGCGGCCGCATCGTTAATCTGGCCTCTGCCGTTGGTCTTACGGCGGTCACGAATCGCGCGGCGTACGTGTCTTCTAAACACGCAGTGGTTGGGTTGACCAAAGAAATGGCGTTGGAACTTGCGGACAAGAAGATCAATGTCGCGGCCGTAGCACCGGGCGTGATCGAAACCTCGATGACGGCGAGCTACTTCGGTAATCCGGCGATTGAGGAGGCGCTGCGTAAGTTGCACCCGCTCGGGAGATGGGGCCAGCCGCACGAGGTAGCGTCTTTGGTGTTATTTCTTGCTTCAGATGAGGCATCGTTCATTACGGGCTCGACCCATCTCGTGGACGGCGGCTGGGTTGCGGGAACAAGGAACTTCTAGCGCTGCTGGCGCGCGAACCGCGGGCGTCAGAGTTGCGGTCGGCCAATACCGGTTCAACTAGTTTGGGCGCGCGGAAATGCCGCGACGGCGGTCAAAGTTGATAGACCAACTACGTGAGGTGCTTGCCGTCCCGGCGTGATACCGTAGACTCGGTGCGCGGCGACGGGCCGACTACCGAGAACGGAGCACCACCAGAGCTCCAGCTAACACGCCGGTTA
>Ga0080006_1191159_pt1 | contig 17565 bp, 18 predicted proteins | sample RS3BMetagenome_FD_69209 | JGI IMG/M metagenome (GOLD analysis project Ga0080006, IMG submission 69209) | Ferric oxide microbial mat and aquatic microbial communities from Rainbow Spring, Yellowstone National Park, USA - RS3B (SPADES... ... | reverse complement strand
CCATCGCGTCCGGGGTGCCGACGAGGCCCTTGCGGGTCCAGCCTCACGCCGGCTCAGGTCACCCTTTGCCTGCAAGAACCCCTGGTCAGTCGGGGGCCTGAATGGATACCCCTGGGGTGGCGCTGGGCGTTCCTCCTCGCCGGTGCCCTGGCGCTGGTCGCGGGCCTGCTGGTGCCCCCGTCCCGGACGCCGGCGGCGGTCCGTGCCCGATCCCGTCCCGACAGCGGAGCGGGGGGAGTCGACGTCGTGCCGCTGGTCCTCCTGGCCGCCGGGCTGGGCCTTGGAGTCTTCGCGGCCAGCGGCCTGGCCGCCTTCCTCGCCACCGCGGCGGTGTCGGCCGGGTTCGCCAGGGGGACCGCCGGACTGATCGTGGCCGCTGCCGGCGGAGCGGCGGTGATCATCCGGGTGGCCAGCGGTGTGCTGGCCGATCGTCGCGGCGGGCGGCACTTCCCGGTGGTGGCGACGATGCTGGCCGTCGGCGCCGTCGGCTACGGCATGGCGGCCGTGGGAGCCGGTCTCGGGGTCCGGTGGCTGCTCGTCCCGGCCGCGGTGCTCGCTCTCGGGGCCGGGTGGGGCTGGAACGGGCTCTTCAACTTCGCCGTCGTCAGGACGCACATCCACGCCCCGGCCCGCGCCACCGGCATCACCCAGGTCGGCGGGCGGCTCGGCGGGGTCCTCGGGCCCCTGACCCTCGGCCTGGTGATCGACCACGCCTCCTACGCCGCCGCCTGGTCGGTCGCCACCGCGGTGGCCCTGCTCGCCGCCGGCGCGGTGCTGGTCGGTCGCCATCTGCTGGTGACCCGGCAACGCCGGCCCGGCAGCGGACGTCAGACCTCGATCAGCGGAATCCGGGGATCGAGTCGGCGAAGATCACCGCCGTCCGAGGTGACCACCCGCTGACCGCCTCGGCGCCCGCAGATCACCACATGGGCATCGACGATGTCGGAGGTTCTGCTGGCCGCAAGCAGCCGTCCCACGTGCGTGGCATCGACTCTGTCGAGAGGGACGACCGTTGTCGTCGGTTGGCGGACCAACCGGGCAAGTCGCACCTGGCGTTCAGGTCGGCGAACCGCCTGCGCCAGGGCCGAAGCAGGCACGGTGACTGACGCGCTCGTTTGCGCTGCCCGCGCCAGGAGTACGACGACCTTCCGGTCATTGCGGTCGAGGGCGATCAGCCCGCCGGCATCGAAGGTGAGTCCTGGCATCAGGCCACCGAGCGCGTCCGTCCCTTCCGGTTCCCGAGCATCTCGTCCGCCCAGTCCTTCTCCTCCCGTGAGAGCGGACCACCGGTGTCTCGAAGCGCCTGTGCCAGCACGGCGCCCCATCCGGCGATGTCGTCCAGGGACACGCCGACGGCGTGCTGCACGAATCCCGAGACGCTGGACGCCTTCCCTGCCTCGACCAGCTCACGTACCCGGTCGAGCTGCTCCGCCTCGAGGGTGATGGTGATCTTCTTCGTGGCCATACCAATTACCATACTGCCGATTGCGATCGACCACCATCGGCAATCCGGCCAGCCCCCTGCGGGGGCGTCTCGGATGCCGGCCCGACGGCGCTCCTTCGGCAACGTCAGTTGCAGGGAGAGCCCGCTCGGCCTCAGAACCTCGGTTCAGGACGTGACTGCCCTGGGAACCCGATGTCAGCCAGGGCGAGGGAGGCGAGCAGGGGGTCCTTCGCCCCCTCTTCCCGCCTCGCTGGATCGCCTCGGCGATCGCTGCCGGTCGGGTGGCACAGCTGGCGAGACGTCGGCCGGGATCGTCCCACCGTCAGGAGGATCCAGACGGTCGCACACCACTCGCTGGGATCCGACTCGGCTCAGAGGCCGGACAGACCGTCGAGGCTCGTGGCGTTCCGCTCCGCCTGGTACCGCAGGATCCCTTCCGCCCCCTTGCGGCTCGACCACTCGTCCATGGTCGGCCGGTGGCGGTCGAAGCGCATGAGGGGAACGCCGTAGCCGCACGAGTCTGCGATGCGCTCGACGTCGACGGCCACGATCGAACGGACCCCGACTCCCTCCGCCCCCGGAAACCGGCGGGCCAGGTCGGCGAAGGCCGGTTCCCCCGGCCGGCAGGTGCGCCCGTGCCCGTGGAGGCGGACGATGCGGGGCGGCCCGTCGAACGCGCAGAACATCAAGACGATGCGCCCGTTGTCGCGGAGGTGGGCGATCGTCTCCACCCCGCTGCCCGTCTGGTCGAGGTACGCCACGGTGTGGCCGTCGACGACAGCCAGCTCGTCGCGGTTCCCTTTGGGCGAACAGTTGACCAGCCCCTCGGGCGCGTCGGGCGCGGTGGCCACGAAGAACACCGGCTGGGCCACCAGCCACTCTGTCAGGTGCTCGTCGATGCGCTCGTGGATGCGGCCCATCGCCCCAGTATCTCGTGTGACGGCACCTCCGGGGCACGGTCCCGGAACTCGGGGAGGCGAAGGGCCGCGCAACGGTCTGGTGGCTCGGCCTGAGGGGGGACGATGAGGTGAGCAGTGCGAGGAGTCAGGGTTGCCACGGGCACAGATCGATGCCGTGGCCCGCTACCGGTCCGCATTCCCCGAGGAGATCGAGGCGCGCATCGCGCTGCACCGCAGCGAGAGCGCCGACACGCCGGCTCGGTGAGGCTGATCCTCGACGAGATGTACCCGCGAACGCTGGCTGACGCCCTGCTTGGTGAGGACCCCATGGTGGTGACGGTCGCAAAACTGGGCTTGGCGGGCAGCTCGGATGCGGCCGTGCTCGCAGCCGGCGCGACCGGGGGCTACGCGGTGCTCACCGAGAACGTGGGCGACTTCGTGCGGCTCGCATCGGAACGCCTCACCGCCGGACGGCACCACTGCGGCGTCCCGGTCGCCCTCTCCACGCGGTTCTCCCGCCGCCCGGGAGGGATCCCCGCCATCGCCACCGCGGTTCGATCGGTCGCATCGGAATCCTTCGACGGCCGCGTGCTCTCCCTCGAGCACCCGTAGCCCGCCACACCCGGGCGCAGTCGGTGGCTCACCCCGCTCGTCGACGCGGTCAGACCGCTCGCCGGCGGTGGCCCGCCGGACGACCCGGGGTGCCGACGACGAGTGCTGCCGGCCGTGTGGTCGTGGACCAGGCCCATCGCTCCGATACCCCTCGCGGATCGCATCTCCGGCATGCAATCCGCTAAAATGATAAAATAAGCAGATAATCAAACAGTCAGGTCAATCGATCGGAGGGAGCATCCATGTGGCGAGGTGAGCGGCGGCATCCGATCCCGACCCGGTGCGACCGGCCCGAAGGGTCCCGTCCGGCACAGGGCGGGGCCGGGTCCGGTCGGGCCATGGAGCCACCGCGTTCGCTCTGCACGAGCTGCTGGCGCTGTGTGCGGGCTGCCGATGGGCCCTACGGACCGCGGTGCCCCCGCTGTGGATCCCGGCTGCCCCAGGGGGCCGACGGACACTCGGCGCATCGGCGGGTCCCGGCGTGACCTTCCCCCCGACGGCCCCGACGGCCCCGACGGCCCGGGTGCGGGTGCCACGGTGATGGCGAGCGGGTGCGCGGCGCCCGCCCCGAGCCTGTCCGCCCGGCGACCGCACGCGTGACGCTCCGGGCCGCGGTTCAGACCATCCTCCATCCACACACCGCCACCGAGGATCTCGGTCCCCCCCCGCCCCCGGGCCCCGCTTCCCGGCGGCTGGCCGGGTCGCTCCAGATCCGCCACGTCGACGCCGGGTCGTGCAACGGCTGCGAGCTCGAGATCACCTCCGCCTTCGGTCCCGTCTACGACGCCGAGCGATTCGGCGCCAGGCTGGTCGCCTCCCCGCGCCACGCCGACGCCCTGGTGGTCACGGGCCCGGTCACCCGGAACATGGCCGGGCCGCTGGCGAAGACGTACGACGCCATGCCCGAGCCGCGGATGGTGATCGCTGTCGGTGACTGCGCCCACGACTGCGGGGTGTTCCGGGGCGGCTACGGCGTGGAGGGAGCCGTGGTCGACGTCGTCCCGGTCGACATGGCGGTTCCCGGGTGTCCTCCTCATCCCGAGGCGATCGTTCGGGCGCTGCGGGGCCTCACCGGGCGGTGAGCGACCTCAGCCTGGTGATCACCGCCGCCGCCGGCTGTGTCGCAGCGGCGGCCGGCGGGGCGCTCCCGGCCAGGACGAGGGTGCCTGTTGCGGTGCTCCTCACCTGGGTGGCCTGCGGGGCGGGGCTCGTCGGTGCCGTGGTCGTGCTGCGCACCGGGCACCCGCTGGTGCTCAGCACGACACGGGTCCTGCCGCTGACGGGTGCCACCTTGGTCCTGCGACCGCTCGGGGCGGTCTTCGTCGTCGTCACCGCGGTGGTGGCCGTGGCGGCGAGCCTCTCCTGGCTCGGCTACGCCGGCCATGGGCTGTCCACGCGCACCGCCTCGGCCACCGTGCCGATCTTCGTGACGAGCATGCTCCTCGTTCCGGCGGCGGGCAGCGTGGCCACGTTCGTCTGGCTGTGGGAGCTGATGGCGATCGCGTCGCTCGTGCTGGTGCTTGCCGACCAGCGCACACGCGAGCAGACCCGTAGTGCGGCCCAGTGGTATGCGGTGATGACCCACGCCGGGGCGGCCGCGATCCTCCTGGCGCTGGTGCTGGTGTCGGGTCACGCCGGCGGTCAGACGTTCGCCGCCATCCGGGTCCATGCCGCGCACCTGCCCGGTGCGGTGCGCAGCGCGGCCTTCCTGCTCGCCGTGGTCGGCTTCGGTTCGAAGGCGGGGGCGGTTCCCCTCCATGTGTGGCTGCCCAAGGCGCATCCGGAGGCGCCCGGTCCGGTGTCGGCGCTGATGTCGGGGGCGATGGTCAACCTCGGGATCTACGGCATCGTGCTGGTGGGCGACCAGCTGCTCGGCGGGGGACCGGCCTGGTGGTGGCTGGTGGTGAGCGCGCTCGGGGTCGTCTCCGCGCTCTTCGGCGCCCTGCACGCGGCGACCAGCACCGATCTGAAACGCCTCCTCGCCTACTCCACGACCGACTCCATGGGCCTCGTCCTCATCGGCGTGGGCGCCTCGGGACTGTTCGCCTCGACGGGCCACCCGGCGGTCGCCGCCATCGCCCTGGTGTCGGCGCTCCTGCTGGTGGTGAACCACGCCGCGTACAAGGGCAGCCTGTTCCTCTCCGCCGGCTCCGTCCAGATGGCGACGGGGACACGCGATCTCGACCAGCTCGGCGGGCTGATGCGGTCGATGCCGGTCACCGGCGGGGTGTTCGTGATCGGCGGCCTCGCCATCGCCGCGCTGCCGCCGCTCAACGGGTTCGTCGGCGAGTGGCTGCTGTTCCAGAGCCTGCTGCACGGGCTGCCCACCTCGAGCACCGCAGTGGCGATCGCCGTGCCGTTGGGAGTGGGGGCGTTGGCGCTCACCGGCGGGCTCACCGCCGCCGCGTTCGTGAAAGCGATCGGCGTGGGGTTCCTCGGACGGCCGCGGTCGCCGGGCGCGGCCGCAGCCCGCGAGGTCCCCCACACCATGCAGGCCGGGGCCGGACTCCTCGCCGCGGCCTGCGTGGTCCTCGGTGTCGTCCCGATGGTCGTGCTTCCGGCCCTGGAACGGGCGGTGGCCCAAGTGGTGGCCGACGCGCCGGCGCGCGGCGTCACCTCGTCGGTCGATCTGCGGCTGCACGGCCTCCGGGGAGAGCTGGCCCCGGGCCTCCTCGCTGTCGGGCTGGCCCTGTCCGTCGTCGTCGTGCTCGGCTTCCGCCGACTCGCTGAGCGGCGATTCTACCTCCGGCTGCCCGTGCGGCGGGCCGAGCCGTGGGGGTGCGGTCGCGAGCTGCAGACCGCCCGGATGCAGTACACCGCCACCTCGTTCGCGGAACCGCTGCAACAGGTGTTCGACGACGTGCTCCGGCCGGACCGCGACCTCACGGTGAGCCATCTGGCCGAGTCGCGCTACTACACCGAGAAGATCGCCGTCCGGACCTCGATCGACGACGTCATCGAGCGCGACCTGTACCGGCCGGCGATCTCTGCGGTCTACGGCTGGGGACGCTGGGCGGCCCGGCTGCAGAACGGGAGCGTCCACCGCTACCTCGCCTACGGGCTGGTTGCGCTCGTGGTGATCCTGGTCGTGATCGTATGAGCACGGTCGCGGGTGCCGTCGCCCAGGTCGCGACGGCCGGGGCGCAGGTGGTGGCGGTGGGGATCGGCGGACCGGTGCTGGTCGGTGCCATGCGCAAGGTCCGGTGCCGGATCGAGGGACGGGTCGGGCCGCCGATCGGGCAGCCGCTGCGCGACCTGCGCAAGCTCTTCGCCAAGCAGCGCATGCAGCCCGACCGATCCAGCTGGGTCTTCGCCGCCGGGCCGGTCGTGCTGGTCGCCACCGCCGTGGTGATCGCGGCGATCGCCCCGCTGGCGACGGACGGGCCACCGCTCGGCCGGACTACCGACTTCTTCGCGGTGGTCTTCGTGCTGTTGTTGGGCTCGGTGTTCCTGGCGTTGGCCGCGCTCGACACCGGCACCCCGTTCGGCGGCATGGGCTCGAGTCGCGCCATGACCATCGGCGCACTGGCGGAGCCGGCCCTGCTCGTCGCGCTGCTGGCCATGTCCATCCCGGTGAGGACGTCGAACCTGCCGGTGCTGGTCCGCTCCGGTCTCGACCACCCGCAGCTGATCGCCAGTCCCGAGCGGATCCTCGCCCTCGTGTCCTTCCTCGTGGTGATCCTCGCCGAGAGCGGCCGGCTGCCGGTCGACAACCCCGAAACCCATCTCGAGCTCACCATGATCCACGAGGCGATGGTCCTCGAGTACTCCGGTCCGGACCTTGCGCTCGTCACCCTCGGGGCGTCGATGCGCCTAACCATCCTCCTCGGCCTGCTGGTCAACCTCCTCGCCCCCTGGGGGATCGCCGACCGACCGGGCGCGGCCGCCTTCGCCGTCGGGCTCGCCGCGCTGGCGCTCAAGGTGGCCGTGGCCGGGATCGCCATCGCCACCTTCGAGGTCTTCACCGCCAAGCTCCGGCTCTTCCGGCTTCCCGAGCTGCTCGCGGGCGCCTTCGTCCTGGCCGTGGTGGCTGCGGTGACCGCGTTGGTGGTGCGATGAGCGGCCCTGCCGACGGGAGCGCCCTCGAGCTCCTCTCGGGCGTGGTCCTGGTCTGTGCCGTGGTGACCCTGTGGCGTCGCTCGCTTTCGGCCATCGTGAAGGCGCTCGGGGTCCAGGGGGTCGCGCTCGGGGCGGTGGCGCTGGTCCTCGGGGTCGCGCACGACGACGGCGTGCTCATCGCGGTGGGCTGTCTGGTGGTCATGGCCAAGGGTCTGGCCATCCCCGCTCTGCTCGGCCGCGTGGTGGCCGGCGATCCCGACAGCCGCGAGACGGCCCCCGTCGTCAACGTCCCCGCGTCCCTCGTCGCGGCCGGGGCGCTGACCTTCCTCGCCTACGGGGCCACCGCTCCGGTGGTCGCCCTCGTCCCGACCGCCGCGGGCCGGCTCATCCCGCTGGGGTTCGCCACGTTGCTCATCGGGTTCTTCGCCATGGCGGCGCGGCGGAAGGCGGTGTCCCAGATCACCGGCCTGCTCCTGGTCGACAACGGCATCGCGCTGGTCGCCTTCCTCGCCACTGCGGGCGTGCCGCTCCTCGTCGAGCTGGGCGCATCGCTCGACGTCCTCCTCGCGGTCGTCGTCCTGCGGGTCCTGGCGGTGCGGATGACCTCCAAATTCGGGGCGCTCGACCTCGACCAGCTGCGCGAGCTGCACGACTGATGCTGGCCCTCGCCGTCCTGGTCGTGCCGTTCGCCGCCGGCGTCGTCGTCGCGGCGGTGCCGTGGCGGCGCGGGATCGGCTGGCTGGGAACTGCTTCGATCGGGGCCGTGCTGGCCGGCGGCATCGTCCTGGCGGCCCGGGTGGTGCACGGACCGGTGGTCACCGCCTTCGGAGGCGTGCTCCGGGTGGACGCGCTCAGTGCCTTCATGGTGGTCGTCATCGGGACGATCGGCGTCCTCGCCACCTGGCAGAGCGTGCGGTACCTGTCTGCGGAGATCGCAGGGGGCCGGTCGAGCCGTCGCCATGCGTCGCTCTACGGCGCACTCGTCCAGGGGTTCATCACCGCCATGCTCCTCGCCGTGCTGGCCGGCAACGTCGGCGTCATGTGGGTGGCGGTGGAGGCCACCACGGTGATCACCACGTTCCTGGTGGGCTTCCGCGGGACCCGGGGATCGCTCGAGGCGTCGTGGAAGTACCTCGTCATCTGCTCGGTGGGGATCGCCATGGCGTTCCTCGGCACCGTGCTCGTCTACCTCGCCGCGCTCCATGTCGGGCATCACCAGCACGCCAACCTCGACTGGACGTCCCTCATGGCCGTGTCCCGGCACCTCGACCCGGGCGTCCTGCGCCTCGCCTTCGCCCTGCTCGTCCTCGGCTACGGCACCAAGGTCGGCCTGGCCCCCATGCACAGCTGGCTCCCCGACGCCCACGGCCAGGCACCGGCACCGGTCTCCGCCCTGATGTCCGGGGTGCTCCTCACCGTGGCCTTCTACGCCCTGCTGCGCTTCAAGGCGATCGCCGACGGCGCGCTGGGTCCGGCGTTCCCGCGGGTGCTCCTGGTGGCGGCAGGACTCGTCTCCCTGGCGGTCGCCGCCACGATGCTGGTTGCCCAGCGCGACTACAAGCGGATGCTCGCCTACAGCAGCATGGAGCACATGGGCCTCCTCGCGCTGGGGGCCGCCGCCGGCACGCCGCTCGCCATCGCCGCGGTGCTGCTGCACGTCCTCGGCCACGGCCTGGCCAAGGGGGTGCTCTTCCTCACCTCGGGCGAGATCCTCGCCGCCGAGGGCACCAGCGAGATCGCACAGGTCAAGGCGCTGCTGTCCAGGCGTCCGGCGCTCGGGGCGATCTTCGGTGTCGGCCTCGTCGCCCTCCTCGGGTTCCCCCCTTTCAGCCTGTTCGTGAGCGAGCTCAACATGCTCCGGGCCGAATTCCAGGTCGGCCTGGGGTGGGCCGGGGCGATCTCCCTCGTCCTGGTGGCGGTGATCTTCGCCTCCCTGGTGTCCCACGGTCGACACCTGCTCCTCGGTGCCGCACCGGAGGGGGAGGAGGCACGGGCGACACCCGCCGTCGTCACCGTGCCCCTGATCGGCGCCCTCCTCCTCTGCGCCGCCCTGGGCGTGGTGGCGTGGCCGCTCGGCGGGCTGTTGCACGCTGCCGCCCGGGTGGTCGCCCGGTGAGCGGGGGAGGCGCGACCCTGACGCGCCTCCTGGCCGGGCGTCCGGCGCGGGCCACCGTGGGAGTGGTGTCCGACGAGCTCGCCGGTACCGCGGCCGCACTGCTCGCCGCAGGGTTCCGTCTCGCCTTGGTGGCAGCCCACGACGGCGGGGAACCGCACCTCCGGATCGTCTACCTCTTCGCTGCAGGCCCACCCGACCAACGGGTGGAGCTCCACCTTCGCGTCCCGCGGGACCGGCCCGAGATCCCGTCGCTCGCGCACCTCTCCTTTCCGGCCGGCCGGTTCGAGCGGGAGATGCGTGACCTGTTCGGCGTCGAGCCCGCCGGGCATCCCCGGGCCCGCCGGCTGGTGCTACACCAGCACTGGCCCGAGGGCTGGCACCCGATGCGGTCGGACGCCGGCCCGCGTCCGGCCATGGTCGACGACGCGGCACCGTACCCGTTCGCCGACGTCGAGGGGCCGGGCGTCTACGAGATCCCCGTCGGACCCGTGCACGCAGGGCTGATCGAGCCGGGGCACTTCCGCTTCTGGGTGGTGGGCGAGACGATCGTCAAGATGAAGGCCCGGCTCTGGTTCGTGCACAAGGGCATCGAGCGGCTCTTCGAGGGCCGGGACCTCGCTTCCGCCCTTCCGCTCGCCGAGCGGATCTCGGGGGACAGCGCGGTGGGCCACAGCCTCGCCCTGTGCCTTGCGGCCGAAGAGGCCCTGGAGGTGGCGGTACCACCCCGGGCCGCCGTGTTGCGGGCGGTCCTGGTTGAGCTCGAGCGCCTCTACAACCACGTCGCCGACATCGGGGCGATGTGCAACGACGTGGGCTTCGGCCTCGCCAACGCACGTGCCCTCACGCTGCGGGAGCATCTCCTACGGCTCAACGCCGAGGTCACCGGGCACCGCCTGCTGCGCGGGGCGATCGTCCCCGGCGGCGCCGCGCTGCGTGCGCTCCCCCGTGCCGGTGACCTCCGGGAGATCGGTGACCGCTTCCGGGAGATCGTGGACCTGGCGCGCTCCAACTCGGTCGTCATGGACCGGTTCACCGGCACCGCCGTCCTCAGCACCGCCCAGGCCGAGGAGATCGGGGTGCTCGGCGTGGTGGCGCGGGCGTCGGGCCTGACGTGCGATGCCCGGCTGTCGCACCCTTCCGTGGACGCGGTGCCCGGGTTCGCACCGGCGCGCCACGGGGCCGGCGACGTCCTGGCCCGGTTCCTCGTGCGCTGCGACGAGGTCGAGCAGTCCCTCGAGCTGCTGGTCGACCTCGTGGGGAGGGAGGGACCCCTCGCCGCTACGGGTTTCCGACCCGGACCCGGACCCAACGGTGGCCGGCACGGATCGGGCATGGTGGAAGGGTGGCGGGGCACCATCGTCCACCGGGTCGAGGCGGACGAGGCCGGGCGGCTCCTCCGGGTGAAGGTCGTCGATCCGTCGTTCATGAACTGGCCGGCGTTGCCGGAGGCCCTGGCCGACACGATCGTGCCGGACTTCCCGCTGGCGAACAAGAGCTTCAACCTCTCGTACGCGGGGAACGACCTGTGACCACGGCTCCGCACCGTCGAAGGGCGCAGCCGACCGGTACCCTGTTGCACGATCGGTCCGTCCGGGGTTCATTGACCGCAGCGGCCCTCCCGGGGCGGCGGGCGGACGGGAGACCGACCGAGGCGCCCGGCGCACAAGGAGACGAGACGTCGTGACAACCGCACCGATCCACCAGGTCAAGGCCGACCTCTTCAAAGTGCTCGGCCATCCGGCCCGGATCCGGGTCCTCGAGATCCTGCGGGGCGGGGAACGGTCGGTGAGCGAGCTGATCCCCGCCGTCGGTCTCGAGTCCTCCCACCTCTCCCAGCAGTTGGGGGTGATGCGCCGGGCGAACCTGATCCAGGCGCGGAAGGAAGGAGCGAGCGTCGTCTACTCGGTCGGGAACCCGATGCTGTTCGATCTGCTCGACCTGGCGAGGAAGATCCTCACCTCGTCCCTGGCCGACACCCGCGACCTGCTCGCCGAGCTGGAGGCCAGCGACGTCCCGGCCCGCGATGTCCCGTCCCGTCCCGTCCCGTCCCACTCCGTCCCCTCCCGTCCCGCTCCGTCCGCCGGCGCTGAACGACCACCTCACGGTCGACTGCCCTGAGGTCCGGTCCGGTCCGGTCCGGTCCGGTCCATCCGTCACCACTCGGTCCCGCTCCGGCGCCCGCGTCGCGTTGACGGCGGAACCACCCTTCCCTATGCTGCGCGGGCGCCCCTAGCTCAACGGTGGAGCAGCGGATTCTTAATCCGCAGGCTGGGTGGTTCGAGTCCCCCGGGGCGCACCACGTCGGACGGTGCGTGAGCCGCGTCGTCCCGTTCGTGCGCCCTGCGACCAGGGACCAGGGATCAGGGACACGGGACACGGAAGACCGAGTGGACGTCATGCCGCCTGTCCACCCGGATCCGCCGGCGAACGTGCCGTGCAGTGATGGCTGGAACCGGTCGTCCCCCCGGGACGCACCGGTGGATGTGAGGGAGGGACGACGATGGTCATCGAGAGGGATGAGGGATTGACCGTCAGCGTCGGCCGCGGACACGCGTGGACGGTGGTCGGTGACACCGCCCGCACCCGTGCCTGGAACCTCGGGATCTCCCGGGACGAGCGGTCCGGCGTCCCGTTCCCCGGTCGGCGGGTGGTGAGGTGACCGTGGGTTCGCCCACACCCGAGGAGCGCCAGATCGCACCGTCGGTCGCCTGGGCGGAGCTCGAAGCGGGCACCAGCCGCCTCCTCGACCTCCGTAGCCGGGCCGAGCGGGCGACGCTCGGCTACCCGGCCGGATCGAAGAAGGTCTCGCTCGTCATGCACGCAGTCCGACCGGACCGATCCGCCATTTACCTCTGCCAGCACGCCGTCCGGAGCAAGCTCCCCTGGCGCCGCGGGGCGCGCGAGGTGGCGGGCGGGTACAAGGCATGGACCGAGGCCGGCGTGCCCGCGGTCCCGGGCTCACGGTCCTCCGACCGGCGTCCGCGCCCGGAGGACTGACCGGCGCCCGTCTCTCCGGCACCCCGTCCGGCCGTCGGCCCGTCCCGGGGTCGGTTACCGTGCAGGCATGGCCCCCGACAGCTACACCCTCGCCGGTACCGACGTCTCCGTCCCGCTCCTCGGTGTGGGCACCTGGGCCTGGGGCGACCGTTCGACCTGGGGGATGGGCGGGTACGACGCCGGGCTGACCCGCGAGTCGATCCGGGAGGCGTGGGAGGCCTCGATCGACTCCGGTGCCACGCTGTTCGACACCGCCGAGGTCTACGGGAAAGGGGAGAGCGAGCGGATCATCGGCTCCCTGCTGGCCGCCGATCCGGCCCGAGCGGCGTCGGCGGTGGTCGCCACCAAGTTCATGCCCTCCCCGTGGAAGCTGAACGTCCATGCGGCCCTGCTGACGTCGGTGCGCGCGTCGCTCGATCGTCTGGGGCTGCCGTCGGTCGCCCTCTATCAGATCCACGGTCCGATCAGCCTCCGCTCGCAGGGGGCGCTGGCCGAAGCGCTGGCCGCCGCCCACCAGGCGGGGTTGGTCAAGGCGGTCGGCGTGTCGAACTACTCCGTCCGGGAGATGCGGTCGATGTCGGCGGCGCTCCGTCGCAACGGCATGGAACTGGCCACCAACCAGATCGAGTTCTCGCTGTTGCGGCGGGCCCCGGAGACGTCGGGGTTGCTGGTCGCGTGTCGCGACCTGGGGGTGCTTCCCCTCGCATACTCCCCGATCGGCCAGGGTCGCCTCACCGGGAAGTACTCGGCGGCCAACCCGCCCCCGGGGAAGCGGACGTTCTCGGACCATCCCATGGCCCTGGTGGACGCGGTGGTCGCCGAGCTGCGGCGCATCGGCGACCGGTACGGCGGCAAGACCCCGAGCCAGGTGGCGCTGAACTGGGTGATCGCCAAGGGCGTCCTCCCCATCCCCGGGGCGAAGAACCGCCCGCAGGCCGAGGAGAACGCCGGCGCGCTCGGTTGGAGCATCGACGCCGAGGACCTCGCCCGGCTCGACGCGGCCGCCCTGGCCGGCACCCGGACCCTCCAGGGACGCATCTGGCAGCACGGCTGAAGCGGGTCGACCGTCCCGTCGGTTCACCGTCCCGTCGGTTCACCGTCCCGAGGTGGCGCAGCCCCGTCGGTTCACCGTCCCGTCGGTTCACCGTCCCGAGGTGGCGCAGCCCCGTCCATGGCGGCGGCCGGGCTGCCGTCCAACGGGCCGGCGACCGTGCCGCCGGTGGGCAATCGCTGGGGGTGGTTGGGCCACCAGAAGTGGTAGCCCCGCAGGGCGGCGATCGTGGGGATGATCCTGGTGGCCAGCAGGTTGGCGGCCAACAGCACCCCGATGGCCACGGCCAGCCCGATCTCCTCGAGCAGCTGGATGCCGGTGGCGATCAGCGAGGCGAACGTCCCCGCCAGGATGAGCGCGGCGGCGAAGACGGCCGGCGATCCGTGCAGGATGGTGTTGCGCGCCGCCTGGCGAGGGGGCCTCCCGGCGGCGAACTCCTCGCGCAGGCGCGCCGCCACCAGGATGTTGTAGTCCGTCCCCACGGCCATCACGAAGATGTAGACGACGACGGGCAGCACGAAGTCCAACCCGTCGTACCCGGCCCCGTGGAGGAAGACCAGGGAGATGGACCCGAGCGTGGCCACGTAGGTGAGGATGACTCCGGCCAGGATGTAGAGCGGTGCCACCAGGGCCCGCAGCAGCAGCCCCAGGATGACCGCCACGATGACGAGGGCCAGCGGGATCACGATCCGGAGGTCGTGGGCGAGCGCGGCGCGGAGGTCGACCACCTGGGAGGTGGTGCCCCCGACCAGGGTGCTGGCCCCGGGGACGGAGTGCCGGGCGGCGGCGTCGAGCGGGCCGGTCACCGTGGCGATGGCGCCGGGCGAGTAGGGGTTGTTCTTCAAGATGACCTGGATCAGCGCGTCATGGTGGTCGGTCGAGTACTGGGCCGGGGCCACCAGCCCGACGCCGTCGATTCCGGTGAGGGTGTGGGCGAACGCGTCGACCGCTGCCGGGTCGAGCGGGCGTCCGCTCACCACGAACAGCTGGGTGGGTCCGAGCACGCCGGCCGGGAAGTGCGCGGCGATGGTGTCGTAGGCCTGCTGCGAGGGGGTGCTGGCCGGCAGCTCGGCCAGCTGGTTGTAGGTGGTGGTGTACCCGAGGAGGCCGAAGGCCAGGCCGCCGAGCACGATCACCGAGCCGACCAGGACCAGGGCGGGCCGCCGCGACGCGTCCCGGGCGATGATCTGGGTCCGGGTGCGGCCGCCTTCCACCGGGAGCCGCGGCGCCGTCGGCCAGAAGGCCCGCCTCCCGAGGAGCGCCAGGACCGCGGGTACCAGGGTCAGCGAGGTGACCAGCATGAGGGCGACCCCGACGATCAGCCCGGGGGCGAGTGTGCGCAGCTCGCTCAGGCTCGACATCAACAGGGCGGCGAAGGCGGCCATCACCGTCCCTGCCGCCGAGGTGATGACCTCGCCCGCCCGGGTGACCGCGAACCGCAATGCGTCGGGGGCGCTGTCACCGCGCGCCACCTGCTCCCGGTACCGGAACAGGAGGAATACGAAGTAGTCGGTGCCGACGCCGAACATGACCACGATGAGCAGCGGGGCCATCACCGGGCCCACCTGGTAGTGGGACCAGTCGGCGATGTCGGCGGTCAGCGCCTGTGCCGCCTGGTGGGCGATGCCGATGATCACGATGGGTGCGGCGGCGAGGATGACGCTCCGGAAGACGAAGCCGAGCAGCACCAGGATGATCAGCACGGTGGCGAGGTCGATGATGGTCTGGGCCCGCGAGAACTCGGCGGTGGAGTCCACGCTGATCGCCGCGTTGCCGGTGAGGCCGGCCACCAGGCCGGTGCCGACGAGGATCCGGTCGGTCTGCTGCCGTAGCTCGGATACCGCCGCATTGGTGGCCGGGGCGCCCACCTGCCCGGTGAAGGCGACCTGGACGATCTGCACCTTCTTGTCCGGGGCGAGGTAGACCGGTGACGTCGAGACCGACGAGACGGCAGGGAGATGAGCGGTGGCGAGCCGGGCCGCCAGCCGGTCGACGGTGGCCCGGTCGACGGAGCTCAGCGCCCGGTGGTCGGCTCGGGAGACGGCGATGCTCCCCGACGCGCCCGCCTGGGTGGGGAAGGACCGGGTGGCCACCGCCTGGGCCCGCACCGACTGGTAGGAGGCGGGAAGGAACGAGGAGTTGTTGTTGGAGGTGAACCCGGCCAGCGCCGGCGAGAGGGCGACCACCGCCACGATGCCGACCAGCCATGCACCGATCACCTGCAACGGATGGGTGGTGACGACCCGGGCCAGCTTCGAGAACATCGACGCTCCTGTTACTTCCAGGCCCAGACCGGTTGCTCGTAGTGGGCGACCCGGGTCGGGCGACCGTGGAGCACCACCTCCCGGAACTGGTAGAGGATGGCTGCGGTCGGTGCGTTGATCCACCGGTCGGAGAGCCGCATGCGGATGATCGGAGCGTCGCTCTCGGGGATCGACTCGAAGGAGGGCGACTCGGGGTGGTCGAGCTGGGCGAGCGGGACGACCCGGACCGACTCGACCTCGTCGGGATTGGCGTCGACCATCCCGCTTCCCGGCCCCCACAGTACGACCGGAGTCATGGCGTACCCGGAGCGGGTCGGGAAGTCGTCGAGGACTCCGAGCACCTGGTCCGCCCCGATCCGGAGGCCGAGCTCTTCGGCCACCTCGCGTCGGGCGGCCGAGGCCGGGTCCTCGTCGCCGTCCAGGCGGCCACCGGGGAGCGCCCACTGCCCGGGGTGTGCGCGCAGACCCGCCGCCCGACGGGTCAGGAGGAAGGCAGCTTCCTCCGGGTCCGGTGCGCCCAGGTCGTTCGCTCCCGGGTCGGTCGGCGGCGGCAGACCGCCACGTCGGCTCTCGTGGCCGGGCGCCGGGGCCTCGTCCCCCACGGCGATGCCGGCCCCCACGATGACCAGGGCGACCGCGGCGCGGCGCAGGTCGTCCCGTTCCACCGCCACCGGCTCGAAGGACCGGAGGTTCTCCACGGCTCGAGCGCGCAGCCGGTCGTCCAAGGGCTCCATGGCCACCAGCATACGGAAGCCCCCCGCTCCGGCCCTACCCGACCGTTCCCCGGCGGGACCCGCCGGGGAACGGACCTGCGGGTGCGGTGCCGCCCTCCCGCCGTGTCGCACCGCACCACGGCCTCAGGTGCTCCCGACGAACCTCCGTTGGATCCGCTTGACCTGTTCGGAGGGGACGACGGTGTCCGGGTCGTGGAGGGTGCCGAGCGAGCCGGTCACGCCGACCAGCGCCTGGTACAGCGGCGGGCAGGTCACGCACCCGGCCAGGTGGGCCTCGAGCGCGGCACGCTCGTTCGGCCCGAGTTCGTCGTCGATGTAGTCCGACACCCGGCCCCGCGCCTCGGCACAGCTGAGCCCCACTCCCCGGTTCGCCATCCTCCGCTCCTCTCCTCGGGCCAGCGCCTCCACCAGCATCATCCGTCCTCGCCGCAACCGCTGCTTCGCCGCCGGCAAGCCGAGCCCGAGCACGTCCGCGATGTCGGAGACCGTCCACCCCTCGGCGTCGTGGAGGACGACCACGCTCCGGTAGTGGACCGGCAGGTGGACCAGCGCATCTTCCATCTCCGCCCGGCTCTCGGCCCGCTCCGCTACCACCGAGGCGTCGACGGTGTAGTCGTCCGCGCCCCAACGTTCTTCGACATCCTCGACCGAGAACTCGTGGCTGCGATGGCGTGCCCGGTCGATGGCGAGATGGTGCAGGATGCGGTGGAGCCAGGTCCGCAACGACGCGTCACCCCGGAACTGGCCCCGCCGCTCGATCGCCCGCAGCACCGTGTCCCCCACCACGTCCTCGGCCTCCGCCGGGTCGCCGACCAGATGGAGGGCGTACCGGTAGAGGCCGGGGATCTCCGCGGCGACCAGGTCTCCGAACTCCTGCCCGGAGACCTGGTCGCCGCCTGGTTCCCCGTCACCGGGGGCACCGTCCGTCCGGCCGGGTGGCGAAGCGGGTTGCACGGGAGCCACCGGGGGAGTCTTACGGACCGCCCCGAGCGCCGCTCAGGCGCTGTGCCGGGCTCCGACCAGGCGCCCGTCGGCGGCCTTGCCGCCCTCGGACGCGTTCCCGGTCTCGTCGGCCGGCAGCGTGTCGATGTGCAGCACGCTGTAGGCCGGGCAGTACCCGCTCGCGGCGGTCACCACCAGCACACCGGCCACCACCAGCAACACCACGCCCCATCCGGTGGAGAAGCCGAGCACCCCGGCTCCGACCACTGCCCCGATAGCGAGGACACCCCGGATCGCCCTGTCCGTCTTTCCCTCTGTCTTCTTCACCTGGCTTCCGCAGAATGTAGGCAGGCAAACCATCCCGATATAGCTGTTGAGCTGGGAAGATGTCCGCGTTAGCGCGGAAGCGCCGTGTTACTACGCGAACCGGTTCGGACCGAGGTCGCT
>Ga0080006_1149741_pt1 | contig 17570 bp, 14 predicted proteins | sample RS3BMetagenome_FD_69209 | JGI IMG/M metagenome (GOLD analysis project Ga0080006, IMG submission 69209) | Ferric oxide microbial mat and aquatic microbial communities from Rainbow Spring, Yellowstone National Park, USA - RS3B (SPADES... ... | reverse complement strand
ACCTATAAATATTTGATTTTATCGGAGCTGGGGGCTCTATGGAAAAAAGCTCGATATCCGGCTTAGCCTGTACATTTGATATATTGCCGCAGAATACTGCTATACCATTCTCAGGTGTCTTCTTAAAGAGCTTGAGATACTGTATAATCTTGTCTATTGCGGCTTGAACATTCGTTCGTGTTGTCTTTGATTTAATATTTGATGCCTGGCCACGTTCGTCTTTAAGTTTATTCGTTATATCAGAAATCATCGCACCTGCTGCAACATACTGGCTTATAAGCTCTGTACCGCTACCTTTTATAGAAGCAAGCCTTTTCAGCTCTCTTAAAATTTCATATTCCTTCTTCACATTCCTCACTAAATATTAATAATATTGTTTGTATTTTATTTATTTTTTAATTTTATTTATTTTATTTTTTATAATATTAACTTAAACAATCTTGCTCTTGCCCATATATGGTATTAATACATTTGGTATATTTATAGAACCATCGCTGTTTAAATTATTCTCAATAATGTATATAAGCGCTCTCGGTGATGCAAAGGCGGTGTTGTTTAATGTATGTACATATTTTCTCTCGCCTTTATCCTCATAGCGTATATTGAGTCTTAAACTCTGCCAATCCAAGAGGTTTGAACATGATCCTGCTTCTCTGTATGTCTGAAGGCTCGGCATATATGCTTCGATATCATAGGCTTTTGCAGCTCTTGCTCCTATATCACCTGTGCATATCTCTATAACTCTATAAGGTATATCAAGCTTCTCCCATAACTCCTCTCCATTTCTCTGCAGCTCCTCAAAACTCTTCCAAGTATCTTCTTCCTTTGAAAATATAAACTGCTCTACTTTATTAAACTGATGGAGTCTAAATATTCCTTTTGTATCCTTGCCATGTGCACCTGCCTCTCTTCTAAAACATGGACTTATACCAACATATTTTAATGGAAGATCCTTAGCAGGTAGTATTTCATCTGCATGCATTGCAGCAATAGGGTGCTCTGCGGTTGCAATTAAATAAAGAGATTCATTCATTTTTTCATATTCCTCTTTATTTTTTACCTCTTTTGGATCGATAGCCATATAAAGGGCATCTTCAAAGGGTGCAAGATCAACAGCCCCTCTATACATGTTTTCTCGCATCATGTATGGAGGAACTAACGGCGTATAACCCTTCTTTACAAGTTCATCCATTCCAAATCTAAGCAGCGACTGTTCAAGAAGAACAAGATCCCCTTTGAGAAAATAAAATCTTGCCCCTGCAACCTTTGCCGCTCTTTCTATATCAATCAAACCCTTCTTTCCAAGTATCTCCTCATGTGGTGGTGTTGTTTTATTCCTTATTGTACCCCATGTTTTTATAGTTGGATTATCCTCAGATGAATTTCCATCAGGCACTGAATCATGCAGTATGTTTGGCAGACTCATCAAAAGCCCGTTTATCTTTTCTTCATATTGTAGAAGCTCTTTCTCCGTATTCTCTATCTCTGCTTTTGTTGATGCGAGTGCATTGATCTTGTCCTTTGTATCAATTCCTTTTTTCTTTAATTCTGATATTTCAAGGCTTTCTTTATTTCTTTTAGCTTGTAGATCCTGCAGTTTTGTTTTTGATGCTCTCCAATTTTCATCCAATTTTAAAAGTTCATCAATTGGAAAATTGCTCTTTCTCCTCTTCAAAGAATTGCGAATCGCGTCTATATGCTCTCTTACATATTTTGTTGTTATCATAATATCCCTTTTTATATTTGTTTCTATTTTTGTTTTTTATATTTAATATTTTAAATATTCTCTTTCAGCTATCAAAACTTGTTTTGTATCATAATCCTCTATTATTTCTATCTTATTTATCTCTTTTATATATGTGGATAATAAAAATGACAATTCAAATTTAAACATACTATATATTATCGTATAATACATGAATTCATTATTAGTAAAGAGTTTTAATAGACCACTTTCTTTGTCAAATTTTATATCATATATCTTTGTATTATCAATTTTAATGCTCTTATCAAGAATTAATTCATCGTTATTTAATAAGCGATCTGCTAGCGCTTGAATTTTATCATTTATATCTTCTATTTTTCTAACTATCTTTGCTTTTGCAATTATTGTTTTACCCGCATATTTTTTGTTAAAGTCAATTGTTACCCTACCATTTTCTATAGATTTAACAACACCACTTAACTCTATATCATTTGTAACAATATCACCTACATTTAGCTTTTTCTCAGTTTCGTTCTCTATTTCACTTAATAGATATTTTTTTATTAAAGATCTATCTACAAGACCAAATGCCTCTTCCGGAGCAAGCTTTATCTCCTTTTCAACACCTACATCAAGATTGCTAATTATATTTTCAAAAATCTTATCTATATCTAAATCTTTCTTTCCAACAATATGAAGGACGGAATTATCAGACAAGGTTGTATTTTTAATAAAATTATTTTTTTTGCTGTCAAATACTTCTTCTCCATTTTCAGTCTTCATACTAACTTCAAGCTCGATAAAATCATCTTTTTTCCAATTCATAATACTCACCAATTATTTTATTTATTATTTTTATTTTTGTTTTATTTCACCTATTATTTAAATCGAAAGTTTAAAATATTATTTTATTTAATAATTTCTAATAATTTCTATAATATTATTTTTAATCTGCAGGGGTGGCGGAGCCTGGTCAAACGCGCAAGGCTTAGGACCTTGTCCCTTAGGGGTGCGTGAGTTCAAATCTCACCCCCTGCACTTTTTATTTTATTTATTTTATTTACTTTAATTATTTTAGTTTTTCTCTACTTTTTCCAAACTCCCTTACTGCACTGTGTCTAGGTACCGCTTTCTTTTCTACATCCTTTCTATAAAGATAATAAAGTATACTTATTATTGATACAGCCAAAAATACTAGAATTGTACTCCATATTATATAGATAAGGATCATTAATATTGATATAACGCCTAATATAGGTATTATAGGGAATATCTTTTCATAGAGCGTCTTTCTCTTGCCTGCGGTTTCTTTCTTCCAGAAAATCAATGCGGCAATATTTATTACTATATAGCCGGTTAATACAAAAGTATTTGATGATTCTACAATTTCTTTGAAGGAAAGAAATAGAAGAAATATAATTGCAAAGAATGTAGAGAATGCAATCGCATATGTTGGTGTTGAAAATTTATTAATATAAGAAAGTTTTTTAGGAAGCTCGTTATCACGCGCCATCGCAAAGAATACTCTTGAAACTCCTAATATTCCAGTAAATACAACACCCGCTGTTGCGGTTATACCACCTAATGATACAAACAAAAGCAGCCAAGGGTTTCCTATTTTTGATATCGCTAAAGAGAGTGGTGCCGTTGAATCTGCTAAAGCTGAAGGTCCGAGAATACCTATCGCAACAGTTGCAACACTTACATATAAAATTGCGGATATTAAAATTGAAAGAAGTATTGCTTTTGGTATCGTCTTTTTAGGTTCTTTTATTTCATCGCTTATAGTTGTTATTCTTGAGAATCCAGTAAATGCAAAAAAGATCAATGCCGCACCTAGAAGCATTCCATTAATTCCATTTGGCATGAAGTCTAAAAGGTTTGATGTGTTTAATGCGTGGATGCCAAAAACGACAAATGCGAGCAAAACAAGAATATTTATTATTACAAATATTGTTACTGTTCTGGCAGAGTTCTTAATTCCGAGCATATTTATAAAAGAGAAGATTAGGATTACCAAAGTCGCAGAGAGTATTTCGGGTAAAACAATACCTAAGGTAATATCAACATAGCTGATTAAGCTTATTGCAACTGCTGCTGCCGCTATTGTTGTTCCAAAAGTCCATAATATACCTCCTAAGAAACCCATAAAAGGCGTCCATGCATCTTTTGCAAATTCATATATTCCACCCTCTTTAGCAATATGAACTGCGATCTCTGAGAAGCTAAGCCCTGTAAATAGTGCAACTATTGCAGATATTATTATAGATAAAATTATTGAAGAACCCGCTTCTGCTGAAGCTATTCCTATAATTACAAATATACCTGCGCCAATTATAGCACCTAAATTAATCATTACCGCATCTTTTAAAGTAACAGCCCTTTTTAATTTGTACATAACGCCATCTTTAAGTTATGTTTACTATTTTTTCAGTATTATTTTTAAATTATTACTGTGATAATTTTTAACTCTTTTTATATTACCATCAATTTTTATCTGTTTTTATTAATATTAAAGCAAAAAAGAGTATTGCAGAGTATTTAAATAGTTTTTGCCAAGATATATACAAAAAGATAAAATTTATATATAATACTTAAAGAATACTTAAAGATTATATAATATTTTTTAATTATTAAAATATTAATAAGGTGTTAAAATGAAAATAGGATCGTCAACACTAGACCTATATCAAAGTTTTGAGAAAACTCTTATTGAGAGTATAAGTGAAAATATTTCAGAAGAAAATAGGTCTGCATTTATTGAATGGTTAAAAGAGGCAAAAACTGTTTATAAATATGAAGATTTTATTAATATATTAAATATTTTGGCATTAAGTGATGGAGAAACGCAAAATTTATTCTTTAGCGATTTATATGAAAGTTATGTTGAAAAAGTACAAAATGAATTACGAAATGATGTTGATTTTTCTAAAATAAAAATAAAGTTAAGAGAGGATTTAAGAACTCCCGAAGATTTATTATTTTTAATATTTAATTTATATCCAAAAGCACCACTAGAGAAACAGTTAAATCTCTTTACTAAAATATTAGATTTGTCAAAGATTTTAATTAATTCATCACAAGATAAACATATGGATTATATAAAGTCCCATTATGACTATAGTGATTTAACTTATTGCCCTACTTATTATACCGAACCTAAATATTTCTTAAGTGGACACAATATTGCTGTCCTAGCTGATTTTATAGTTCGCAAAAATGAAGGTAATACTATCGAAAATATGGATCTACTCTTAAATAATATAAAAGAAAATTTCGAAAATGAAATAAAAAATAAGGGATATCTTAAAAATAATGTTATTGATAAAAATTATTTAAGAGTCCATAATTTAACACTAAGTGCAGTGGTATCATCTATAAACTAATTTAATTAAGAAATATTAAAGTATAATTACAAAATATATAAATATCTGAAATTACAGAGTCATATTAATCAAGATAATAGTAGTGTTTGTGTGAGCAATAAAAAATTAAATTTTAAAGAATTAAATTTTAAAGATGAAGATTCTATCAAATTAGCAGCAGATTCAATTTATGATAGGATATCTAAAGCTGTTGCTAACAAAACTTTTGAATTTGACAATCTTAATGATAGTTTGTTTATATTTTCAACCTCTTTTTATTTCTTTGTAATGTTTATAGTGCATCAAATAGTTATAAATGATTTTAATAATAATTTAATCAAAAATCTTATGATATATGATAATGATAAAATAAAAGAAATAAAAAATGAATTAAACCAAAACCTATCAGATTATTTAGATCTAACTGAATCTTTTTCATTAAGTTTAATAAGATATATTAATGATGCGGTTAGCATTTATGATAAAAATAAAGAAAATAAATTCAATAAAAGTAATTTAGATATAATTAAAGAAGATAAATTTTTACGGCTTATCTATTATGATCTGCTTTTCTATCTTTATGAAGCAACACAATTCAGATTCTACAACTCTTTTTATGATGGCTATGAAATAAATGATATCTCCCGGAATCTCTCTTCAATGCTTAGAGATATAAAACCTAAATATAACAAAAAAGTTAATTTTAATGATTCTAATATATATTCTAATATACTTGATAAATTTATAGAGTTTTCAAACTATGCTAGTTCTGAATTAGATGAATTGAGAAAGTATAAAGAGGAAATAAATGATGATAACAAGAAACTTTCTAAATTTAAATTAGAATTAATAGATAGAATAATAAATCCTCTTATAAAAAATAAGATTCTTAATACTGACCATAAAAAACTCATAATAGAAACTTTAATTCCAAAATCAATCCTAAATTCTAATGAATATGCTGCAAATGAAAAAATTAAAAAGAACTATATTTAAAATTAAATAATTAATTGCATAATTCTAATATATAAATACAAGGCTTATCCTATAGATTTATAAACCTATATTATAATATTAAATATAATTATAATTTTATTTTAAGTATAATTTAATATTTTATTTTTAAGTATTATTTTAAGTTATTGTATATGATAAATTTTAGATTTATTTTAAATTTATTTTAAATTCATCGGCTTAAAAATTGATTGGTGCTAGAATGGCAAATATATTGAAATATGCGGTTGATACATACAAAAATAATATATATTTAATATCACTCTTCTCTATTTCATTTATAATAGCATTTCTAATACTGATCTTTGCATCTCTTCCAACGTATAGTGATGCTGGAGGCATCTTTTTGAGAATGCAGAGCCTTTTCTATAATATGAACTGGTTAAATACATCAATAATAATAATTGCAGTGCTTCTATCACTCTTGTTTCTAAGCTTTGCTATTGTAGCAATTAATGTGATAGTCAAGCACAGCAGGACGAGTACAAAGATAACACGCGAGGTTATAAAGGGGCTCGAACTCTATACTGCAAAAGTCTTTATAGTGCTATTATTATTCACTATTATATTCGGTTTAATCAGCTTTATAAATTATTTACTTGGCATATCATCCCTATTAAGCTCACTGATTATACTAGTATTAACACCTTTCTTCTTCTATACACCATCATCTATAGTTATTGATGATTTGAGGATTGTTCGTGCGATGAATATGAGTGCAAGGTTTTTCATAACGCGCCTTCATTATTTCCTTCTATGGCTTGTTATTGCAATAATCCTTGTAAGTGTATTTGACTTTATATTTATTGCTATAAGCGGAACATTCCTATCCAGATTCATTATGTTTATATTTAATTCATTGTTTATTCTTCCATTCCTTGTTGTGCTCCAGAGCCAGTCATACATGAATAGATTTTCTCTATTAAAAAGATAATTTCTATTTTATCTTTTTCTATTTTCTTTCCTAACATTCCAAAGCACTAGAGAACTGCTTTTTATAATATATACTTTTAAGTATTTTTAGTATTTTTTAGTATTAGTTTTATTTTTCATTTTTAAATTTAAAAGTATAATATAAAAAGAAGTATATAAAATAGAAGTATAAAATGAAAGTATAAAAATCAAACATAAATTATTAAATATCTTTTAAAATATAATAAAATCAAACTATATTAAATTATATTAAATATTAAAAATAATATATTAACATATAGAAAATAATAGACAATAAATATAGATAAATATTGATAGATAATATATAATTGATAAATAGTATAAATAAATACACGATAAATAAAAATTAATAAAATAAATAATAAATCAATGAAGTTATATTGTAATAAGAAATATAAATTTTAGTAGTTTTTGGTATATTTTTGAAATATGCAAATATGCAAAAGTTTATAAATTGAAAAATAACAATAATTAATGGTTTTAATGAACGGAAGAGGCACTAAGAGGAGTGCTGGGCGCTTTGGAAAGCTTAGATACCTAGCTTATCTGCTTATTTTCTTTGTTTCATTTATAGCGGTGACAATCGCCCAGTCAGGCCAGATCATAAACCCTGCTCAAACCTGCATTGTTCCTATATCCTCTTCAAGTTCATCACCTGCTAGCAGCTTTTTAACTAACTGCTTGAATGCAACAGTTATCTCAAGTGCAACTATTGTAGCATTGCTCTTCTCATTTTTTATAATCGCTCTCGCCTATCTTTTAGGACAGGTTGTAAATATAGAGCAGCTTCGTGGCTGGTATAAAAACGAGTTGTGGGAGCTTACAAAAACGCTGATTCTCATTGGAATGATTTATCTGGTAATTATACTCATGAGCAATCTTGCAAGTGGCTTTGAAATAGCTAATAATGTGGGTTTAAGCTCTATAAGCAGTAGCTGTTCATCCGCCCAGAATTTTGATATGATCTATTGTGCCGCTGAGCAGTATCTTAATATACAAACAATTTTAACCCAAAAAGCCCTGCTCGCGGTAACCGGTACATCAATCGGTATTCAAGATGCAAAAAGTCTAACATTAGAGGCATTCGATGGATTTAAAATCCCTATTGGTGATACTGGTCTGGAAGCAAAATACACATACTTTTTACAATATACTCCATTAAAAAGTGATGTGCTTGAGACATCAGTACTATCAGGTGATTCTTATGTTAAAAATACATTTTTGCTTTTAATATCTCCTATGTATTTGTTTGCAAATGTATTTTATGAAATATTCTATGTTGTTGTTTATTTAAGCTTGGGTATATTGATACCAATGGGTATTGTCTTTAGAGCAATACCTTTTCTAAGAAATGTCGGTGGTACTTTAATTGCACTTGGTATTACTGGCGCCGTATTGGTTCCATTAACCCTTGTTGTGCTTAATGCACCAGTATCCGATTTCATTGTTAATCATTATTATAGCAGTATGCCACCTATTCCATCACAGTATAATGGATGCCAAAATATGGGTTGGGGTACTGGAAGTTTATGTAACTTAATGACAGCTGTACCACAACTAATTTTTTCTTCAACGCAATCTATCTTAATTAAACCTCTTTTCGGAAATCCTGGTGCAAATGGCTATAATGCGGCTACAATGTCGCTCTTCACTGGTGCTATTACCACTGTAAACATGCTCAATTATTATACAATTCCTCTTATAGTCAATCTAATATTGTTTATTGCAGATTTTGTTTTAATATACGCGCTCGCCCAGGGTATAGCGACGCAGCTCGGAGGCTCGCTCAGGCTCAGCTTGGGTGGTAAAATGAAGATATCGTGATATTATGGATGCATGCACTGGCTATGTAACAAGCTGGAATATCTATGCTTACCTAGTCATAATACTCAGCTTTCTCGCGATTGCAATCCTCTATGCGATAAGCAACTACATACCAGGTTCAACACGCCAGAAGCTGAAGTCGGTAGCAAAAGCCGAGCTCGTCCAGACCTTTATAAGCCTCTTTATTATAATCGTGCTTATAGCCGTGACGCAGCTAGCATGCAATATAACTTTAACTAATGGTGGCGATCCTTTTACCTTTTCAGAGAACTATATAAATAATTTATTATCAGGAACCCAGGATAGTGGTTTGCAATTAATGACCTCTTTGTTTTCATATGGCTATATATACACAATAATCTCTGGTATTTTTGATTACGGAGGTAAATTAATTTCAGCATATTTATTAGGTTTAGCGGGAGGCGGGCTTTCGAGTGTGGCAGGTGAGGTGACTAAGGTTTCTGCATCTGTAACACCTGATCCGGGTTATGGTCCTGGTATGTATTATGGTGCTGTAAGCACTATAATGTTTGATTTCTTCTCGCCTTTTGTGTTGATGGGTGTTGCACTCTTATTTGTACAGTATATTGCATTGATAGTTTCGCATGCAACCGCATTTACAATAATACTACCAATTGCACTTATATTGAGGGCTCTTGCATTCACTGGTGGTAATTTAAAGAAAGCGGCTAATGCAACAATTGCAATAGCCCTTGCATTGTACATAGTATACCCATTGACTATTGTATTTAATGCAAATGCATTTAACTGGATAACAACACCATGCACTGCTGCAACTTCAGCAAGTGGAAATTGTAATCCATCTGCTGTTTATATTTCAGAGCCAATAACACTATACTCAAACAGCTATTTTTCATCTTCTGTAAGCGGTTCTCTTAATCTTGCCGGGCAGACTGTTAATGTAAACCCAGGTTCTTTCCTTTCTTCACCTCTGTTTCCATGGAATCAGATTGGAAACCTAGGTTACTTTATGGTAAATGCAACCGCTGTTTTAGCTATTTTAATAGTAGCGGTTTCAACATTCTTATTTAAAGCGATCTTTATGCTTGCAATCGATCTTACTATTTCATTATCCTTTGCTATGGGTTTATCTAATGCATTGGATTCGGGAATAGGTGGTGCATCAACATTCTGGAGCAGTTTATAAGCTTATATAAATAAATATTATTAATTATAAATAAATTTAATAAAATAAAAGTAAAATTAAAAATAAAATAAAAAAATAAAAATTGGGAATAAAATAAATAAAGGATAAATAAGAAATAAAAAATAGAAGTTGAAAATAATATGGTGCCTAGATGTATACCGCGCTTATACCAAAATTAATAAATCTATCAATGCTTTTCAGCCCTAATGATATACTTACTGATTTGGTTATTATTGCATTTCTTATCGCCTCTGTAATAATAGGAATATGGTATATAATAGGTGCAATATTTAACAATGATAAGGTAAAGGCTGGCGCCAAAGGTGAATTTTACCAGCTGGTTGGAACCGCAATCATGATAGGTATATTATTAGCGGCGCTTTATACCTTTGCGTTTGCTTTTAGTTATGTGGTCCTTCCATACCAAAACAGCTTCTCTAATGCTTGTACTAATTTCAAAGGGAGTGCTCAATTATATGCTGTGCAACAGACATTATCTACACCTGTTGCTACTTATAAAAATATATGTTCTGTTATAGAAAGCAGTCAAGGAAATAGTGCAACTATTACAGATCTTATAGATCTGCCAATGGCTGATGCTATTGTTGTTACATCAAGTCTTGCTGAGCAGGCTGCTGAAGATTTCAATATGAGTTTTTATTTTGATGGATGGCTCGGTTTTCTATCTGAGCTTCAATATATACCCTTTATCGCTGGTAAAGGGATAGGAACAAATAAACTTTCTATTGGTGGTGGTGTGGGTGAAAAGCCATATGCGGGGGTTGACCTAATTTATAAAGGCTTTGGTATCTTATCTGTACTTTTGATGACTGAAGTTGCTGCATTTATCGGCCAATTAATATTCGAAAATATCTTTCTTTTTATCTGGCCATATCTTTTGTTTTTGGGTATTATATTTAGAACAACAATATTTACTAGAAAACTTGGGGGGCTTCTAATTGCAATAGCTATAGGTGCGATTGCAGTATATCCCGCACTATTGATAGGTGAACTTGCAGTATCATCAAATATGGCAGCTCCATCTGCAACACAAACATCAGCAGCACAAGCGGCTTCACCCGCAGCACAAACAATCAACTTTTGCAATAACGGCTATTCATACACTGAAAATTTCAGCAAGATGCCCTCAATAGGCTCAATAGCAACCGCATGTTCATGTTATCCAACACATGGATTATTTGGTGAAGAGTTTTTAGCGGTTAGTGGATCACTAGCAGGTGTAGGGATTGTGGGAAATGGGGCTTCCTATTTTAATATAGGTGGTTTTAATTTGGCATGTACTGGTCATAGTTCGAGTTTTCTTATTAGTTATTCTACTATAGGCGTAACAGAAACAACCTTATTTAATCTTATAACCGCTTACGGCTTTATTGGAGTTATAGGCTACTTTGTTCCAATCATAAATATATTGATCACAATTAATGCTATAATTGGATTCTCTAGTATTCTTGGTGGCGATACCTCACTTGCCGGTCTCGCAAGGTTGATTGGTTGATTTAATGATGCGAAAACAAAAAACAAGCAATATAAAAATTTTAGTTATTCTTTTAATACTTCTTTACTACATAAGCAGTACATCTGCAGCCTCTTCAAATTTTTGCGATAGTATATTAAATCAACAAAGCATTGGTGGAACGCAGAGTATCTTTAATATTGCATTCCTTATAATGCTCGCTATGATCTTTGTAATTGCTATAGCCTATCTTCTTGGCTATTCTTTTAAAATCGATCGTCTTATTAAATTTGCAAAATCTGAATTTGGAGAGATTATTGTAACCGGAATATTACTAATAATATTTGGAGGTTTTATATTTGCGGTTAATGGTATGGGTTCTTCTCAATCATCAACCTCTCAAATAAACTCTGTTTATTATGTAGATTGTAATAATTTTTATTTCGGTGCAAGTGTTTCAATAACAGAAATTAGGGGTCTTTTAGTAGACCAATTTATTCTACCTTTTATAGATGGATTTTATATAAAAATAAGCAAAATTACAATTCCTTTTTCTCTTTCTAATTCAGGCATATCTTTTGCTTTTAGTGCAGCTCCTGATAGATTCCAACCATTGGGTGGCTTAAGCCCTATTTATAGTATATTTATGAATACAATAATGACTATGGGTGTTAGTGTTACTGGTATACTTCTCGTTGTTGCATTTATGCTTGGTATATTTTATGCAATGCTACCATTTTTCTTTTATTTGGGTATTATTTTTAGGACTTTTCCATGGACAAGAGCAATGGGTGGTTCATTTCTTGCATTATTTATAGCATTTTATATTGTATTTCCTCTTTTGATTTTTGCGATGATAATAGCGCCCAGCAATGAAATGATTGCGGGAAATAAAAGGGGATTATATACAATAAACAATTTGCTAAGTAGTAGTTCAAATACAGCATCAAATCTTATGACGGTTATTTCAACCTATCTCCAGGATCTTGCATCTGGTTGGAATATGGGGGGAATGTTTAATGACTTCAGTATTTTTATACATGATATAATTGCACCTTCTATATATAATCTACTTGCAGTTATAATTTCACTTATAATCTCTTATGATCTACTTGAAGGTTTAGGTGATCTTCTCGGCTCGCCGAGCCTTAGTTCAAAGCACGCATTAAAGAAGGTTATATAATAAGAAATAATTAAAATTATATTTATTATATAAATATAATAAAAGGATGATATAAATAAAATGTGTTTAAGAATTAAGAAAATTAAAAAATATAAATAAAAGAATTTAATATAATAAACATAAATAATAAAAATAAAAATAATATAAAATTAAAATATAAAATATAATATAAAAAATAATAATAAATTAAATAATAAAAAAATAAATTAATAGATAATATAAATAATAGATATAAAAATGAGTTGTATGTTGTTTAATGTTTTGAGTTTAATTAATATTATTACATTCTTTTCTAACTCTCTACTTAATTTTGGCATTATTCCACTATCTTTTCTAAATCTATTTTATCAAGCCTTCATTATTGCAATAATTGCAATACTCTCTTTAATAATCATAGCGGCAATCGTTTATCTGCTCAGTGGGATTCTTGATAAACCAGATATGAGGGCATGGTCGAGACTGCAGATTTATCAGGCGATTGCAACAGGTATTATTTTAGTTTTCTTCATTTCTATAATTGTTTTGACATATATAAATCCAGATCAGGTCTTAAGTAGTGCAAATCTGCTACCTCCACACTGCTCGAGTGTATCTGATATGTATCAAGCGGCAACGTGCGATTTAAGTGTTTTTAATAATGATGCATGGAATTACACAAATGCAATAGGTGCTGTTGCATTTTTATTAAGCTGGACTGGAGGTTTAGATATAGCGGTTAAGATATCTTCACCTACTATTGGCGACTTTACAGTAGGTACTGGTACTACTTCTCTCATGCCTTTAGATTTAGAAACTACATTAAACACTCTTTTCAGCGCTTTATCTATTTTCTTTATCATTACAAATATTCTTATAATACTTCTTGCCGGTTCTGTCTTCTGGCTTATCTCATTTGTAACCCTTGGTTTGATAGCAAGGGCTTTTGGTGTTACAAGGAGCTTCGGGGGAAGCATGATCAGTTTAGGATTAGGACTTGGTATTGTACTGCCTATACTTGTTATAATAATGTATGGTTTCATTACAGTACAAGTTGGAACTGTTAACATAATTACTGTTTTCGAAAATATTTTAGGTCTATCATTCTTCCTTATAAAGTTTATAACTATTGGTGGAGGTTCATTAATATCTAATGTATTAGGAGATGTTTTGTTTAAGTTTGCCGCATTATTTTCAGGTTTATTCTTGATTCCATTTTTAATATTTACGGTTCTAGATGCATTTATCATTGATTTTTCAACTGCTATTGGTGAAAAAATAGATTTTATGTCTATGCTTACTGGATTGTTGTGATTTTTATGAAGAAAATATTTATTGTTTTTGTTTTACTATCGCTCTTATTAACATCTACAATATTTGCGCAGATCTATAGTGGATATAGTGGTTATAGTTGTAGCAACACTAATAATAATTTTATAGCAACGGAGTACTGTGAATATGCGCCTGATTTAGTTATTGCAATTCTAATAAACTTTCTTATCGCGGCGCTTTTCTTCCTTGTGGGCTCTGCTTTAAAAAATGAGAGATGGAGGAGCATGGGTGTGGGAGAGCTTTACGAGGCTATTGCGGGTGCGCTTATTGTTGGATTATTCCTTTATATTGCATATGTTTTCCTAGTCGTAGTTCCAGAATCGCTAGCTCCAACAGTAGTTCAGGGCAGTACAAGTCCAATAACATTTACCTTATCAACAATTAAATCTATGGAAGTCTCATTAGAGGGTGCATTTAGTGATGCATATACTAATTATTTTTCTTGGATGGCATTTCTTTCAACTGAAATAAAATGGGAATTAGGTGGTGCTCCTCTTCCAAGTATTTATATTGGTGCTTTAGGATTTCCATTTCTTATCACCTCTGTTTTACCCGATTATGCGATCGCCCAGTTTATTATAGATGCAATGTATATTTTATGGGCGGAGTACTTCATGATTGTTTATTCAACCTTGATGGCAATACCTATGTTTATTTTACCTGGTATCTTTTTAAGAGCATTCTTCCCAACCCGTGGATTTGGAAGTATGATGATAGCGGTAGGTATGGGCTTCCTTATTGTAATGCCAACACTTTTTGCATTTGCATTTTCAGCTGTTTGTGGCACTTCAGGAGGTACTGCAAATTTAAACAGCTGCAATTTGGGTGGTGTAATTCCATCAGAAGCGCAGGGTCTTTTTAATAATCAAATGTCTAATTATATAGCACCATTCTGGGTGTTGATATTGTTTATACCCGCATTGGTTCTAGCATTGACTTACGCATTCATAACAACGACCGCAACCTTCCTGGGCCAAGCACCAACAATGGGTGGAAGAATAAGATCATTCATATAGTTGTAATGATGCAAATAAAAAATGCTAAATAAAAATGAAAATGCAAAATATTAAATATCTAAAAGAATAAGAATAAAAAGAAATAATTAGTATAAATAAATTAAAAATAATTAGTATGAATATAAATTAAGTTAAATTAAGTTAATTATTTTAAAATATTAAAAAAATTTCAGTAAAAGAATTTCAGTAAAATATAAATATTTAACTAAAGAGAATTAATATGATTAGGTGTATAGATGTTTTACAAATTATACAAAAATAAAACATTCTTATTTACTTTTGTGGTATCTCTTCTTCTTTTGTTCTCTATTAATATTAATGTAATTAATGCACAAAATGGTGTGGGTAGTGGTGCATCTATATTCATATATCCAATTAGTGGGAAAGCAATTCCAGGCCAATTAGTAACAATTGAAGTACAACTTACCCCTCAACTAGCACAGTTTGCATCATCTTCATCTAATGGTGTTTATGTTATATATTTCCCACCAGGAGTTAATCCTCCTAATAGCGGTCCATTAACTCGAGTTTTCTGTCCTCTAAACAACAGTCATCCTAATTCAGATTCTCCTGATTTATATCAAGAGCCGGGTATTCCGACTAGTAGCTGGAATACAATTAATTGTATCTTAGCTGCTAGTTGGCCACCTTATTGCGGTGGTCATTCTTTCGGAAATATGAGTGAGGGTCGATGCTATAACACATCTACAAATACTATATATATTAATACTAGGTTTATACCACAAAATCCACCTGGCTCTCCTTATACAATAGCTGCTTATCTAGATATTTATGGTCTACCAACTAGTTTACTTGCTGCTGCTCAATTATCAGAAAATGAATCTAATCCACGTCCTTATGGGAGGAATGGTTGTGGTTCCAGTAGTAGTCCTATGTCCTGTGCTTATGCAAATATATGGACTGGATTCAATGATCAATCTGGCTTGAGATGGGTAAACGTTCCAATAGGCTTTCCTCTTATTGGTAGTGCTGGGTGAGTATTTGAAGGTGCTTATTTTAAGTCTGGGTATGGGTATTTTTATTATAATATTTCATATCAATTTACAGGAATGGGTGTAGGAGGTATTAATGATAACTCTTATGTAACTAACACCTTTTATCCTGATAGTTCTGGTTATTGGTTTCATTTTGGACCTACAGAAGATCCTGGTTATCCTTTTATGCTATCACCACCTTATAACACATCTTATGTAATATGGACTTATAATATTACTCCCGATTATGGCGCTCAAACTGAGTCAAATGGTTATGGTGATTTTGCTGCAGCTGAAGCGCAAATGATACCTGGCTTTATAAATTGTACAAATATAGAAGTAGATGGGAGCAAATTTTCACCAATTCAATCAAACTCTGTATATTGTGTTTATTATTATAATAATAATGGGAAGAGCAGTTGGTATCTTTCATCACCGTATTCTTCTATATTAGATGGATATGCGATATCTTTTTGTAATAAATATGTGATTAATGAAGGTTCTCAGTCTGCACCTGAAGGTGCATTCCTATGTGCTAATGGTACTGTAGATGGCTATAGTGCTCTACCTTACAGTGGATGTAGCGGCCTTAGTTCCTCAAGTCCAGACCTAACAAACTGCTACTGGTTTAATGGCTATAGCGGTCCAACAATAGGTGGTTCACCTTGTTCTGGTGGAATGTGCATTGGGGGAGGCTCGCTTACACTCGCTCCCGTAACCACAGCAATATGCAATGTTTATACAATTGTTAATAGTGCGCTTTTCATACTTGCACTTATAATAATGCTTCTTGGAGGCACGCTTTATGCGGGAGGACATTTCCTACCATCTCAAACACGTGGTATTGTACAAGGATATGCAATGGGTATGATAATAGGTGGTGTTGTAGCAGTTATAATTGCAATGGTTGCACCATGGATTCTTTCAATAGTTACAAATACTCCAATAACATCAATTGTATCTGTATGCAGTGCTACAACCTAATATTATTTTATTTATAATTAAAGATATTAATGTATTATTTTAAAGAGTTTAAAAAAAAGTTAAATTAAATAAATATAATAAAATTATAAAAATCAAAAATAACTAACCTAAAAAGAGTAAGCAAAGGTTTAAATTATTAATGTTAAAAATATCATTGATCATAATAATTATCATAAATCATAATAATTATCATAATTTATTATAATTAATTTTTATTATAATTATTAAATTTTATATTATAATTTTAAACTTTAAAAGGGATGAAAATGGAGGAGAGAAAAAAAATTGAGGAGAAAACTAAAAAAGAGAATAAAGAGAAAGAGAATATCAAAAGCAGTGCTGAAGAACATATTCAAACCCACTCAGATGCTAAACAAAAAGGCTTTTTTGAGATAATTAAAAAACCACTTCTGCTCTGGCTCGGCTTCTACATTATATTCCTTATAGGAGGTCTTATCGATCTGCCACAGCTTTCGGCTATGTTCCTCTACGGCAATTATGTTATGTTCCTCGCGCTTCTCTTTGGCTTATGGCTAGGTAGAAATGCAAGCAGGATATCAAAATACTTCTCTGTTGCGCT
>Ga0080006_1165575_pt1 | contig 17579 bp, 18 predicted proteins | sample RS3BMetagenome_FD_69209 | JGI IMG/M metagenome (GOLD analysis project Ga0080006, IMG submission 69209) | Ferric oxide microbial mat and aquatic microbial communities from Rainbow Spring, Yellowstone National Park, USA - RS3B (SPADES... ... | reverse complement strand
AGGGAGTACCGGTGTTACCATCTCATTCACTCACGTGGTAATACCACATCTCCCTCACCTTAAACCTTTCTACAACTGAATTCTTAATACTCTTATAAATCCTGTTATCTATCGTGGATCGATATTATTCTGTCAGAATTATTTTTCATAATACGATTTTGGGTCTACCGGCCAGGGCGAGGTGGTTTACCACGTGTGCACAAGCACCTCTGCAAAGGCTTAAAGTTCTCTAGAACGAGCTTTTAGCATGAAAAAGAAAGTGGTACTTGTTGGTCTCGTTATCATCCTATTGGGAGTAGTAATGGCGTTCATAGGCTTCTCAGAGGTTACACCTTACGTGATGGTGTACTCTGGAAACCTACCACCCGGACAATCAGTGGTCAAGGAGTTAAGGCCAGGACTGGATAGTGTTGCCCTTACCTTTAACTCAAGTTATCCATTGCGTGTCGTAGTAGATGGGGGAACGCTCCTTAAACAGGAAAGTCTATCAGGATCAATGTCGTTAGTCCTGAACGGTAGTTCTCCTGTACTTTCCATTGAGAACAACGGAACTTCAGTGGTCAAGTTCACTGTGGCCTCGACGTCAATTACAAGTATGACAGAGTTTGGCGGGGTCTTGTTCATAGTTGGGGCCTTAGTCAGTTTCATAGGTCTAGCAATATTGATCTACGGTTTAATAAGGAGAAGTTGACTAGGGCTACCTCCACAAAGCGGGCTACTCAGATGTCCTTTACGATTCACTTCATTTATGTATAATTTTCGTGATTTAACAATTTCACTGAAATTTTGATGTAAGTTCACTTTCTCTTCCCCGATCAAGATGGGCTTAATCCTTTTTATACAAGCAGTTATGGGACTTTCCCTTAAATATCACCCTGTAATCAGGCGAAATCTAATAAACGCTGTTATACTAGAAAATAGGTTTTCATACATTCAATAATGATGGGATGTAAAATGATTGAAGTGAAGGTGTAGGGTCAAACTGGAGTTTTAGGTACAGAATGGGCGGCGGGAGAAACAAAACAAACATCTTAAAATGGGATAACGTACCCTTCACGAGCGTTCTATGTGGAGAGTTCCTCCAGTTCCACCCTAGACGCCCTAGGCCCCAAAGCTACGACGTCCAAGAACACAATAACGGCGAAGACGAAGACTACTACGTACATATAGAAGGGACCGTAACTCTTAAGGACTAGAGGCAGAAGACTTAACCAAACGAAGTTACCTAACCTGCTCAGGGAGTATTGAACACCGTCAGCGAAAGATCTAATCCTAGTTGGGTAAAGCTCTGCTCCGTACTGATGAAATGAGTTGGAGAATATGTTGGAGAGAAAACCAAAAGTGAAACCAGTCGTGATCACTTCGGTTGCGGAGCTGGCCAAACCGAACAGAAGCCCCACGATTCCCATCAATAACGCGACGCCTCCTACTTGATACTTCCTGTCGAACCTCACGCTATCTATGACAGCTATTGAGACCAGCGAGGAGAGGAAATAGGATGAGTAGATCAACACTGAGTACTCTAATGTATGGACTAGAGTGAAACCCTTCTGGAACAGGACCGTAGGTGCCAAGGAAGCGAAACCGTAATACACTCCGGTCTGTAGGAACTCGAAAATCCACAGCATTATGGTTCTCTTCCTATATGCCTTTGAGAAGAGCTCAGATATGGGGACTCTCGTGATGGTAGGAACTTTGATCTGAAACGGTGGTGGTAGCTCTCCCTTCTCCCTCCTGGCTATCTCTTCCATTTTTGACAAAATTTTTTCGGCATCTTCCAACCTTCCCCTGGTCTCCAACCACCTAGGCGACTCAGGTATAAGGAACCTAAAGGGGATGATCAATATTATTCCCAAACCGCCAATTATGTAGAGCCACTGCCAACCTTGTAGGACTATTGTCCTGGGAATGAGGAAGTAAGCCAAGAGAGCTACGGTTAGAGGGGCGAGCCAAGCAATGGTGTAGGCAGTAGATAGGGCTCTGCCCCTGAGCTTTGAGGGAAAGAACTCTGTGGTCAGTATATCGATAACTATCAGGGCCTCTGGGCCCACTCCAAGACCCGTTATGAACCTGAGTAACGCCAGCACTTCAGGATTTGGGGAGAAAGGTGTGAGCAGTAAACCCAAGCTCATTATGCCCAAGTTTAACAGCAGTACTGTCCTCCTTCCCATAGAGTCCCCAATGTAGGAGAACAACACACATCCTACGAAGGCCCCAAGGAAGAAGACCGCAATGATATCAAAGATGGTCACCGTGGTGGGGATAGCGAAAAACTTCGAGACGGGTTGAACTGTGAACCCTGCATTAAAGAGGTCGTAAAGCTCAAAAAATTCTCCCAAGGCTAGGAGGACTACTAACCTTGTGTGAAACGAGGTCCAGGGAAGCCTCTCAATTCTTCCTGCTATCGAGCTTGTCATGATGTATAAGCAAATTTGTGTCATTTAAGGATTTTCTGTATTGTAATATCGTTGTTTTTCTTATTCATCGTGCCTCCATCCTAAGGTTAATTTAGGGAATATGTATAGTATAATACATGCCTTTCGTAAACGAGAAGACCTATCAGAGATACGTACAGGAAGGGAGAGAAGAGGAGTTTCATAAGTTATTCGAGGAGGGACTGAAGAAGGTCTCGGAGGAACTCGGGAGAGAGTACCCGATACTCCTAGGTGATAGAGAGCTCAAGACACGTGAGAAGATTGAGGTTAGATCCCCTATCGACACGTCCCTGACCTTGGGTATCTTCCAGAAGGCGGATTCATCGCTAGTGAAGCTAGCAGTCTCCAACGCTAAAGACGCATTCAGAGATTGGAGGGATTCGGACTGGAAGGACAGAGTTGAGTTCACAGTGAGGGCTGCAAACGAGCTCAGGAGGATGAAGTATGAACTGGCTGCCACGATAACCTACGAGAACGGTAAGATAAGGACGGAAAGTGTGGCAGAGGTAGACGAGACTATTGACTACTTCAACTATTACGCTCAGGTACTGGAAGAGAACAGAGGTTATGTCAAGGAGATGGAAGGGAGAATATACAAGAACGAGAGGGGAGTGTCGGTTATGCGACCCTACGGACCTTGGTTGATAATCTCACCCTTTAACTTCCCTCTCGCCATCACGGCCACTATGGCCTTGGGAGCCCTAATAACTGGTAACACCGTCGTGATAAAGCCTTCCTCAGACACTCCACTATCAGCGTTCAAGTTAGTACAGGTTCTCAGGAGGGCAGGTTTCCCAGCAGACGCAATCAATTACGTTACGACTCCAGGGGAGGAGGTCTCCCGAGTATTGGAGACCGATCTGAATGTTGCTGGTTTTGCATTCACCGGTTCGAGGGAGGTAGGGCATCGCTTACTGAAGGTCTTCGTCAATCTGAGGCCTAGGCCGGCAGTGTTGGAGCTCGGTGGGAAGAACGCCACGGTGGTGACTGTTAAGGCAGACCTGAAGAAAGCGGTGGAGGGGACTTACAGAGGTGCCTTCGGTTTCGACGGACAGAAGTGCAGTGCCACTTCCAGGGTTTTTGTGGAGGAGGGAGTTTATCAAGAGTTCCTGAGAAGATTGAAGGCTAGGGCTGACACGACTCAGATAGGCGATCCGAGGCAGAGGACGACCTTCATGGGTCCACTTATAAACAAGCAGGCTTTGGAGAAGTTCAGGAAGTTTGTGGATCAAGCCCTGAGCGAAGGTGGCAAGGTTCTAGTGGGCGGAAAGGTGAGGGAAGACACTAAGACTTACCTGGTGGAACCGACTGTGATCACAGACGTCCCCTACACCAGCTCCCTTTGGAAGACTGAGCTATTCGTCCCCATAGTCCTGGTCAAGTCTGTGAGGAACCTGGAGGAAGCAGTGAGGCTTGTGAATGACGTCGACTACGGGCTTACGGCAGGCATATTTTCAGAGGATGAGAGAGAGGTAGAGTACTTCTTCAGGAACGTAGAGGCCGGCGTGGTTTACGCCAATAGGGAGGTCGGTTCCACAACGGGGGCCATGCCCGGAGTTCAGCCCTTCGGTGGATGGAAGGACTCAGGTCTCACGGGTAGGAACGCCGGAGGACCCTATTACCTGCTTTCCTTCCTGAGGGAACAGGCTAGGACCACGTACTAGACGAGCGGTGACTTCGGAGCTGATGCGGGTATAAGTGGACCTCACGACTTTGGGCCAATGTATGTGGTTAAACGTATGTCTTGTCAGTATGGCTAATCAGGACCTCAATATGACCTAAGAACAGCAGTTATTAGATTTCGCCTTGACTTTAAGGCTACACTTAACGAGAAACCCCATAACTGCTGCTAAGAAGATTGCTTTTTGTTTACTATATCAAATAAAATTGTATTCAAGGATCACATCACGATCCGTGACGGACATGAGTAAATGACTAGGAGGGTGTGGGAAAATTGAACATAGTAGCGATACCTTCTTCCTCAATATCCTTCACATCAGGCATATATCATTTCATCACTCGATGACCCGTGAGAAATCAGTGGTCAGAACTGGTTGAACGTTAACCCTTGGAGTTTTGGCAGTCACTAGATTTCATGATTATAGGTCGACATTTAGGAAAGGTTCCACGACTGCTGAAGTATGTTCACTGGTCCCTATCACATCTGGCCCTGTGAATACAGAACTTACATTGCCAATTCATCTCCTGACTCAGTTTGGCCTCAGCCTCAGGGATCTCTCTCTTCTTGACGTAGTTGTGTAGCCTTTCAACTCTCTCCAAGGTCTTCTTGTAAAGGTCTTCGTCGAACTCCACCAATATCTCCTCAATGTCGAAGTTTGATCTGTCCACGTACATGAGGATTCCCTTGGATCTGGGGTAGGCCTTCATGTAGAGGTTGAGCTGTGCTCTGTGATCTAGCCTAGGAAGATAGCCCTTTCTCAGCTTATCCTGCAAATCGTCCACGCTCTTCACCTCTATCAAGTACCTCTCCTTGGTGAACTCCACTACTATGAGGTCATCTGCTCTCCCGGATATCACTATGTCGTGATTGGTGGGGTGGGGTATCCTTATGGGTACTTCGCTTTGGATCCTTATGGAGTCCTCTCTCTTAAGGATCTCCGCTATGAGGTCGTGTAGTACCGTCCCTAGCACGGTGAACCTGGCACTATCGTAGCCAGCGTTCACTGGATATAACCTATCGTAGTATTGCCTTCTCATACAGTTCCATATCTGAGAAGGCCAATATTCTCCCTCAAAGGGTTCCCTTATCTCGTTTTCCGAGAGGTGTTTGTAGATTATTTCCTTAACCACCAAGGACAGGACACCGCTCCTGAATATTAGTGAGAGGTCATCGTAATAAGGATTGGTTCTTAGCGACGACGAACATTCCACTTGAGAACCTCCAATGAAGTGCAGCAGATATGGGATTTTTCGTTAGGTGTAGCCTTAAAGTCAAGGCGAAATCTAGTAACTGCTGGAAGTGGAAGCTCGCAAAGCTTTCGCGGACTCTTGAAAGGATAACCCGGTTCCTGAACGCGATTCGACACGAGGTAGATGAGGACTCTTCAGGTGCTCTGGATCCAAGGTTCTCGTCAAGCTGTAGGTTTCAAGAGAACAGGAATTATGCGACATTCCCTCAAAGGCTGCCTCACGTAATGGGAAATCTGATAACTGTTGTAAGTAACTTATCTCGGACTCAATTATATGGTTAAAGTAAACATTTAAATAGTTTCTAAAACATAGATAAACGAGGTTTGATGACCGAACTAGATTACGAAAAAGAACCTGTCTACCCCGAGTTCAACGTCTACCCTCCCAGGTGGAACTTCGACAATGAGAGGGCCTGGCAACTCTACAGGAGGGCCAAGAGGGAACAGTGGGACGAGGAGGAGATAGACTGGAACAGGGTCAGGGAGATAGCGTCAGGGTTGGACAGGAAACAGAGGTTGGCCATAGCCTACTGGTGGTCACTTCTGTCTAACTTTGACAACGCGACTCCCGTGTTCGCACACGCGGTGATAAAGGCCTTTGAACATCATTTGGACACCGCGGTGAGAGGGATATTGACAACCATAACCTACGACGAGAACAGACACAATATGGTCTGCGGTCTCGCCATAGACTCCATGATGAGAGGCTTTCCCTTCAATTTCAAGCCTCAGGACGACCTTGAGAGGAAGGCTATGCTAAACGTGATGTGGACTTGGTACAACGGGTCGAGGTACTGGAAGGCCTACCTAGAGGCTTACAGGAAGTACACCCTAGACGTACTCTTCACCTCCTTCATGATGGGGGAAGCTGCAGCCACCACCGTGTTTACAACCATGTCAAGAGGATCTAAAATCGAGGAGTTCTCCAAGGCCTTCAAGAATACCGCAGTTGACGAGACTAGGCATTACGCCTTCACCCACCTAATCATGACACAAAATGCCCCTAGGATGGCTGAGGAACAAAAGAGCCTAGTGACTAAACAGGTCAGGGCAGGCTTCGTGTTCCTCTCCCTAATAACCTATAAGCCTCCCAAGGAGTTCTGGAAGCTACCTCCCTGGTTCGAGTCGGTTAACGAACGTATGGAGGATCTCGCCAGGGACTCCGGGTTCTATATACCTGAAATTAAGGAAAAGGAAGAGGCGTGGAGGAGCGCGATGATAAGGGTCGGGGCTACATTGGCTAGGTTCGGAATTAAGATGCCTGCAGTTCCCGAGATAGGCGTGACCGGCGAGGAAGTACAAGTGACGGAGGAAGACTTCGTCCCTATTTTCTAACGTTTTCGATTCCATTCCTTTTTTTCAATGCGCAATGAGCTACGACGCTTGCTGGACGTGATCTCAGTGCGAGACGATGCTTTGCGGGAAGTCCTATCTAAATAAACCACGTTCGTTTATGGGTTAGCTAAGGCAATTTAACCACTGATGCGAAAGCCGTTTACACGCAACTAACAAACATCAGTTAATACAGCAGTTATGGGATTTTCCCTTGAGTACCCCCCTTAATCTAGGCGAACTCCAATAACTACTGAGTTACAGCAGTTATGGGAATCTTAGGGAGGTAATACGAAGAGGTCGGTATTAGCGAGAAGTTTTTCGACGTCGTCCTACTGAAAAGGTGCGGAAAGGGACCGATCGAGTTCGCTAGGGATAGGCCGTCAAGGCGGTCAACAGGCTGGGCGTGGTGAGGGGAACGGGAGGAGCAGGAAGGTTAACTGGCACTAGTCCTCATGGTCCTGATCGACGGGCGGGCCAGAGTCGTCAGGGAGCTGGTGGGGGAGCTGAACCTGAGGAGCATGGAGGCGTTCCTCAGGTCCTCGAGCGCCGTTTGGGCTAACCACCTGGGCTGATGAAAATCTTTAAGTTACGTTGAAATCCCATAACTGCTGTTAGATTTTGCCTTGATAAAAGGGCAATTTCTAAGGGAAAATCCCATAACTGCTGTAACAAATGCGTAGATCCCTCGTGGTAAGGTCAGCTATAGGGAGATGGCCCCAGCCACCGCTCAATAGAGCTCAGAACTTCCAGTTCGGCTTCCTCTTCTCCAGGAATGCCCTCATGCCCTCTTTACCGTCCTCTGAGGAGATTGAGACGTAGAAGTTCCTCCTCTCTATGTCTAACCCCTGCTGTAGAGTGGTCTCAAGGGCCTTGTTAACAGATTCCTTAGCCAGCTCCACTGCAAACTTGGACTTGGAGGCGACTTCCCTCCCTAGTCTAATCGCCTCGTCGAGTAACGCCTCGTCTGGAACTACCTTGTAAACTAACCCCATTCTATATGCCTCCCAGGCTGAGATCAACCTACCTGTTAAGACTAACTCCATAGCCCTATATTTACCCACCGTTCTGGTGAGCCTCTGGGTGCCTCCCGCTCCTGGTATTATTCCCAAGTTAATCTCTGGTTGTCCTAGTCTCGCACTCTCGCCTGCTATTATTATATCACACGCCATTGCTAACTCCAGGCCACCTCCGGCCGTTACGCCATTGAGAGCAGCTATGATAGGCCTCTTGAAAGATCTCATAGCCTCCCACAGGGGCATGTGTCCCTCCCTCACCACACTTTCTAGGGGCATCTCCACCATCTCCTTAACGTCCGCCCCTGCTGAGAATGCCTTCCCCACGCCCGTGACCACTACCGATGACACTTCCCTCTCTCTAGATAGGGTCCTGAAGGCCTCCACCAAGTCGTAAACCATGGCCATATTGATGGCGTTGAGTCTATCTGGCCTGTTCAACTTCACTACGGCAACGTTACCTATTCTCTCCGCAATTACGGTGTTCAGTTCACTCACCTCTGAACTCAGGTTTCCTCTTCTCCAGGAAGGCCTTGACCCCCTCCTTGAAATCCCTGGTCTTTCCAAGGAACCCCTGCATTGCCGACTCGTACTCGAGATACTCCTCGATGTCGAAGAAGATGGCCCTATTTATGAGCCTCTTACTGGCGGAGTAGGCCTTGAAGGGCCCCTTGGATATCTCCTCGGAGAGTTTGAGTGCCTCTCCCAAGGGATCGTCAGTCAACCTGACTATCCCTACTTCAGCCATCTCCTGGGCCGTTATCTCTCCTCCCAAGAGGAGTCTCTCAAGGAACCTGGATCCTCCCATCCTAGCTAACATTAAGGTCAATCCTGTGTCTGGTGCCAGACCTATTCCGTGAAAGGCGGTGACGAACTTGGCGTTCTTGGAGGCTAACCTCAAGTCGCATACTAGTGAGAGACTTATCCCCGCTCCCGCGGCAACACCGTTCACTGCCGAAATGAAGATCTTGGGGGAAAACCTTATCTCCCTGTAGATAGGGTAGAACGAAATCCTTAGGTCCTCCGTCAGGTCTTCTGACACTGAGGCTATGTCCGCCCCCACGGAGAAAGCCCTCCCGGCACCGGTGATCACGGCGACCCTCTTCCCCTGATTGGCGTTGAACTCCCTGATGGCTCTTCCCAACTCGCTCCTCAGCTCCAGGTTCATGGCGTTTAACTTTTCAGGTCTATTCAAGGTTATGACAGACACGGGTCCCAAATCTTGAACTTCGACTACGGCCATGGACAACTGTCTCATTACATATATATAAGGATTGAATTAAGTAGAAGAGAGGAAAAACATATGATTCTTTAGGAGGAAATTACGGTTTCAGGAATATCCTACCATCCTTCCCCTTGGCTACCCACTCCAGGGCTTCCCTACCCTGCTCCAACGGCAGAATCCTCCAGACCCTGACCCTACAGTCCTTGCAGAGCTCGGTCAGCTCGAGCAGCTCCTTCCTGGTTCCTCCAGTGGTTCCTATTATCTTCTGATGTTTCCCGTACACCGTGGAGAGGTCCAGGTTCACTTGCGAACCGGTCAGACCGCCGAAGAACACGAGCCTCCCTCCGACTCCCAGAACCTTCAGGCTGGATTCCCAGACTGCGTTACCCACTGAGTTTATCACGACGTCAGCCATCCTACCCATGGTGATCTCTCTCACCTTATCCTGGACCTGGTCGTAACCCACCACGTGATCTGAAAACTCAGCGACCCAAGGCTTGGAGGATACGGCTATAACCCTGGCCCCCATTTTCTTGGCCAGTTGGATGGCAAATGCCCCAGTGTTCCCAGATGCACCAAAGACGACAACGTAATCCAAGGGTTTGACTTCGGCCTCTTTTAGAGCGTGGTACGAGGTCAGAGCGGCAACGGGCAAGGAGGCAGAGAGTTCTGGCGGAAGATCTACCTTTACCAAGTTCTTCTCAGGTACTGCCATATACTCTGCGAAACCGCCGTTGGTGACTACACTCATTATCCCACCGTTTCTGCAAACCATTTCCCTCCCCGAGAGGCAAATATCACAGGAACCGTCGAACAACCTGTTGTAAACTACCACCCTGTCACCCTTCTTCACCCCTTTGACATGTTCTCCCACATCCTCAACCTCTCCGTAGACCTCGGCTCCTGGTATGTGGGGCATAGGCTGTACTGGGATTAACTGAACCACGGCGTAATCGATGGGATTTACCCCAGCTAATTTCACCTTGACAAGAACGTCATGAGGGCCCAATAGAGGCGTTGGTACTTCCCTTACCCTCAGGTTGTCCAATCCGCTCTTATCGAAGACCAGAGCTTTCATAGAATAGATTTATTAAACATAATTAAAAAATTAACTTTACTCAAAGAAACTTAGATATTTTTAAGGTGATGTGAAACCGGCCAAACTTCAGTTCAGCGTAAACGGACCTCTGGTTTCGACCTGGAGACCGACCTTTTGGGTGAGTTGAGGTTGTTCTGGAAACAAGGCAAGCTCGAGATGTACTACAGGGTCGAGAACGCCTGGCACGCCTCCATTCCCGTAGAGGTAGAAGTAGAAATGACGGGGAACCTCGGGCAATAGTCATTTGGCCTAACTTTCAAGATATGATGTTTGAAGAAAAGTCCCAAAGCTGTCCTCACGATTGAATTTTGGTCGTTGCCAGTATCGAGGAGATTAGATCTCACTCTCCCTGAACTTCAACTCCTAAGTCCGCGAGTCCTCTAGAGGTCCTCGGATGATAAAGATAAGGGACTCACCAGTCGTCAGGTCCCACAACTCCGTTTAAGAACGGGTTGCTCTTAAGTTCCTCCTTTAGACTGGTAGTATCCCCGTGACCTGGGTAGATCTCGTTGATGTCCATGCCCTTTAGTTTCTCCAACGTCTCCCTGAGAACTTCCCTATCACCTCCCAGGTCATATCTTCCCACCGTTCCTTTGAACAGCGTGTCACCTGTAAACATTTTTCCGCCCCAGAGAAGGGACGTACTCCCCATGGTATGGCCAGGCGTTGACACGGCCTGGAGTATTTGCGAGCCGAATCTAAATTCCTGACCGTCCCGCAAATCGTCATGAGGGGCGGGTGGCTTCTCTCTCCAATCATAGAAGAGTGGCATGAGGTCCACGTCCTTAAAATTAAGGTAAAACTTAGCACCGGTGATCCTGACCAACTCCTTTACCCCAAGGACATGATCGAAGTGGCCGTGGGTCGAGATCACATACTTAAGGTTCAGGTTAGAGGACTTAATGAAGGATATGAGCTCCCCTGGCTCGCCTCCAGGATCTATTACGACCGCCTCTCCCCTATCCCAGAGGAGGTAAGAATTAGTGTTCAAGGGGCCCAAAACAAATACCTTTAGACTCATCAAAACACCAGGGTTGCCTTGGACTGGGAACTCTTCAGGGCGAACTCTGAGACTCCACCTACCTTTACCTTATAGACGAAGTCCTCCTCCTTGAAGTTCTTCACCCTCATTCCAAACTCACAGGCCGTTATCTCGAGATCATCTCCTGCGAGGTCCATTAGGTTATCTAGATAGTATTTCAAGTTCTTGGTACCGTTCAGGCTAATTTTCTCCGACTCGGCAGTGAGTGCCCTCAGGGCGTCCATTGTGAAGAACATGTACACCTTATTCCCACCAGATGCATATCCTATGGCCGTGATGACTCCCATGAAGAGCTTCTCCTCCTGCCCTGAGATCATCATGAACGAATACATCTCTGTCATTTGGACACCTCCTTAGATTCCACATACCTCACGAGGCCGTACCAGAAGAAGATTAGACCAACGTAAACTACGATGTAACACGTCCACGCGGTGGCCTCCAGGTATCCTTGAAGTTGCTCGGGAGTGACGTATATGGCGAAGTTTGCCTCCCTCAAGGCAATGTTGTCGGCCCCCGTGAGGTAGACCTTACTGAACTGAAACCAGACAATGGCGAATAGGGACAGTATGAGGGGGGCAATGACTTTCCTTACAGGATACGACTTTGCCTTGGTTTTAGCCTTTTCCATCTCCTCCATGGTTCACAACCTCTCCTGAACCTTCACGGCTAGGTAAACCCCTCCTAACATGCCTAGGAGGAATATGTAGCCGTCATAACCCAGTTGTCCAAAGTTCGTCCACATCAATCCAACGTTACAACCAAGAGCCATCCTCACGCCTATTCCCACAAGCATACCTCCCAAGAAGCCTATGACTAACCTCTTCTTGTCCTTCGGTATCCTGATCTTAAAGTCTCCGCTAAGATAGGATGCTGAGAAGGCACCCACACATAGCATCACTACCATCAGTGTGCTGGGATCGACTATGGGGAGGGAGTCGTTGAACCACGGCGTGTTGGTGAACAGGTTTATACCCAAGGGCATGAGGATGTACTCGAAGAACCTCCCTCCGTCAGATGAAGTTATTACCAGGTAATTGAAAGTGTACCCGGCCCCCACTAAGAACACGAATATCATATCCAAGGCTAAGATGACCGTGGATAGATTCGTACCATAGGGCTTCCTCAGCAGTAGCATGTCCTTGACGTCTTGTTTCAGTCTCAATCCAGAGGAGGTCTCGGCGGGTGTTGGGATACCTGGGGATCCCAAGGCCCTTATCCCTGGAAGACCTGGCGTTGAACCTCCCAGCGACTTCCCCCACCTGTTCCTAGTCCTCCATTGGAAGTACACGCCCAACAATATTAGTGGAAGGGCAACAATGAAGGTTGTCACATACACAGCCAGGCTGGAAGTGGAGTGGAACAACAAGTAAGGGAGGTACTCAACATATCCCCCACTAGTAGTTGAGAGTATTCCGGCCTGCATCGTGTAGGATTGGAAGGGCCATATGGCCACCGCAAAAACGTAAGTCCCTATCATCATACCGAAGAGCTCTATCCAATTCTGAACGTATCCGCTGCTGGCCCTGTATAACATGGATAGGTTACAACCCCCTGCCATCGCGGCCCCAAATCCGAAGATGAAGGAACCCACAAGGATGTACCAACCAGCGAAGTAGTTGTAAAAGTATTGGTCGACTGCAGGTACTACACCGAATGCGGTGAGGATCCCGGTGCCCAGGGCGGTCAGTCCGAAGAGGAGGAGTAGGGCACCAAACCTCTCAAGACTTTTAGTGGTAAATATTGAAGTCATAGCGTTTATGAAGCAGTAATTCCCTCTCTGGGCCACCCAACCTAGGATAAATCCGCTCAATCCGAAGAGGCCAAATATGACGGCCCAAGTCTCGGAAAAAACTGGTTGTAAGATCATTGAGGGCGTGGCCAAGACTAGCTCACCTTAAGTATTCTGAACCTGAACAGGTCACCGTCCTTCAGTATCATGTAAGGGTACCCTAGGTTCTTACAAAGGGAGGGAAGGGTTACGTCCACCGCGGGCTGGTGGTCCGTCAGGACCTCTAGGATCTGACCGCTCTTCATCTTCTTTAGCTTCTTACTGGCCATCATCTCAGGGACAGGGCACGACTCCCCCACTACGTCTAATGTGTCGTCTGGCTCCTTAATTTTCAATACGTCTTCCATCGTCTCACCAAAGAATACTTGGGGAACCTGCTTTTAAGTTATCCCCATTTTTAAATAGTTTTTTAAACTGAGTGTAAATCTAGTAAAATAATAAAAAAAGGATCACGGACAGGTAAAGGATCGTTCCGATAGAGAACCATAGGAGGGACATGTTCATGATCCTGCTCCTCCTGGAGATCAACCAGTCCAGCGAGAGGGGGCCAGGCCCGTTAATGACTAGGAAAGCGTCGAATATCATGAGTAGTAGATTAATCCCATATTCCTCGGTTCCCGTCCAATAGGCAGAGAGGAAGTAGATCAGGTTCGTGTAGAACGCCACAGTCCCGCTCAACCTGTTAGCTAACCCCAGGAAGGTGAGGATCGCAAAGGAAACCTCACCAACCATGACTAACTCCCCCACAAGTAGGACGTGGGGGAACACGACTGCGTAGAGGAAACCTCTTATGGGCGAGCCCTCGGCCAGATATTGGACGGTTATCCCCACGTAGGAGGTCGAGGCTGGGTTCAGGAACCCAGGGTTGAGTAACTTCTCGAATATTCCCGCGTAGGCCCATATAGTTGCTACTGCCAATCTTACTAGGGTGAGCCAGGCCTTATTGGATAGGTTTACTGTTTTCAATTGAGACGGCCCTCCTAACCAGTAGGGAGGAGATCACGCTGACCTGCCAAACCCCTAATCCCAACATCACCAGACCGAGCAACGAAGGGGAAAACAGGATCAATGCCTGCAGGATACCTCCCGTCCAAGCACCGGCCATGAAAGTTCCGTACTTCCAGGTTATTCCCTTCGTCACTGCCGGATATGCACCCGAGAGTAGGTAGAGCAAGGAGTTCACTGCGGTGGGGGTCAGACAACAGACCCCTGCTATGGTGCCCAAAGATGGTATGGAGGCAGTTAAGAACCCGGCTGCGGTGTTATAGGTGCTCAACCTCAAAGATTTAGGAACCGCCCATTTGAGAGCGTTAGAGGAGACGTAAAGTAGGGAAGTTACGTAGTAGCTGAGTATCAGTGAGAGCGTCAAGACGACGTCGTTGGCCAGGCCTATTAGGTACTGCACCGGAGAGAACACTAGGAGTCCCCCAAACACTGGGAAGCCAACTGCCTGATAAGTTATGGTCGTGAGGTCGTGAAAGTAGGGACTGACGTTGACGTTTGGTATAAGGAGAAGGCCAGAGACCACCAGGTAGCTTAAGAAATAGGAGGGGAAAAACGTCATTACCAGTGCCCTTCCGAACCCATCCCTCAAGGTTGCCCTGACCACTGTTCTCAGCCTCATGGGCCCGTGAACTAGGATGAACCTCCCCTTCCTCATCCTGAACACGAGGAACCCGACCACTCCAGACACCAGAGCATATACCAATACGAAGATAAGGAACGGTATCTCAAACGTGACCTGTCCAGTGTCAGCTAGTGGGGAATACCATAACCCGAGAACCCTAACTCCGTTCACAACTATTGGTAGAAATACGGTTGCATTGAAAAAGGAGAAAACTGTGAAAAAAGGATTTACAGCTTTCAATAAGCCCACCTTAACAGTGGAGTCCTGTAACTGGGGGAGACATCACTTGGCTGAGGAGGTAATTGGCCATCCCCAGGTTGACTGGTATCACGAAGGCCGGAGCGGTGGTGAGAGGTAACTCATAGGCGACGGACAGTGAGGAGAGAGATATCAGCACTATCATCCCTCCAGTGTTGACGTTTCCGTGGATAACCACATATGCGTATTGATCCCCAGGGGCTATCTCTATGTCTGCAAGACCCGGCGAGTTGATTTGAGGCAACTGGATCTCCTTTACGACCTGGAAGTTGGAGGTGGAGATGACCACTACGGTGTCATTGTTGGAAGGAGCCTCAAGGTAGTATTGTCCATCAGGAGTGAAGACTCCCCTCTGTGGTACCAACTTTCCTGGCATCTTAACCATGCCCATCAACTGTAGGTTGGGCAAGGAGTAGAATCCAACTGAGTTATTTCCTGCGTACTCAACTGCGACCATAGTTCCCTGGAAGTTTGGAGAAACCATATAGGGCTGTGGTAATACCTGTTCGTTAGGAGAGAGAGTTAGGAGGGACTTAACCACCTGTCCGTTGCTGGCGTTAATGATATCCACGGTCTCATTAAACCTCATCGGCACTATCAGCTCACTTCCGTCCGGAGTCCACCTAACGTCACAGGGATAGGCCGTGGCCCCGTTAGCCCTAAGGAACGTCACCTTCCATACTGTCTGTAAGGTCTGCACGTTGATGACTTCCAGTATTCCAGAGGGTCCGTCAGCCAAAGCTACATATTCACCGTTGGGAGAGAAGGATGCACCTATGAACCCTATCTGGCCCTTTGAGGAGCCAACGTAAAGGGTCTCTACTACCTTAAAGCTCTGTGGGTCAAGGACGAACACAGTCCCGTTGTTCACAGGCACGAAGAGGTACTTGGGCATTACTCCTGCAGGAATCTCCTCCCAGTAGTACACCTGTTGAGGGAGATTAGGTGAGATGTTAGTGTACCTAGTGAACCCGAGGAAACTCTGTGATTGACTGAACGGGTTCAGGACCTGTGCCAACCCCTTTTGAGTAAAGGCGATGAAATAGAAATTAGAGGAAGTGGTAGAGGAAGTGGAGTTGCTTGGAGTTGTGGTAGTAGTTGAATTAGGAGTCGTAGTGGTGCTCGAAGGTGATGAGCTTCTCATCATGAGAAGGGCAGCTCCTACTCCTATAAGGAGTATGATAACTATCCCTGCTATAATAAGGAGTTTGTAGTTCATAATCTCTCATTACATTCGTCAAGGTGTGGCTTTTAAAAATAACGCATTTATAACTACTTTCTCTCATTTACTTAACTTTTTTATTAAATTGTTATAATCAAGTCCACCTGGTCGAGGACGGCGCCGTAAAAGTCTGGGAAACAGCCTATCTTACAGGAGGATATCAATTTATCGGCCAGGTTCCTCATGTATACGCATTGGTCACACGCTTGGAGGTAAATCCCCTTCTCCCTGGCCAACCTATCGAGCCTATCCCCCAGAGGGTTGTCCCTCATGGGTATGTAGACATTATCGTGAATGAAGAACATCGCTTTGACCTCAACGCCGTGTCTGCCCTCCTCTATCTGTGGCACTATCATCTGGCCTAAGATATATGACCCCAAGTTCGACTCAATGATGTACGCCACTCGTTTCAACTGAGATCACCTCGTGGAAGTTCTCAACTACCTTCTCTAGAAGCTCGTTCATCTGAAGTCCCTTGATCGACTTAAGGGAAGCCAACAACTCCTCACGTGTCCTCCTCCCGTCCTCTGAGGCCTCCAACAGGACCTCCAGGGCTATTATGAGGAGTGGACACTCGCTACTCCGGTACCTGAGCTCGGTGCCGTTCGAGTACAGCTCAAACCACCTACCCCCCTCCAACTCTCTCCTCCCCAACTTCTTAAAGCCCCTCTCACTGCGAAGTTGGTAAAGTCTGGTCATGAGGAAGTCCGAGGCATATCTCCTCTGGACTGGACATCCACAGTGGTCTAACTTAACTTTCATTGGGTAAAAAGAAATTATTCTCCCTAATATAAAATTGATGCATTTATAACTACTTTCTCTCATTTACTAAGTTTCATTGAGATTTAAAGAAAAGGGATACTTTGTTATCGTATCAAGATCAACCAGTAGAATCTGAAAGTGCGTTTTGTTATGATAGCGTGTGGAGTTTGGGGCTTAATCCTTTTTATATTAAAAAGCAGGTTTATATTCATTAATTGCAAGTTTATCGTAAAATAGTTCTCTCACACCATATAAGCTCTACCCAAAGGGGAGTGTTGGTGGTGACGTGGAGCCCCGTATCGTTAGATTCTGGGAGTCCATCGACTTAGTTACCGCAAAGTTGTGTACGTGAGTGAGGGCAGTTCGTACACTTAATCATGATGGGAGGTAAAATGATTAAGAATGGTGTAGGGTCAAACGGACGATCTCTCGACGAGTCGCGATGAAATAGGCTCGGCCAGGAGAAGACTGACCTACTCCCCGCCCTGAGGGCAAGGGTTCCTAACTTGAGAGTCATATCCCCTTACGGTGGTACTCGGTTGTGGTAGGCTAGGAGAGAGCGGTCTCCTCGTCACTGAAACCACCGATTTAATGAATTTCCTGCGAACGTTGAAGGCTCGTAAAGATAGGGGCACAGTCCGTGTCCCAGGGAGCAGTTGACTACCCCTAAGACCTTCTCTCGACGTCGTGGTGGGCACAGTACAGGGAGTGTTGTAATCGACGACCTCGAACGCCGTTGACAACAGTTTCAGATAAATCGTAAAATTTATATTATTTCATCATAAACTTTTATACAATGCTGAAACCTAAAGAAGTGTGCCAACGCTTAGGAATTTCATACG
>Ga0080006_1222390_pt1 | contig 17608 bp, 4 predicted proteins | sample RS3BMetagenome_FD_69209 | JGI IMG/M metagenome (GOLD analysis project Ga0080006, IMG submission 69209) | Ferric oxide microbial mat and aquatic microbial communities from Rainbow Spring, Yellowstone National Park, USA - RS3B (SPADES... ... | reverse complement strand
CGCCAATTCGTCGACGGGCGGTCCGGAGTCGACCGCTCAGTTCGCCGCCGCGACGGCCGACGCCCCGGAAGACGAATCGAGATCCTCGGCGTGCGTCCCTTCCTCGGCGGCCTGGCCGGGCGGCGACCCGATCTCGATGTCCGAATCACCAGGCCGGAGACATCACTTCTTCCGGAGCGTCGCCGACATCGGCCGACAGGTGGCCGGCGGGCTGGCCTATGCGCACGCCCGAGGGATCGTCCATCGCGACATCAAGCCGGCCAACCTCTTGCTCGACGCCGCCGGTGTAGCCTGGATCGCCGACTTCGGCCTGGCCAAGTCGGGCGAAGACGGTCTGACCGAGTCGGGCGACGTCCTGGGCACCCTGCGGTTCATGGCCCCCGAGCGGTTCCAGGGCCAGGGCGACGGCCGGGCCGATATCTACGCCCTCGGCGTGACCCTGTACGAGCTGGTCACGCTCCGGCCGGCGTTCGACTCGCCCGATCGGCTCCGACTCATCGAGCAGATCCGCTCTCTCGAACCGCCCCGGCCCCGGGCGATCGACCCGTCGGTCCCCCGCGACCTGGAGACCATCATCCTCAAGGCGATGGCCAAGGACCCCTCGGCCCGATATTCGTCGGCGTCGGCGATGGCCGAGGATCTCCGCCGGTACCTGGCCGGCGAGGCGATCCGGGCCCGACGGACGAGCCCTGCGGAGCGGATCTGGCGATGGAGCCGACGCAACCCGCTGGCGGCGTCCCTGGCCGCCGCCGTGGCCCTGATGACGGTTGTGGTCGTCGCCGCCACGACGATCTCGGCCCGCCGCGAGCACGACATGCGAATCCTGGCCGACCTCGCCCGAGGGGACGCCGAGAAGTCGCTGGGCGAGCTGCGCGAGGCCAGGACCCCCGAGGCCACCTTCCGCCGAGCGATCGCCGCGCAACTCGACGAGCTGGCGCGCGACCCGAGCAACCGCGACATCCAGGGGTCGCTCGACGCCCTCTACTCGCAGCAAGGCTCCTTGTTGAGGAGCACCGGCCGCAAGGCCGAGGCTGTCGCAGCGGCTCTGACCCGTCGCGAGATCAACCCCTTCGAGCCCGACCTCCTCTACCAGGTCGCCATGGACCTGGCCGATTGCCTGCCCGGGGCGGACAAAGCGGGCCGGCCGGGCGAGCTCGACGCCAACGCCGCCGATCGCGCGGCCGGACTGGCCGTCGAGACCCTCGGCCTGGCCGTGCTGGCGGGCCTGAAGACCGATGAGTACAACCTCGTCTTCATGGTCAACAGCAATGCCCGCCTCCGACCACTCCATTCGCGGCCCGGATATCAATCGCTCCTGTTCGCGCTCGGATCGGCCGCCCCGAAACCGTCCATCGGCGAGGAGGTGACCTTCCGGGGGCACTCGCAATTCATCGAGTCGCTGGCGATCTCGCCCGACGGCCGACGGCTCCTGACCGCCGGGGCCGACGGCTCGGCCCGGTGCTGGGACGCGGAAGCCGGCTCCGACGCCCTCACGCCGCTGGCGTTGCCCAGGCCCGCCCGGTCCGCGGCGATCTCGCCCGACGGGCGACTCGGCGCGATCGGCTGCGACGACGGCGTCGTCTACCTCTGGGACCTCGTGGCGGGGTCTCCGGCCGGGCGGCTCGATACCCGGGCAGAAGTGCGGGTCCGCAGCCTGGCGTTCGCCCCGGACGGTAAGACTCTGCTGTCGGCGGGATTGGACGGGCGGCTGATCGCCTGGGACATGGATCGCCGGGCCGAACGCTACCGGGTGGAGGCCCACAAGGGGGCGATCCATGCCGTCGCCGTGACCCCGGACGGCCGACTGGCCCTCACCGGCGGCGAGGACGAAGTCGTCCAGGCCTGGGAAGTCGCGACCGGCCGGCCCGCCTGGGATCCGATGGTCGGCCACCACGGATACATCTGGGCCATCGCCATCACCCCCGACGGTCGACGCGGCTGGAGCGGCGGCGAGGACGGCTGCCTGATCGAGTGGGACCTCATCGAGGGGCGGAGGCTCCGCACGCTCCGTGGCCAGTGGGCCACGATCCGGGGCATCGCGATCTCGCCCGACGGCCGACGCGCCCTGACCGGCGGCCCGCGCAACCGCCTGATCACCTGGGACCTCGAAGCCGGCCGCGCCCTGCACCGATTCCCGGGCGAGTTCGGCGGCGGGATGACCTGCGTGGCGATCTCGCCCGACGGCCGGACCGGCTACAGCGGCGGGACGGACAAGCTCGCCCGGTCGTGGTCGCTCTCGGACTCCGCGGCGCTCGCCGGCGACCTGTGCCGGGTCGGCCAATGGGAAGCGGCGAGCGATGCCTACGGGCAGGCCGTCCTCGACGACCCGGACAATCGCGTCCTCTGGACCGAGAAATCCGTGCTCGACTGGAGCCTGGGACGCTGGGCCGACCTTATCCCCGACCACGACTACTTTTGTCGCATGGAGCCCGGCAAGCCGGCCAACATGCTCAATTCCGCCAGGGTCCTGCTGATGGCCGGCGACGTCGACGGCTATCGCCGGCGCGTCAAGGCGATGGTTGAGGCGTTCCCGCTGGCGAAGTCCTGGGAGACGGTCCTGGCGAGCGTGCTGTCGGCCGACTCGGGAGTCGAACCCGATGAGTCGGTCCTCGGCTTCGAGTCCGCCGCCGGCAGCCAGCCCGTATTTTACGGGATCGTCGGGGTCCAGGGGTTGGCCTTGATCCGCGCCGGGCGTTTCGAAGAGGCGGTCGCGGCCCTCCTGACCGTGGACCGAGAGCATCCCGAATGGCCCAACGTGCCGACGATCTGGGTGATGCTGGTGATGGCCTACCATGGACTCGGCGACGAGGCCGAGGCCCGCAGGTGGCTGGAAAAGGCCCGCGAGGTCCGCGCTCAGAAGACCCCCCATTACGGCCGCGACCCGATCGCCTGGCGTGGGCCCTGGTTCGCCGCGTGGGACTGGATCGACTTCGAGCTCCTCGCCCGAGAGGCCGAGGCGACCGTCGGGCCAACCGCCGGCCGGTCTCGGTGAGATCTGGCATCATCGCCCCCCTCGAAATAATCGCCTCGCGACAAGCCCCGAAATCACTTGGGCTTGCGGCGACGTCGCGGCCATAGAAAACGACATGCTCGCGAAAATGATCGTCGATTCGGTCCCGCTCCGCGATCGACGCGCAGATTGAGGATAGGGCCCGGAGCCTCGACCCGCCGGAAGGGTCGGGCGATGGCCCGAGCTGGGGCATAGCCGCCCCGCGATCCCTCGAAGACCTCGACCACGCCGCGACCGGCGACATCAGTCCCACGACCATCGTGCCGATGGCCGTCGCGTTGTTCGCGTTCGCCCGAAGGACGTCCACGCCCGCGACCGGGCCGGGGCCTTCGCGCGCCGAGACTGCACCCTCGACTAGCACCGGAGCTGAGCCACCACGATGAGCGACCATGGACCTCGGATCGCCTCGAATCGATCGAACGGCCCCATCAAGCCGCGACGCCCCGCGAGGCGCAAGAAGCGGTCGGCGGCCCCCGCCCGCGATCGCTTCGCCTACCGCCCCGGCAACGGGGTCTGCGCCATCGAGGCCCTGGAACAGCGTCAGCTTCTCTCCGGCGACCTGACCCAGACGATCAGCGAACTGATCACGGGCGGAACGCTGAGCGGAACCCACAACCTCGGCAGTGTTCAGATCGGCTCATTCCTGACGATCCCCTCCAGCACGATCACGCTCTCCAACGTCTCGCAAAACGATTCGACCCACTGGACCGCCAGCGTGGAGGTCGACGCCAGCTCGGCCACGCTGGCTTTCGGCTCGGTCCTGACCGGCGCCATTACCAGTCCCACCTCGACCCCCGCCCTGGTCGCGGACTATACACTGACCGACCAACCCCTTCTGGGCGGCTCGTACTCGGTGACGGCCCAGGCGATCGCCGTCACCGTCCCGAGCGTCCTGACCACCAACCTGACCGGCGTCCACCTGGCCTACAACCCGGCGGGGCCGACCGGCCAGACCCTGGTGACGATCCCCTCGGCGACGGCGACGATCACGCCGCTGGCCAACACGTCCGTCTCGGTCACCAACTTGGCCGTCCGCGACAACGGCTTCAGCTTTGACAACGCCATGGCCACCCCCGCTGGCGATTTCAAGCTGGGCGGCATCCTCTCGGTCAGCAGCCCCAGCGTCTCGTTCTCGGACGTCTCGTACACCTCGGGCCAGGGCTGGACGCCGGGCGCGACGATCTCCGCTTCGGTCGCGTCGGCCTCGCTGTTCGCCGGCCAGGCCGGCTTCACCAACCCCGGCGGTTCGGCCAGCAATGCCAACGGCCTGAGCCTGACCGGGTTCAAGGGTTCCTACAACCTGACCAGCAACGCCCTCTCGCTGTCGGCGACCGGGGCCGAACTCAAGATCGGCAGCCTCGTCGACGCCACGGCGTCGGCCCTCACGATCGCTTACGACCCCAACGCCGCCTCGCCGGTGACGGTCACCGCCGGATCGCTCTCGGCGACCTCGTCGCTCCTGCCCGGCGTGACGGGGGAGGTCGACAATCTCATGGCCAGCTCGGCCGGCCTGAGCACCTCCGGCGGGTCGCTGAAGGACACCAACTCGATCTCCCTGGGCGGGGTCCTCGAGTTCGACAGCCTCTACGACTCGAATGGTCTACTCCTCCAGCCGGCGGCCCTTCTCACCCTGCCGGCGCTCAATTACGTCGCCTCGGCGACCAACCCGGTCAACCTGAGCGGCACGGTCGGGATCAGCTTCGGCAAGGTCAAGATCCTTCCCGGTCTCTCCTCGGCCTTCTCGACGACGGTTGACACGTTTCAGGCTTCGTACAACCTCGGGACCCAGGCGTTGTCGGTCGGCGCCAGTGATGTGTTGATGACCGTCGGATCGGGGAGGGACGGCAGTTCCAACACATCCAACGCGGCTCTGACCGTCGACGTCAAGAACCCCACGTTCACTCTGACGCCCAACGGGGACGGGACCGACGCCGTCAACTTCAACGTCACCGACGCCACGGTCAGCCTGCCCAAGCTGGGCCTGAGCGGGGACGTCACGGACCTGACGGTCACCAACGATGGCTTCCACGTCGGATCGCTTACCCTGGCCAAGGCCGGGCCGGTCTCGGCGTTCGGCGGCGCGTTCATGATCTCCGACCCCTCGGTCACGCTCACCGGCTTCGGCTACAGCAAGTCGGCCGGGGCTCAGTTCAACAGCGACCTGACCGTCACGGCCACCAGCGCCGCCTTCAACCAGCATGGGACGGTCTCGGTCGTGGCGACGGGGGGCGTGCCGGGCGGGGCCACCTTGCCGCTCTCAGCCAAGATTCATTTTCAGACCGTCGACGGCGCGCTGAACCTGGGCGACTTCACCTTCACCGCCGGGACGATCACCGCCACGTTCGGCTCGTACCTGACGCTGACGGGGACCGGCATCAAGGTGGACACCCAGCCCGCCCATGGCGGCGATTTCGTCGACTTCGGCAGCCTCTCGGCGACGATCAACGCCGGGGGGACCAGCTTCACCGGGACCGGGACAGACTTCGGGATCGGCAGCGACGGCAGCCTCGTCACCCTGCCCGGCTTCGGCGTCTCGATCAACTTCGACACGAACACCTCCGGAAAGGTGCAATGGCCGAGCTGGCTACCGATCCAGATCCAGACCCTCGCGATTTCCTGGCCGAACTATCTCGCCGACCCGACGAACTTCGATCTCGACCTCTCGGCCAGCGTCAACGTCAGCTTCGCCTCCGGCGAGTTCACGATCAGCGGCATGGTGACCAATGCCATGATCCAGCCGTCCCTGCTCGCGAGTAACCCGCCCGCCTTCCCGATCGTTTCGGTGGATAAGGTGGGCCTGAGCGTCTCGGGCCAGATCGGCGGCGCGACGGTCAGCGGCGGGGCGTTCGTGGCCGTCCTCGCCGAGGATGCCTCGGGCAAGGTCATCCCCGACGGCAACCCCGACAAGATCGCGGTGGCCAAGCGCATTTTTTACGGCGGCATCGAAGGGTCGCTTACCCTGGGCGGCGCGGTCGGCTTCGGCATCCGGGTCGGGCTCTCGCAGAACGGCCCGTTGAGCCTGTTCGCCGAGGCCGACGTGCCGATCCTGCTCGACCCCGTCACCGGCCTGTCCGTCACCGGCCTGCACGGTGGGATCGCCTTCGCGCCGCTGACCGCCCCGGCCAGCCCCCAGGACCTGGCCACCAACGACGCGTACCAGCCGCCCGGCTCGCAGTCGCTCGCCACCTGGGAAGCGGGCCTGCAGACCGCGGTCATTGCGCAGGCGGCGACCAACTTGAGCGCCCCCTTCGCCGTGCTCCGCAAGCCGTTCACCATCGACGCCGGCGCGACGCTCTTCGACTCTTACGCCACCGCCAACGCCTTCAGCATGGCCGGCGATATTCAGTTCGACACGATGGGCAAGCTCCTGGCCACCGGCTTGCTCTCCCTGGGCGGGACCAGCGGCCTCCACCTCCGGGCCGGCGCCTTCCTCGACCTCTCGCAGCTCGCCCAGCACACCAAGCTCATGATGTTCGTCCAGGCCCCGGCCGATACACCCATCCTGTCGATCTACGGGACCCTGGCCATCCAGGTCGGCGGCGAGCTCGACCTCAACGGCGTCGACTCCGACGCCTCGATCGCCAACACGCCACTGTCCAACAGTTCGTTCACCGTCGAATTCTGGTCGCTCCGGGCCGACTCGAACACGGCCGAGACCGTGGTCTCGCAGGGCGGAACCGCCTTCACCGCCGGCTATGACGGCTCGAATCACTTCGCCGTCACCTTCGGCGGCAAGACGCTCACCAGCCCCTCGGCCACCGACGTGAGCTGGCACCACTGGGCCATCACCTACGACGCCAGCTCGAAGACCCGGACCCTCTACGAGGACGGCGTCGCGGTCGCGACCGACTCCGGGGTCAACCCGGTCTCGACGACCGACACGACCTTGCTGATCGGCAAGTCGGGCCATTCGTATTTCAAGGGGTCGGTCGACCTGTTCCGGGTCTGGAACGTGGCCCGGTCGGCCACCGACATCGGCGGCCCCGACGTCCTCGACTCCAACCCGCTGACCCCGACCTACGCGGCGATCCTCGACAACGCGACGCCCAACCTCGTCGGCCAGTGGACCTTCGACTCGGGCTCCGAGCTGGCCGACAACCACGACTCGGGCCACCTCCTGACGATCGAGGGCAAGCCGACCTGGCTCCTGCCGATCACTCCCCCGATCGCTCCGCCGAGCTGGGTCCCGGCTGGCTCCACCCCGCTCGTCCCCTTCGAGCAGGGGGGCTTCCAGATCGCCGTCACCGGCGACGCCGTGGTCACCGTGCCCAGCGTGCCCGGCGGGCTCGATATCTCGGGGATGGTGACCTTCGACACCAACGTGGCCCAGAAGAGCCTCGACGTGACCCTTTCCGGGTCGGTCGCGCTCAACCCCCTGGGCACCCTGGGCAAGCTCGCCGGCAACTTCCACTTCGACATCGCCTCCGACGGCACGCCCGAACTCTACGGGGCGTTCGACGCGAGCATGGACATCTCGCAGGTCCCCGCGCTCCAGAGTTCCGGCCTGACTCTGGCGGCGACCGTCTTCGTCGATTTCAACACGACCGGCACGATCCAGCACGCCACCTTGATGCCGCCCGGGGCGACCAGCTCGACGACCTACGCCCTGGCCGCGCAGTCGGTCACGCTCTCGATCCCCGACGCCAAGCTCGGGCTCAAGGACGTCTTCAGCATCGACGCCGCCTTCTACGCCAGCTTCGCCGTCACGACCTTGCCCAACGGCACGCTCGACCCCGAGCTTGACGTGACCTTCAACGGTAAGATCGCGGTCGGGCCGGCCTCAGTCACTCCGTTCACGCTCAACGCCGCTGGTGTCCTGATCATCAACTCCGCCGGCCTGGCGGCCTCGATGAACGTGATGGTGAACGCGGCCCTGACGGGCGTCACCTTCGACACGTCCCTGATGATGACGTTCAATTCGAGCGGGACGACCCAGGGCTTCACCGTCCCGAACATCGCCAATCCGAACTATAATCCGAACGACCCGAACGACCCGACGAATCCGCAATACCTGGCCGGCTCCGGCCAGACTTATAGCATCCCCGGCGCCTTCACCCTCAACGGCACGACGCAGACGACGGGTCCCTACCTGGCCATCGTCGGCAGTGGCGACATCAATGTCGAGAAGTTCGCCCTGAACGGCTCCTTCGACCTCCTGGTCACACAACACCTGTTCCGGCTCGACGTCAACGCGATGAAAGTCAGCGTCCCGGGGATCAACTTCAGCCTGGACGCCAGCGGCGGCCTGATGGTCTCCTCGGCGGGGATCGCCGGAGTCATCTCTGTCACGATCCCCTCGGGCGACGGGATCTCCGGGACCGATTATCAGATCGACGGTTCGTTCACGTTCGCGGTCAACACCACCAACGCCGACGTGTCCCTGGCCGGCGTCAACGTCGTCGCCAACTCGGCCGAACTGGCGATCACCGGCGACGCCAAGGTCGGCCCGGCCGGATCGCAGTTCGACATCACCGGCTCGCTCCAGATCCTCATCAGCGGGTCCGGCCTGACCCTGGACATCAACGGCTCGGCCAACCTCGGGGCGCTCGGGTCGCTGGCGACCACCGACAGCCTGACCATCTCCAGCGCCGGCATCGTGGGCGACCTGAACCTGTCCGGGACGCTCACCCCGATCTCGGGGACCTCGTTCACCGGGTCGTTCATGCTGATGTTCGACACGACCCAGGCTAGCCCGGTGGTCGACCTGCACATCGGCGGCGACTTAATGGTGGGTGGTGGCTTCTTCGACGTCAAGGGCACGTTCGACCTGCACCTGGCCAACAACAACTTCTCGATCCTCGGCACCGGCATCCAGATCTCACTCATGAAGGCGGTCCTGGGCGGGGGCGGGTTCGCCGCGGGGATCTATCACGACAGCAACGGGATCGCCCAGCTCGCCATTTACATCGGTCTGACGTTCAATTCGGGCGCGTTGAGCGGGTCGAACTACACGATCACGGCCTCGCCGAGCCTCGCGATCAACACCGGCTCGATCCCCTACTCGACCCAATCGACGGATTCGAGCGTGCCGGCGACGATCCCGGCGAACTCGGCCCAGTTCGAGCTGGACAACGCCTCGGTCTATGCGTTCGGCTTCCATGCCAGCGGGACGCTGATCGCCCAGGTCTCCAACGGCGGCTTCGACATCCAGATCCCCCAGAGCAACCCGCTCACGCTGAGCTTCCTCAGCCTGGGGAGCATGCAGGTCTATGGCGACATTAACTCCAACGGCAGTTTCAGCATCACGGGCGTCATCAAGTATGACGTGACCGCCGGGCCCTTCGAGCTTTACGGCGGGATCGGCGCCACGATCACCAACACCGGGTTCGCCGCCTGGTTCTCCGGCGGGGCCAACCTCGACTGCGGGGCGCTCGGCGTGTTCCCCCTCGCCGCGATCTCCGCGAGCATCTCGATCTCGACAAGCCCCGCCGAGCTCGACATCGACGCCACGGCCACCGTCCTGGGCATCACGTTCCCCCCGTTCCACGAGAGCCTGGGGGCCTACAAGGCGCCCACCCAGGTCCCCGGCCTGGCGTTCTACAACGTGCCGGCGACGGCCGATGCCGGCGGCTTCCTCCTTCCCACCGCCCAGGTCTACGACACCTCGAGTAACCCCCTCAACACCGGCGATTACGACTGGGTCCTCACCGGCCCCCCCGACCTCAACTCGACCCAGAACTATGACCAGAAGCTCGGCAGCACGGCACCGAATTTCACGCTGGGCAACCCCGGCACCTACACCCTCTCGCTGTACGACAACGAGTTCAGCCCGCACCGGCTCCTCAAGCAGTCGAACATCAACGTCGTCAAGCTGCCGCCGGTGTTGGGCTCCTTGAACCTGCCGGGGGCGATCCTGACGGACACCCCATTCCCCTACGTCATGAGCCCGACGTACACGGTGGTCAACCCCGCCAACGATTACGTCGTCTTCTCGGTGACCAAGAACGGCGTGGACTGGTCGTCCCACGTCACCGTCGGCCCCGACTTCAGCCTCGAATTCACCCCCGATCCGACCGACCCCAGCGCGACGCACGCCGACAACTATGTCGTGAAGTACACCCTCGAGGACCGCTACAACGGCCCCTCGGCGACCGCCACCGCCGTTTTCCAGTCGGTCGACCTCAAGAACCTCATCGTCAACTCGGCGGCCGACGACACCACCTACGACGCCGCGAATATCTTCCCGGCCGACGGCCACATCACGCTCCGTCTGGCCATTGACATCATCAACGACAACGCGAACAACGCCGGGGACTACGGGTCGATCCGCTTCGATCCCTCCCTGGCCGGGAAGACGATCTACTTGAACAAGGAAGAGCTGACCTACTGGGACGCGCCGTCGGCCGACGGCTTCTCCGACCTGGGCATCACCAAGTCGATCATCATCGACGGCAGCAACGCGCCGGGATTGACGATCAGCAACGCGACGGGGAGCAACCGCCGGCTCTTCTACGTCGCGGTGGGGGCGAGATTGAGCCTGACGGACGTCAACCTCGTCGGGGGCATCGCCGAAGGCAGCGGCAACGCCGCCGCAGGCGGGGCGATTTTTGGCGACGGCGCGGTCGGGCTCGTGCATGTGGGCCTGGATAACAACCTGGCTCAAGGGGTCAACGCCGGCGACAACGCCCACGGCGGCGCCGTGTACGCCGCCACCGACTTCTCCGCCTACGACTCGACCTTCGTGAACAACACCGCCAACGGGGTCGGCACCGGCGGCGGCTACGGCGGCGCGATCGCCGGCGAGAAGGCCCTGTATCTGTTCAATAACACCATCGCCTACAACACGACCACGGGGGCGGCCGCCACCGGCGGCGGCGTCTACTTCTACGGCGCCCCCAACTTCGAGATGTACAACAACCTCGTCGCCGACAACACCGGGGGGGAAGACTTTCAGGTCCCCGCCGGGAACAGTGCCCCCTCCAGCGGCGGCTACGTCGGCGGCGACAACTACTTCGCCACCTCATTCGGCGTCCCGTTCTTCGAGAACGCGAATTCCGACCAGCCGCGCACGTTCCAGTTGACCTATGGTCAGACCAACCCCAAACCGATGCTCGGCATCGCGGCCGTCCGGGGCGGGCTCTGGTCGGTCTCGCTCCTGCCCAACAGCCCGGCCATCGACGCCGGCTACACGTTTGAGGCTCAATACGAGGCCGCGATCGCCCTCGACGTTCGCGGCCTGCCCCGGATCGTCAACGGGAAGGTCGACGTCGGCTCGTTCGAGAGCCAGCCTTACCTCGTTACCAACCCCAACCCCGTCGGCCCCGGGTCGCTGGGCGAGGCACTCCTCACCGACGACGACGGCCAGCCGATCGAGTTCGCCCCCAACCTGACCGGCATCGCCCTGACCTACACGACCACCACCCTGACCTTCTCGGTCGGCAGCAACGGCCAACCTGTGACCACGGCGGTCACCAACACCTTCGACAACGGCCCCTTGACGATCGCCCCCATCGTCGACCCCCTGACGCACATGATCGTTAACAGCAACTTCACGATCATCGGACCGGGTGATTCGAGCATCGGCGGATCGTCTTCGGCCTTGACGATCAGTGGCGACAATCAGAATCGGATCTTCCTGGTCGACCCGGGCGTCACCGCCTCGATCAGCGGCCTGACCCTCACCGACGGCCTGGGCATCAATCGCGGCGGGGCGATCTACAACGCCGGCGGCACCCTGACCCTCAGCAACGACGTCGTGAGCAACAACTCCCTCTTCGCCGAAATCCCCGACTATGGGGCGAGCGTCTTCGGCGGGGCCATCTACAATGACGTCGGTTCCACCCTCAACCTTTATGGTGATACCTTCTCGGGCAACGTCGCCCGGGGCGGCTTCAACGGCGACAGCTACAGCGATTACGGCTACGGCGAGGGCGGGGCGATCTACAACGCCCCCTGGGCGACCATCAACGGCAACGGCGACACCTTCAACAACAACACCGCCGCCGGGACCAGCGACTCCGAATCTTACAGCGACGGCTACGGCGGCGCCATCTTCATCAACGGGTCGGTCACGCTCAAGAACGTGACGATGGACGGCAACGCGGTGCTCCAAGGCGCCGGTACCACCAACCTCAACCCGGGGTATCCCACTAGCGGGGCCGACATCTTCAACGATTCCAGCGGCAGCCTCTACCTCTACAACTCGATCGCCGCCAACCCGATCGGCGGCAACGACATCACCAACCTCGCCAACCTCAACAACTTCGACGGCCTGGCCGACCTGGTCATGTCCTGGAGCGGCCTGGTCGCGGGCGCGATCGCCTCGATGGCCGACCCGAACCTGCTGCCCCTGGCCGATTACGGCGGCCCGACGCCGACGATGGTCCCTCGGGCCAACAGCCCGGCCATCGGTCAGGGCAGCTCCTCTTTCGAGCCCACCACCGACCAGCGCGGCTATTCCTGGACCGGCCCCAACCAGGTCGACATCGGCTCGGTCCACTCCCGCCAGTTCATCGTCACCAACCTGAACGAATCCGGCCCCGGCTCGCTCCGCCAGGCCGTCAACGACGACGTGGACGAGACGCCGATCACCTTCGCCCCCGGATTGGGCGGCACGATCAACCTCAGCGGCGGCGAGATCGACATCACCCGCGACACCGTCATCGTCGGCCCCGGGGCGAACAACCTGATCATCGACGCCGGCGGGCACTCGCGGATCTTCAACGTCCACGGCGTGAACGTGGCGATCTCCGGCGTCACGATCCAGAATGGCGGCAACGTGGCCCAGGGCGGCGGGATCTATAACACCGGAACTCTGGCCCTCGATCGCGACATTTTCAATGCCGACACGGCAACCGGCGACGCCACCGCCGGCCTCAACGGCGGCGGCTCCGGCGGGGCGATCGACAACGCCCCGGGCGGCCTCCTCACCGTCACAAACAGCACCTTCGAGAACAACATCGCCAAGGGCGCCTCGTTCGCCTCGGCCGGGCTGGTCGGCGAGGGGAGGGGCGGGGCGATCAACAACGCCGTCAACGGCCTGCTCACCGTCATCGACGACACCTTCGCCAGCAACACCGCCGCCGGGGGCGACGGTTCGGTCGCCGGGGGCGTGAACGGCCTGGGAGGCTACGGCGGGTCGATCGACAACTTCGGCAATGCCACCATCACCAACGCGACCTTCATCGGCGACGCGATTTCCGACGGGGCGAACGTCGCGTATCCCCAGGCCGACGTCTCCGACCTGGCGATCACCGGCGGGATGGTCACGCTGTACAACTCGATCCTCGCCAACGCGACGGCCGGCCACGACGTCGGGCTCTACGCCGGATCGATCACCGGCGGGGGCAACATCGCCAGCAACTGGTTCGGCGTGGCCAACTCGCTGTTCGTCTCCTCGGCCGACCCCAACCTCTTCTCGCTCGGATACGATCCCGCCGGCGGGACGCCGATCTTCGCCGAGAAGCCCAACAGCCCGGCCCTCGGCGCCGGCATCCTCGCCGCCGTTCTGCCTACCGGCCCGGCCCCCGGCCCCGGCATCCCCGCGCCGTTGACCGACCAGCGGGGCAAGGCCCGCATCGTCGGCGGCTCGGTCGACGTCGGGGCCTACGAGGTCCAGGCGATCCCCGCCACCCCCTCCGCGGGCGGCCCTTATATCCTCCACTCCGGTCAGACCCTCGTGCTCAACGCGACGGGGACCCTCAACCTCTCGAACTCGTCGCTGACGTACCTCTGGACAATCAGCAACAATACTTACTTCACCTCGTTCTCCTCGGGGACGAGCCCGACGGCCACCTTCTCGACGGCCGGCCTGGCCGCCGGGACCTACAACGTCTACGTCCAGACCAACGACGGCTACGGCGGCAATCACACCCACAACGCCCAGACGACCTTGACCGTGCTGCCGGTCTTGCAGCCCACCGGCATCGCGCCGGCGTCGACCGCACCGGCGATCAACTCGCCGTTCGACTCGGTGGACGTCACCTTCTCCACGCCGATCGACCCGTCCTCGCTGCAAAACCGCGGCGCCACATTCACCCTCGACGGCGGGCCGGACCTGGCCCACGGCTCCATCTTCGGCCTTCCCCTCACCCTCATCACCGCGACCTTGGTGCCGGGGACGACCAGCACCTACCGGATCAGCGGGCTGGCCGCCATCATGAACTCCAACGGCCAGGGGTTCATACTCGCTGGAGGCCAGGGGAGATACACCCTGAACGTCAACGGTGCCTTGGTCGGAGATGCCTACATCGGTGCCGGCTCGGGCCAGGTCTCGGCGTCGTGGATCTACGACACCACCGCCCCAACCAGCAAGGTCGCCCCCCTGCCTTCGAGCGAGCCTGGCCCGACCTTCACCGTCATCGCCGGCGGCTCCGACCCCCTGCCCAGGCCAGGCTCGACCGCCTCGGGCGTGGCGACTTACGATATCTACGTCTCCACCGACAACGGGCCGTTCGCCTACTGGACCACCGTGCCGGCCCTCAACCCGTCGGCCCCCTTCACCGGGGTCGGCGGCAATTCCTACGGCTTCCAGTCCTTCGCCCGGGACGGCGCGGGCAACCTGGAGAGCAAGCCCCAGGCGGTCGAGGCCGGTACCTACGTCCCCATCAAGCAGGCGCCGGGGGTCCACGTCACCTCGGTCAACACCTCGCAGCAGGCCTTTCTGGTAAGCTTCTCCGGCTCGGCGGCCACGGGCAACACCCTGGATCACGTGGACCTCTACGCCTCGGTCGACGGCGGCACGCCCCGACCGTTCGCCAAGGTCGCCACCGCGGGCGGCTCGGCGACCTACGAGGCCATCGCCGACGGCACCTCGCATACCTATGCGTTCTACGCCCTCGGCACCGACACCCTGGGCAACGTCCAGGCCGTCCCGGCCGGGCCGGGCTATGACCTCTCCGTCTCAGCCAACTTCGCGGCCCCCTCGGTTAACCTTCCCATCGGCCTGTCGATCAACCACGGCGCCCCGAGCCGGTCGTTCGTCCGCTACGCCGACGTTGCTTTCGACAACAGCGTCGGCCTGGCCTCGCTGATCGCCGGCAACGACATCCAGCTCGTCAAGCACAGCCTCAACGGCACCGGCTCGACGCCGGTCTCGCTCGGCGGGCTGCTGAAGGTCGTGGACCACGCCATCGAGATCGACTTCGGGGCCCTCGGCCTGGGCGGGAACCCGGACAGCACCGCGGGCGACGGTTATTACGAGATCGACATCAACGGGGTCGTGACCGGTCAGACCCAGGCCTTCTATTTCGACCGGCTCTTCGGCGACGTCAAGGGAGACGGCGTGGTCGACGCCAACGACCTCTCCCAGATCACCTCGGCCCTCGGACTCGTGGTGCCCGGCGGGATCACGGACATCGACGGCACCGGGTCGGTCACCACGCTGAACCGGCTGGCGGCCGCCCGGGCCAAGAACGACCGGCTCGCCGCCGGCCTCCACCTCGACGCCTGAGCCCTGCCCCGACCGTCCGTCCCGCCCGCCTCGGCGCCGAGGCGGGCGGTTTTTTTCTCCTCCTCGACCCCTTCACCAAGGAAATACGATGAATCGTACGGCCCCTTTCCTGTTCGCTTGCCTCCTGCTATCCGCCCCGTCGGCCGAGGCCGAGATCATCGTCAACATCGCCAAGCTCGACATCCAGGCCGGGTCGAGCACCGGCACCCTCGACGTGATGATCTCCAGCGACGGCGCGCCGGTCCAGTTGGGCTCCTTCGGCTTCGAGTTCCTCATCACCCGGGCCAACGGCACCCCGACCGAGCTCGACTTCACCGCCTCGCAACCCCAGCCGTTCGGCGATTCCCGATACGTCTTCTATCAGCAGAGCCTCTTCGACCCCGGCCCGCTCGGCAACGTCACGACCACCTCGACGAATGACGACACCTACACCGGGGGCGACCAGACCACCAACGCCAACGGCTACGTGACCGTCACCGGCCCGGTCTTGCTGACGCAGCTCCAGTTCACCCTCGACACCTCGCTCCGGCCCGTGGTCGGCGATGTCTTCAACGTCAGCCTGATCCCCGGCGCAGGCGCTGCGGGTCAGACCACCTCGCCGACCTACTTCCAGGACCCGAGCGGGGACTATCTCGTCTACTCGAGCAACATCGCCCCGGTCACCATCGTGCCCGAGCCGAGTTCGCTCATTTCGTGGACAGTCGGGTTGCTCTCCGCCGCATCGATCTTCCGCCGCCTGAGGCCACCGACTGCCCGGCCTGCGACGGACTGCCACCCTGTGCGATCCATCGTGCTGACAGCGCAGATTTAGGATCGCCGCTTGGATAACTTCCCGATTTCCCATGCGGCTTGTATAACGGTAGCAGGGACGATCAAGACCTTGCAACGGACGCCCGCCCATGACGTACAGCCCCGAGATCGAGCACTCGATGCGGATGTTCCATGACTCGCTCTCGGAGAAGGACTGCAGGCGGTATGCGGCCATCGAGGCGGCCAAGCTCGGTCATGGGGGAACCGCGTATATCTCCACAGTCTTGGGCTGCGATCCCAAGACGATCCGCCAAGGCCAGCAAGACCTGGATCAACTCCCCGACGGGCTCGACGACCGGGTTCGTAAAAAAGCGACTGTGTTCCGAGTCAAGACCTGAGGGCCGTTTGGCGTCCAGGATCACCTGGTGATCCTCAACGCGCCATCGCCAACCCCGGATTCCAGGGCAAGCCGGTCCGGACGACCGCGTTGGCGATCACCAGCAATTTGCGGGCGACGGCCGTCAGGATCACCTTCGGCTTCTTGCCCCGCGCCGACAGTCGGTCCCCGAACGCCTTCAGAGCCGGGTTGTGCCGCACCGCCGACAACGCCGCCAGGTACAGGATCCGCCGGACCGCCGCCCGACCGCCCCGAACGTGCCGCCCGCCACGACGCGTGCCGCTGTCATCGGCGAATGGGGCCAGGCCCACCAGGGCCGAGATCTTGCCGCCGTCCAAGGTCCCCAACTCCGGGAGGGCGGCCAGCAACGTCAGGCTGGAGACCGGCCCCAACCCGGGGATGCTCTGGAGCAGTTCGTCCTTCTCCTTCCAGGCCGGGCTCGCCTTGACCGCCTCGGCCAGCCGGGTGTCGGCCTCGGCGACCTCGGCCTCCAGCCAGGCCAGGTGACGCTCCAGGCTGGACCGCACGGTCGGGTCGGCACAGGCACCGAGGCGGTTGGACTCCATCACTCGCATCTCCAGCAACTGCTGGCGGCGCGAGAGCAGGGCGTCCAGGGCCTGGACCTCGGCCGAGGGCATCGGCCGTGCCTCGGGACGGATAGCCTCAGCGAAGTGGGCCAGGGCCTCGGCGTCGATCCGATCGGTCTTGGCCAGTCGCCCCGAGGCCTTGGCGAAGTCTCGGGCCTGGCGCGGGTTGATCGCCGCGACGGGGATCTTGGCGACTTGGAGGGCGGCGATCAGGGGCAGTTCCAGGCCGCCGGTGGCCTCGACGACGACCAGGGTCGGGTTGATGGGCTTGAGCCGCGAGTAGCCGTTCACACAGGGCGGTTTCTTTTTGATGTAGCAGTCGGCGAGGACTTTTGTTAGGTCTTCCCTCCTTGGTTCTGTCGTCGTCAGGGTCTACCCATGAGGGTTCGGGCATGGATGTCGCTACCACGTTGATGGAACTCCTTGAGGGCATTCACGATCCGCGAGGTGCACGCGGCAAACGGCATCCTCTC
>Ga0080006_1113510_pt1 | contig 17613 bp, 13 predicted proteins | sample RS3BMetagenome_FD_69209 | JGI IMG/M metagenome (GOLD analysis project Ga0080006, IMG submission 69209) | Ferric oxide microbial mat and aquatic microbial communities from Rainbow Spring, Yellowstone National Park, USA - RS3B (SPADES... ... | reverse complement strand
CGGCGCCGGGCGCGCTGCGGCGGGCCCGATCTGTTCGGCACCCAGCTCGTCGAGCCGGCGGGCGGCACCACGCACCGACCCGGCGAGATCCGGGTCGTCCACCGGGCGGCCGTCGGCGTCGCCGACCAGCCGAGCGCACCCGTCCAGCGTGTCCGCCACCGCCGCCAGCACCACCCGGCCTGGAGCCCCGCCTGGCACCGGAGCCGGGGTCGGGTCGGAAGCCGGGGTCGGGTCGGGTCGGGCACGTTCCGCCGCCCGCGTGCATCCGACCACCCACTCCACCCGGCCCACCAGCTTGGCCAACGCCAGGGAGGTGGCCGCGGTGCCCACCGGAGGGGAGGCGGTGGCATCGAACTGGTCCCGGAGACGGCCCCCCGCCGCCTCCAGCTCCGCCCCGGCCGAAGGGTCGTCACGGCCCTCGGCCAGCGCCCTCGTCTCCCGCGCCACCACGGCGATCGTCGCGGCCAGCCGGCACCGGAGGTCGGCGTGCCAGCGGGAGGGCCAGACGAGCATGCAGGCGGGCACCGCACAGACCGCGGCGATCGCCCAGCCGAGAAGCCGGGGTCCGATCGAGCCCACCGGTCCGGCCACCGCCACCGGGAGCACGAAGGTCAGCAGCGTGGCGGTCGACGCCGCCGCCGCCCGAGGGGAGGCGACCCCCGCCAGGAGCACCGTGAACCCCACGACCGCCATGGTCGCCACCGCCGCCACCGGGTGCGTGGACACCAGGGTGCCCAGAACCACAAGGCCCGACCCCACCGCGACCAGGAGGAGGTAGGAGAGGAGGCGCGTCCGGGGCCGGCCGGGGAACTCCACCAGCAGCAGCAGCGAGAAGGACCCGAAGGCGGTAAAAAGTCCGACCTCGGGTCCGGCGCCGGCCAAGCGGGTGAGACCGAACGCAGCGGGCATCACGACGGCGGCCCGCACACCCCGCTTCACCGCCGCCAACCCGGGGTCCCTGGCCGAGATCCAACCGGCCGCCGGCAGCCCGGGCACTACTCGTAGTAACCCGAGTGGATGTAGACGCAGGGGATCCCCTCGGCGTGGAACATGGCCGAGTTGGCGGGATCGTCCTCGAACGCCAGGCGGAGGTCGAACCCGAAGGCGCGCAGTGCCGCCACCTCCTCGCGCTTGAACGCCGTCACCTGGGCGTAGTCACCGCGCGCCCGCATCACCAGCAGGTCCCAGCGCAGCCCGTACCGTTCGAGCCACGCCAGCGTCTGGGGCTGGACGCTGAACGGCCGACCGGTGAGGAGGACCACCTGGAGGCGACCGTCCAGGAGCTCGAGCAGGCGGGCCAGCTCCTCGATGACCGGATCGTCGCCGCAGGCTGCGAAGAACCGGTTCCAGTCGCGACGGCCCCGTTCGAGGAAGTGCTGCCTTCCCACGGCGTCGGACAGCACCCCGTCCACGTCGAAGACCACCGCCTCGCCCGGGTCGGAGACGGGGTCATCCCGCCACGCCCAGTGGTCCGGGGCGCGCCGGGGGGCGTCACCGGCACGGCCCTGGCCGTGCCCGGTGCCCGTCGTTCCCCGGTCCCCCGCGGCGATGCCCTCCATCGGTTCCTCCCCGGGCCGGGGTTGTGCGCCCCCGGTCACCGCCGATCGAGCCTAACGCCGCCGGGACCCTACGATGGGGGGGAGCATGGCGACCTCGACGATACCCCCGGACATCGAGGCGGGCTCCCGCGAGGGAACCGGCCTCCCGCTGATCGACGTCCCGATCGGGAGGCGGGTGATGGTCGTGAGCGACCTGCTCCTCTCGCCGACCGCCACCCCCTCCTCCCTCGCCCTCTCCTCCGAGCTCGCCCGTGCCCTCGACGCCTGGGAGGGTCCGGGGGTGGTCATCATCGCCGGGAACCTGTTCGACCTCACCGGCTCGCCCTCCCCGGACGGGTGTGCCGACGAGAGCATGGACGCGCACCCCCGGCTCCGCGACGCCTGCCTCCGCTTCCTGGGCACCCCCGACCGGCGCATCGTCCGCCTCCCGGGCACCCACGAGCCGGGGTTCGCCGACGGGTCCTGCGGGGACCTCTCCTCCGGGCGCCCCTCCTTCGAGCGCCACCCGGCCGTCGACCTCCGGCTCGAGACGACCACCGGGACCCGCCTCGTGCGGGTGGAGCCCGGGGCCCACGCCTACTCGCCGGGCTGCACCGCGGTGGAGTCCCCGTCCGACCCCGCGGCGGACGCGAAGCCCGGCGCCGTCGACGGCGCCCTCGCCGGCGGCCGTTGGCGGGCCCTGGTGGCCCGTTCCGAGGAGGACGCACCCTGGCTCGCAGGGCTTCACCGCCTGAACGACCCCTCCGCCCTGACACGGTTCGTCACCTCGCGCACCCTCTACCGGCGCCTCGGCCGGTTCGCCTGGTGGCTCCTCATCCCCTTCGCCGTCGCCGGGCTCCTCCGGGTGGCGGTCACGCCCTGGGTGCTCGAGCATCTGGGCAACGGCCTGCCGGCCCGCGCCATCCGCCACGCCCACACCGCCGACCTCGTCGACCAGCTGGTGATCGCCGGCCTCGTCGCCCTGGTGGTCCTGGCCGTCCTGGCCGTGGTGCTGGGGCTGGTGAGCCGCCGCCTCTGGTCGATCCTCGGGGGCGGTGCGCTGGACGCCGTGCGCACCGAGGAGATGGCCAACGACACGGCGCGCGACGTCGGACGGCGGCTCCTCGGGGAGGGCTACGCCGGCCTGGTCACCGGGGCCACCTTCCTCCCCGAGCTCACCAACCTGGGGGTCGGCTTCTACGCCAACGTCGGGGCCACCACCGAGGTGGTCGAGGAGCACCGGGGACGCCTGGGCCTCCCGCCCGTCTTCCTCCACTGCCGGCAGGTGAGCTGGGTGGAGCTCGAGACGGGGGCCGACCTCCACGTCCGGCTGCTCCTCGCCCGCAACGAGCTCCGCTCCCCCAGCCTGCTCGAGCGCCTGGTCGGCGCCCGTCGAGGGACCCACACCCTGCACCCGTCGGTGGTCGCCGCCTACCCACGGGGCGACTCGTGGCCGCCCGCGCCCGATCTGCGCCGCGCCCACCGCCGGACCAGGAGGGTCCGGCGGATCTCCGCGACGGCCATCCTCTTCGCCGGGCTGGTCGACCTCCTCGACGCCATCACGCCCCCGCTGCGCTTCCGGCTCCACTTCCTCCTCGAATTCCTCCCCATCCGAGCCACCGTCGCGGCCGGCACCCTGGTCGCCCTGGCCGGGCTGGCGCTGATCGCCCTCGGACGCGGCATCCTGCGCGGCCAGCGGCTGGCCTGGCAGGTGGCGGTCGTGCTCCTCTCCGGCACCCTGGTGCTGCACCTGGTGGCGGGGGCGGACGTCGAGGAGTCCCTACTGGCCTTGGTCATCCTGGTGCTCCTCGTCACCAACCGCACCGACTTCCAGGCGGCCTCCGACTGGCCGTCGATGCGCTCCGCAGTGGCGGCGCTGGTGGCGGGAACGGTGGGGGTGGCGGTCCTCGCCACCGCCTCGGTCGAGCTCTACACCCACGTCGGGCGCCACCACCACACCGCCATCCCGTGGTGGAGCGCGTTCTGGGCGGTCTCCGAACGGATGGTCGGCATCCAGACCGTCGTGCTCCCCGGCCACCTGAACCGCTTCCTCGCGCCGACCCTGCTGGTGATCGGCGTGGCGGTGGTGGCGGTCGCCCTGTTCCTCATCTCCCGGCCGGTGGTCGACCGGCGACTGACCAGCGGCCGGGCCGCCGACTTCCGGGCCCGCGACATCGTCCGCCGCCACGGGCAGTCGACCCTCGACTACTTCGCCCTCCGCACCGACAAGCAGTGGTTCTTCTCCCGCGACAGCCTGGTGGCCTACGCCATCTACGGGGGGGTCTGCCTTATCTCGCCGGACCCGATCGGGCCCGCCAACGAGCGAGAGCAGGTGTGGGGGGCGTTCCGCCGCTTCGCCGACACCCACGGCTGGGTCCCGGCGGTGATGGGCGCCGGGGAGGACTGGCTCCCGGTTTACCGCGACTCGGGGATGCACAACATCTACATCGGCGACGAGGCGGTGGTGGACGTCCAGACGTTCTCGCTGGCCGGCGGGGCGAAGAAGGGACTGCGCCAGGCCCACAACCGGATCCTCAAGCGGGGCTACACCGCCACCTTCCACGACCCGTCCACCATCGACCGTGCGCTCTCCGACGAACTTGCGGCGCTGATGCGCCTCAGCCGGAGGGGCGAGCACGAACGCGGGTTCTCCATGATGCTCGGCCGGGTCTTCGACCCGCGCGACACCGGCCTGCTGCTCACCGTGGTGCGCGACCCGGCCGGCAAGGCGGCGGCGATGTGCCAGTTCGTCCCGGCGACGGGCATCCACGGCTTCTCCCTCGACCTCATGCGCCGCGACCCCGGCGAGCACCCGAACGGCCTCCTCGACTTCGCGCTGTGCTCCACCATCGAGCACCTGCGCGCCGGCGGCTACCGGGGCCTCAGCCTCAACTTCGCCGCCCTCCGGTCGACCCTGGCCGGGGAGAAGGGCGACGGTCCGATGCAGCGGGCCGAGCGGTGGTTCCTGAAGCGGCTGTCCAGCTTCGCCCAAATCGAGTCCCTCTGGCTCTTCAACGCCAAGTACGACCCGGACTGGCTCCCCCGCTACGTCGTCTTCGACACCGCCGAACACCTGGTCCCGGTGATCATGGCCATCCTGCGCGCCGAGTCCCTGTGGGAGATCCCCGTGCTGGGGCGCCTGCTCGCCGCGGGGGCGGAGAAGCGCATGCTCGCCGCCCAGCAGGAGACCGACGCGTTCATCGCCGCCTCGTTCGGCGATGGGGCCGGGGCCGGCGCGTCTCCCCCGGCTCCGGTCGGGGCGCCGCGGCCCCCGGGCGTTCCCTGAGAGGTTCCGGCAGGTCTCCCCGCTCAGGAGGTCGGCTCGCCGCCCCCTCCCGCCGGGCGGGACGGCGCGGCCGGGTGGCCGGGCCGTCCCGTTCCGCCGGCCAACAGGCCGGCCGCTCCGACCGCGGCCAGCGTCACCATGGCGACCACCACCACTGTCAACGGGGTCGGGTTGGCCCAGGCCACCACCACCAGGGCCCCCAGCCCCACCAACCCCCACTGGACCGCGCCCCGATGGGCGGTCACGATGCGGCGGACCGGGTTCTCCACCAGCCAGGCGGGGCGGCCGAGCGCCCCGAGGCGGCCCCGGAGCCACCGGTTCCCCGCCAGCTGCCCTAGCAACGCCACGACCGCCGCCACCGCCAGGATGGCCCGGATCGTGTCGAGCGGGACCGCGGTCACCACGTCGTAGGCGGCCTCCGCAGCCCCGCGCGAGACCGAGGGGCCGAGGGCGCCGAGGTACTGGCTCCTCCCGACGTCGAACCCGACCAGCAGCGTCACCATGGTGACGGCCAGGCCGGTCGCCGCCCGGACCAGCCCACGGCGCCGGTCGATCGCCAGCAGCACCGCCCCGGCGAACGCGGCCAGGGTGACCAACGGGAGCACCAGGGCGAGGCGGGCGAGGGTCCGGACCAACCCCTGGGCGCGGGCCAGCTGGTCCGACTGGAACAGCACCAGCTGGGTGTCGTTGCCGGTCGGCACCTTGTCGAACAAGGTGATGCCGCGCTCGTCGAGCCGGTGCTTGACCTGGTCGGCCACCTGGCTCAGGTTCAAGGACACCTGACCGTTGCGGTCGGCGTGGAGAGCGCCGGTGGACGACCCGGTGAGGAGCGCCACCAGCTGGGCGTGGGCCTGACGGTTCGCCTCGGTCCAGAAGGTCTGGAAGACGGGGGACTCCACCACCGACTGGGTGGCGCTCCGCACCGCGTCCTGCACCCCCGACGCGAGGGGCGCGGCCAGGAAGCCGGCCTTGGGCGGGAGCACGTCCGCGATCTCCTTGCGGAGGTCGACCCGGGTCACGAGCTGGGTGCTCACCTCGTTCGCCACCGCCGCCTGGATGGCCGGCTCGGACGCCAGCGGTGCCACCATGGCCACGTAGGTGGCGGTGTTCAGCACCTCGTTGCGGACGAACACCACCAGCACCGAGATGGCGGCCAGGGCGCAGGCGACGACGACGACGATCCACGACAGAGTCCGGCGGAGCCGGTGGCTCCCGGCACCCGCGGTCCGTTCCCCCGCCAGCTCGGCGTTCGTCCGGCGGAGGCGTTCGTTCTCCTTCCGGAGTCGCTCGATCTCCTCGCCGTCGGCGGGCACCGGGTCACTGTACCGTCGGACCGGACCCCCTCCCCGGATCCTCCGCCGCACCGTCGCTGCCCGGGTCCGCCGCTCCGGCAGGAGGGGTCGGGGCGAGGCCTCCGGGGACGCCGCCGGGGATCCGGTCGAGCAGCGCGAACGCCGCCGTCGGGAAAGCCAACACCGACAGCACCGCCGCCGTCACCAGGGCCACCGAGGTGGAGGGGTCGATCAGGTGCGCGTTCCGGGCGAGCTCGTCGATGACCACCACGATGGGCAGGGTGGTCGCCGAGAAGAGGGCGAGCGGCCACCGCTCGCCCCGGGGAAGGACGCGGCGGTGCAGCAGCCAGACCGGGGTGCCACGGGCGACCAGCAGCCCGACGAGGAACAGCGGCACCCGCAGGATGGCCCGGGGGTCGCGGACCAGGGCACCCACGTCAAGCTCCATGCCGCTCACCACGAAGAAGACGGGGACGAGGATTCCGTACCCGATGGCGTCGAAGTTGGCGCTGACCGCATCGAAGTCGAGGCCGGACGAGCCGAGACGCACCAGGATGCCGGCCGCGAACGCACCGAGCAGGGCGTCGAGGCCGACGCTCGTGGTGAGCCACAGGAGGGCGACGAGGATCAGCACGGTGATCCGGACCGGGAGCTGCCCCACGCCGTGGGTGTGGCGGGTGAGCGAAGCGACGACCCGCAGCGACTTGGGCCTGGCGGCCAGCACGGCGCCCCCCACCGCCACGAGCGCGAACGCCACCAGCACCACCGTGGTCCGCACGGCGCTCCGGTCCGTCAGCACCAACGACAGCACCACGAGGGGCCCGAATTCGCCGGCGGTCCCGATCGCGCTCCCGAGCGCCCCGATGGCGGTGTCGCCCATGCCCGCGTCGCGCCACAGCGGCAGCAGGACGACCAGGCCGGTGGTGGCGATGCCCAGGCCGACGACCGCCCAGGACGTCACTCCGCTCCGGGTGGCCGCCGCCGCGCCGATACCGACCCCGATGGCCAGTGAGACCAGCCAGCCCAGTCCCGCCGTGGCGATCGGCCGCCCGCGGACCCGGGCGAAGTCGAGCTCGAACCCGGCCAGGAAGATGAGGAACGCCAACCCGAACTCCGAGAGCGCGCTGACCGCTCCGGTGGTGTGGGCGAGACCGAGTCCGTGCGGCCCGACCGCCGCCCCGGCCAGGATCTCGATCACCAGCGCACTGACGCGGACCCGGCGGCCGAAAGCATCGCTCACCAGGGGGGACAGCACGGCGATCGCGAAGACGGCCGTGAAGCTCCCGAGATCCGCGCTCACCGGCCCGGCCCCCCCGCACACCGGCTCGACAGCAGGCGCCACGGTATCGTTGGCCCGTGCCGCCAACGGACGCCAGAGGCAGGTCGGCCGCGGGCACCGACGCAGGTCCCGGCGGTCCCGGCGGTCCCAGTGAGAGCGGGCCGTTCGGCCGGTTCCGCCGGTTGGCCATGGTGCGCCACGCGATCTACGCCTCCGACAGCTTCGGTCTTCTGCTGGTGCTGCTCCTCTGCGACTACACGCTGCTGTCCCTGGTCGACACCGGCCGGTGGTTCGGCATCGCAGTGGGCATCCCGCTGTCCCTGACCGTGCTGCTCGCGCTCCGCACGTCCCACGCCAGCCACCACCACATCCGGCTGGCCGTCCTGGCGGTGACGGTGAACGTCGTCGCCGGCGGGGTCAACGTCGTCGTCGGGTCGACGATCGGCGAAGGCTCCATCGGCCTGCTGCTGGCGCTCCTCCTGGTGGTGACGCCCTTCGCCGTCCTGCGACGGATCCTCGGTCACCGGACGGTCACGGTGGAGACCATCCTGGGGGCGATCTGCATCTACATCCTCATCGGCATCGTGTTCACCATGGTCTTCTACGGCATCAGCCGCTCGCTCCCGCTCTTCTACGGATCGCCGGTGCCCGCCATCCACTGGTTCCTGGCCCAGCCCCCGGCGCTGCACGCCCCGGCGGACTACCTCTACCTCAGCTTCGTGACCCTCACCACGGTCGGCTTCGGCGACATCACGCCGTTGAACGAGCTGGCCCGTTCGGTGGTGGTCCTCGAGGCGATCATCGGCCAGATCTTCCTGGTGACCCTGGTGTCGCGCATGGTCGCACTCTACGGGCAGGAGCGTCCGGAGGTCGTGGCCAGGGATCCGGCGACCCCGGCGGCGGGAGACCCCGGCGGCGGAGCGGCTCCGACGGCCGACAGCCTGCAGCCGGCCGGGGAGACCGGTCCCCTCGGCACCGGGGCCGGCTGACACCGCCATCGTCGACACCGCCATCGTCGCAGGTGGGCCCGGCCTGACACCGGGGGCCGCGGCGCCCCCGGCGGCTACTTGTTGCGGGCCTGTTTGGCGGCCTCGCGCCGGCTCTTGGCCAACTTCCACTGGAGCAGCCGGCCGACCACGCCGCCGAGGAGCGCGGTGACCAGCAGGACCCAGATCAGCTCCACCTGGGCGGTGAAGAAGACGAAGTGGACCTGCACCGTGTTGGTGTTGGCGACCACGAAGGCCACCAGGATCGCGACCAGCACGACCACCGCCACGATCCGGACCGTGTCGCGCGTCTCCCGACGGTGCGCCGCGTCGCGCCCAGGGTCGCTGAGCTGGGATCCTCTGTCGTCTGCCACGGTCGGCTCCTCGTCGTTCGGTTCGGCACGACAGTACCCGGGCACCCGGGTGGCGACAAGGAACGCCGGACACGACCACCCGGTCGCCGGTCGGACCAGGGCCGGGCGACCCGCGGCGCCGGGAGGCGGACCAGGGTTACTTGAAGAGCAGCGTCGCGTGGTTGGCGAAGTCCACGATCGGAGCCGGGACGATCCCGAACACCACCGTGAAGGCCACGCACAGCCCGATCGAGACCGTCGTCAGCAGCGGCACCCGCACCCGGCGCGACGCCACCTCCTCGGACGGAGGTCCGTCGGTGAGCAGGGCGAGAGCCGCCCCCGACCCACCGGGCTCGTCGCCGGGAGCGGTTCCGGTGGCGGGGGCGGTCCCGGCCGGCTCGGGCACGGGAGAACCGTGGGGAACGCCGGACGGGCTCCCCGCCGCGGCGCCCGGCTCGAGCGGGTCGGCCCCGCTCCGGTCCCCGACGGGTCCGACCGGCGAGAACATGACCACCGCCAGCCGCAGGTAGAAGAAGGCGGCCACCGCCGCAGACAGCATGGCGATCACCGCCAGTGCGTAGGAGTGGGCGTCCGCCGCCGCGGACAGCACCTCGAACTTGGCCAGGAACCCGGTGGTGAACGGTGCCCCCGCCTGGGCCAGCAGCAGCGTCGCGAACGCGAGGGCGAGGACGGGCTGGCGGCGGGCCAGGCCGCGGTAGTCCCCGATCTGGTGCCCGGTGTCGCCGTCGCGCGCGAGCACGGCGATGACCCCGAAGGTGCCGATCACCAGGAACATGTAGGTGAAGAGGTAGTAGAGCGAGGCGGCCACCCCCCGGTCGGTGGCCGCCTGGACCCCGAGGAGGATGAACCCGGCGTGGTTGATCGACGAGTACGCCATCATCCGCTTCACGTCGTTTTGAGCGAGGGCGACGACCGCCCCCACGACCAGGCTGAGGATGGCGAGTCCCCACACGATCGGCTGCCAGTCGGCTCGGACGGTGGAGAACGACGAGACGAACACCCGGAGCAGGGCGGCGAAGGCCCCCGCCTTGGCGATCGCCGCCATGAAGCCGGTGACCGGCGAGGGCGATCCCTGGTAGACGTCGGGGGACCACATGTGGAACGGGACGGCGGCGACTTTGAACCCGAAGCCGACCAGCAGCAGGGCGATGCCGGCGAGCAGGACCCCATTGCTCGCCACCACGTTGTTGGCCAGGTAGTCAGCGATCTGGGGAAGGTTGGTCGACCCGGTCGCCCCGTAGACGAGGGCGATCCCGTAGACGAAGACGGCCGACGAGAAGCCGCCGAGGACGAAGTACTTGAGGGCCGCTTCGCCCGACTCCGCCCGCTTGTGGTTGAACGCGGCCAGGACGTAGAGGGAGATGGAGAGGATCTCGAGGCCGAGGAAGATCACGATGAGGTCGTTGGCCGAGCCCATGAGCATCGCCCCGGAGGCGGACAGCATGGCCAGCACGTGGAACTCGGGGCCCTCGACGCCCTCCCGGCGGAGGTAGCCGTCCCCGATGAGGGCGGTCAGCAGCATGGCGATCGCCACCACCATCTGGACGAACACGCTGAACCCGTCGTAGGCGACCGCCCCGGCGACGGTGACCCGGGCGCCGTGCACGGATACCTCGTGCCACTGGAACAGGGCCGCCACCAGCGCCGCCACCGACGTGGCCGAGGCCACCGCCGTCCCGGCCCCCACCTTGAGCACCGGTCGGACCAGCGATGAGACGGTCACCAGCAGCACCGCCCCGCCCAACATGATCAGGACGGGGAGGATGCTCAGGTAGTCGATGTGCGGGGTGTGCAGCGTCGCCGCCGACGCCCCCAGCAGTAGCCGGTCCATCAGCGGGCACCTCCCGTTGCGCGGTCCGATCCGGAGACCCGGACGGGGAGAGCCGTCCGGGTCAGGGTGACCGCCGGTGGGCGCACCCCGGTGACCTGGTCCACGTGGGCGATCAGGTGATCGACCGACGGGGTGATCCGGTCCAGCACCGGCTTCGGGTACACGCCGATGAACACGATGAGGATGATCAGCGGGGCGATCACCAGGCGCTCCGTCCACGCCAGGTCACGGGTCTTGGCGTCCTCGGCGGTCGGCGTGCCGTGGAACACCTGCTGGTAGGCCCACAGCAGGTACAGCGCGGCGATGATCACCCCCACCAGCGCGGCCAGCGCCCACCACCGGTGGACCACGAAGGTCCCCACCAGTACCAGGAACTCGCCGACGAACCCGTTCAATCCGGGGACGCCGATCGAGGCGAGCATGACCACGGTGAAGACCCCGGCCATCACCGGAGCGGCGGCCTGGAGACCCTTCAGCTCGGAGGTGTGCCAGGTCCGGCGCCGCTCGTAGATCCACCCGATGAGGAAGAACAGCGCGGCGATGATCAGGCCGTGGTTGACCATCATGAGGACACCGCCGGTGATGCCCTGGGCGGTGAGCGCGAACGTCCCGAGCACGATGAACCCCATCTGCGCCAGCGAGGAGAACGCCACCAGCCGCTTGAGGTCGCGCTGCGCGCAGGCGACGACCGCCCCGTAGAGGATGCCGATCACCGCCAGCGTCAACAGGATGGGGGCGAGCGTGCGGGTGGCCTGCGGGAAGAGGTTCAGGTCGAACCGGATGATGCCGTACGTCCCGATCTTGGCCATGATGCCCGCCAGCAGCACCGCGGCCGCGGTGGGCGACTCGGCGTAGGCGTCGGGCGACCAGGTATGGAAGGGGAAGATCGGGGCCTTGACCGCGAAGGCGGCGGTGAAGGCGAGAAAGAGCAGGACCCCGGCCGTGCCCGAGAGGTGGGTGTGCATGAGCGCCGGCAGCTCGAAGGTCAGCACGCCGGTCTGGGCCCGGTGGATGAAGGCGATCGACACGATCCCCACCAGGAGGAAGGCCGACCCGGCGAAGGTGTAGATGAAGAACTTGAGGGCGGCGTAGCCGCGCCGGGCGAACCCCCACCCGCCGATCAGGAAGTACGAGGGGACCAGCGTCAGCTCGAAGAACAGGAAGAAGAGGACGAGGTCGAGGGAGACGAAGCTGCCCAGGCAGGCCGCCTCGAGCAGCAGCACCCACGCCACGAACGACCGGGGATCGCGCTTGGCCCGGGCCCCGAGGAAGGCCAGGGGGAAGAGGACCACGGTCAGGAGGACCAGGAACAGGGAGATGCCGTCGATCCCGAGGAACCAGTGGATGCCGAGCGTCTTCGCCCAGACGTGGTTCGAGATGAGCTGGTAGGACCCGCTGCCCGCTTTGAACCGGATCGCCACGGCCACCGCCACCGCCAGCGTCACCGTCGACACGGCCACGCCCACCGCCTGGTGGACCCAGCCGGCCACCCCCCGACGCGGGATGAGGGCCACCGCCGCCGCGCCCACCGCCGGGGTCAGCACGAGGACGGTCAGGTAGGGGAACGGCTCGGTCATCAGGCCCACCACATCCGGGTCAGCACGAAGGCGAGGAGCGCCACGATGCCCACCACGATCCACAGCGCGTAGTGGCGCAGGTAGCCGGTCTGGGTCCTGCGGACCAGGGTGCCCGAACGGCGGACCGCGGTCGCCACCCCGTTCACCGCACCGTCGATCACCCCCTGTTCGACCACTGTCGCAGAGAACTGGGCGAGGCGTGCCCCGGGACGGCCGATGACGGCGTCGTAGGCCTCGTTGATGAACCACGAGCGCCGGAGGAACTCCGACTCGAGCCGGGGTCGGTCGGCCCGGGTCACCCACAGGCGCAGGGCGATGGCGACGAACACCAGGGCGACCACCGCGTCCAAGGTGCCCAGCAGCCAGAGCGTCGACGTGCGCTCGTGGTCGTTGTAGAGGGCGCCGGCGAAGACCGGGTCCACCCAGTGGGCCAGCGACAGGTTGCGGTTCGAGAAGGCCATCACCCCCGCCAGCGCCGCGAAGAAGGCGAGCACGACCAGCGGGACGGTCATCACCCACCCCGACTCGTGAGGCTCGGGGATCGGCCCGCCGACGTGGTGGGCGGTCACCATGTCCCGACCGGCGTCGAGCGGGACGGGGTCCTTCCAGCGATCCTTGCCGAAGAAGGCCAGACCGGTGAGGCGGCTCATGTAGTAGGCGGTCAGACCGGCGGTCACGATCCCCACCACCCACAACGCCGGATGAGCGGCCCAGGCGTTGTCGAGGACCTCCCCCTTGGCCCAGAATCCCGAGAGTGGCGGCACGCCGGCGATGGCCAACCAGCCGATGGCGAAGGTGACGAACGTGAGCGGCATGGCCGCGCGCAGGTTGCCCATCCGCTTGAGGTCCTGTTCGTCGTGGAGCCCGTGGATGACCGAGCCGGACCCGAGGAACAGGAGCCCCTTGAAGAACGCGTGGGCGACCATGAGGAAGATGGCCGCCTCGTAGGCACCGGTGCCGATGGCGAGGAACATGTAGCCGAGCTGAGACACCGTCGAGTAGGCGAGCACCTTCTTGATGTCGTCCTGGGCACAGGCGATGGTGGCGGCCACGAACGCGGTGGCGGCACCGACGACCGCCACGGTCAGGGCGGCGTCCGGGGAGGCGTGGAGGAGCGGGTTCACCCGGCAGAGCAGGTAGACGCCGGCCGTCACCATGGTGGCCGCATGGATCAGGGCGGACACCGGCGTCGGCCCCTCCATGGCGTCGGCGAGCCACGGGAAGAGGGGGATCTGGGCGGACTTGCCGACCACGCCCACCAGCAACAGGAGACAGATCGCCGTGATGTTCCCCGACCCGATGGACCCGATACGGGCGAAGATCGTCGTGTACTCGAGCGACCCGACCTTCTCGAAGGTGAGGAAGATGGCGGCGAGGAACCCGGCGTCGCCGATCCGGTTGTAGACGAACGCCTTCTTGCCGGCACTCGCCGCGGACTCCCGGGTGAACCAAAAGGAGATGAGGAAGTAGGAGCAGGTCCCGACCCCCTCCCATCCGACGAAGGTGACGAGCATGTTGCCCCCGAGCACCAGGATGAGCATGGAGGCGACGAACAGGTTCAGGTAGAGGAAGAACTTCGGGTAGTCGGAGTCCCCCTTCATGTAGGCGATCGAGTACATGTGGATCAGCGCGCTGATGCCGGTCACGAACAGCACCATGGTCATCGAGAGCGGGTCGAGGTAGAGGTCGGCGCGGACCTGCAGGCCGCCCACCGGGATCCACGTCCAGAGGTCCTGGCTGTAGGACCGCACCGCGCCGTGGAGGGTGAGCAGGTCGAAGAAGGCGCCCACCGCCACCACGAACGAGGCGGCGACGAAGAGGGTGGCCACCACGCCGGCCCAGGGATCGCCCAGCTTACGGCCGGCGACCACCTGCACGGCGAAGCCGACCAGGGGCAGCAGAATAATGAGGTAGGTCACCTGCAGCACGGTCCTGTCAGCCCTTCATCAGGTGGAGATCGTCGGCCGTTGCGTTGGCTCGGCGGCGGAAGATGGCGACGACAATGCCGAGGCCCACGACCCCCTCGGCGGCCGCCACCACCAGCACGAAGAACACCAGCACCTGCCCGCCGATGTCGTGCAGCATGTTGGCGAAGGTCACGAAGGTGAGGTTGGCGGCGTTCAGCATCAGCTCGATGCACATGAACATCACCAGCACGTTCCTCCGGACCAGCACGCCGAGCGCTCCGATGGAGAAGAGCACCGCAGCCAGGCCCAGATACCAGGCGCCGCTGATGTTGCCGTTGATGGTCGTCACCGTCGCCGTCATGGTGCCACCTCGTCCCGTGCGCCCGGGTCGGACGGCGGGGCCACGCCGGTCGGCGCCGCCGAGGCGGGACCGGGTCCGCCCGGGACGCTGCGGTCCCCGTCGGTGGCGTCGGTGGCGTCGGGGCTGACCGGTCGGTCCCCGGAGTCCCCGTCGCCACGGGTCCTGTCGGCGTGCCCCGGGGCAGGCCCCGGCAGGTTCGCCGCCACCGGCGGGCGGCGGGCGAGGACCACCGCGCCGACCACGGCGATCACCAGGAGGGCGGAGGTCACCTCGAAGGGGAACAAGTAGGTGGTGTAGACCGACGTGCCCAGCTGGGCGACGTTCGAGGTGGAGACGTCGGTCGAGCCCGCCACCGAAGGCGCCCCGGTGACCCACTTGGACACCTCGCCCAGCAGCAGGAGCCCGGTCGCCCCCAGCAGGACCAGGCCGATGGCCAGTGGCCGCTGTCCCTTCAGGCGCTCCGTCCCGAACTGTTCCTCGCGGTCGACCCCGAGGAACATGATGACGAACAGGAACAGGACCACGATGGCGCCCGCGTACACGATGACCTGCACCGCGGCCAGGAAGTCGGCCCGTTGGAGCACGAAGAGCACGGCGATGCCAAACAGGGTCATCACCAGCATCAGGGCCGAGTGGACCGGGTTCCGGGCGACGACCACGCCCACCGCCCCGGCCAGGACGATGGCGGCGGCCACGACGAACGTCCCCCAGTCGACCAGGGACGCATGCCCGGCGACTGCGGTCGTTGCGCCCAGCAGCGCGCCGGTCATCGTGTGCCTCCCTCGGGTGCCACGGGATCGGGTGCCACGGCGTCACGGTAGGCGCCGGTGGAGTCGCCCGCCTCCAGCGCCGCCTCGTAGGCGGCGTCCGCCTCCACCCGGTGGCGGGTTCCCGCCCCCGGCGAGAACCGGTCGAGCTTCTCGAGCAGGCGGCCCACCGCACCCCGCGGACCCCGCTTGGCAGCCGGCATGTCCACCGGGCGGAGATGGCGCTCGAGCGTCTGGCGGAGCGGCAGGGAGCCGGTGGCCGCGTCGTCGCGGCGGCCGCTCTGGCCCCCCTCCGGGGTGCGCACCCCGAAGCCGAGCTCGCCCGACCACTGGACCTCCCCCTCGTAGGCGGCCGCACCTGCGGGGGACGTGGCCCGCATCCAGCCGGACGTGTGCAGGTCGTCGCTCTCGCGCCAGTCCTCCCACGGCAGGTGCTGGGGCCGGCCGTCGTCGCCGACCAGCAGCTCCTGTTTGGTGTAGATGGCGTCGTTCCGATTGGTGAACGAGAACTCCATCAGCTTCGACTCGGTGATGGCCTCGGTCGGGCAGGCCTCCACGCACAGGTCGCAGTGGATGCACCGGAGGAAGTTGATCTCGTAGACGTAGCCGTAGCGCTCACCCGGGGACACCGGATGGTCGGGCGGGTTGTCGAGGCCGCGGACGTAGATGCAGTCGGCGGGACAGACCCCGGCGCAGAGCTCGCAGCCGATGCACTTCTCCATGCCGTCCTCGTAGCGGTTGAGGACGTGGCGACCGTGCTGGCGGGGCTGCTTCGGACGCTTCTCCTCGGGGTACTGGCGCGTCACCGGCGGCCGGCCGAGGTGCTCAAGGGTGAGCTTGAAGCCCCCCAGGAAGTTCTGGCGCTGCTTCGGTGGTTCGGGGGTCGCCATCAGGCACCGCCCTCCCGGTTGGTCGGCGCCGGACCGGACGGCTCCGGGGGGCGGTTCCAGAGACGGAGGCCGACACCGGGGAGCACGGCACGGGATTCCTCGCGCTCCGCCCCGATGGCGAACGCCCGGGTGATCAGCACGGCCGACGCCACCACCGCGGCAGCCATGACCAGACCCCACCCGCCGTCGACCACGAAGCCGGCGACGATGAGGAGCCAGCCCAGGGCCAGAGGGATGAGCCGCTTCCAGCCCAGGCTCATCAGCTGGTCGTACCGGAGCCGGGGCAGCGCCGCCCGCAGCCAGACGAAGATGAAGAGGAACACGATGGTCTTGGCCAGGAACCACAGGATCGGCCAGAGCCACTGGGTGTGCGGGATGTGGGGCACCGGCCCGTCCGGCCCGCCGAAGAACAGGGTCACCGTGATGGCGGACATGGTGATGGTGTTCATGAACTCGGCGAGGAAGAAGAGGGCGAACCGGATGGACGAGTACTCCGTCACGAACCCGCCGACCAGCTCCGAGTCCGCTTCGACCAGGTCGAACGGGGGGCGGTTCGTCTCGGCCACGATAGCAATGAAGAAGATCACGAACGGGACCACGCCGAGCCGGACGGCGTTCCACTGCCAGAGATGAAGGCTCTGGGCGTCCACGATGGCTCGGGTGCTGAGCGACCCGGTGATCAGGACGACCATCACCACGGTCATCCCCAGGGCGGCCTCGTAGGAGATCATCTGCGCCGAGGCGCGCACCGATCCCAGCAGGGGGTACTTCGAGCCGGACGACCAGCCGGCGAGCATGATCCCGTAGACGCCGATCGACGACATCGCCAGGAGGAAGAGGATGCCCATCGGCGGGTCGGCCAGCTGGAGCTCGAACGTGTGCCCGGCGATGGTGGCGTAGCCCCCGATGGGGACGATGGCGAAGCTCAAGAAGGCGGGGATGATCGTCAGGTACGGGGCCAGCTTGAAGACGAAGCGGTCCGCCTGGTCGGGGATCAGGTCCTCCTTGAAGAAGAGCTTGATCCCGTCGGCGAGGGTCTGCATGATCCCGAACGGTCCCGCCCGGTTCGGGCCGATCCGGCTCTGCATGTCCGAGATCACCTTGCGCTCGAACCAGATCATCAGCATCACCGACACCATGAGCGCGGCGAACACCACCACGACCTTCACGAGGACGATCAGGAGGACCACCCAGTCCACCCCGTGGTCGAAGAGGGGGTCGCCGGCACCCAGCAGGCCGAGGGACGTCGCGGCGGGGCTCACGGCGTCTCCAGCCGGAGCTCGGTCACCGGGGCGGTGGCGTCGATCAGGTCGGCGATGCTCCCCCCGGCGAGAGGGAGGTTGAAGTCGGCCGCCACCACCTTCCGGAGGAGCGAGGGGTCGGCGACGGCCGGTACGACCAAAGACGCGGTGGCCGTCCTCACCAGGACGTCCCCGCCCGGGGCCACACCGAGGTCGTCGAGGTCGTGAGGGTTCACCCGCACCGGTGGCTCGGGGACCCGGGCGGCGGGCGCCGGGGGCGCCGC
>Ga0080006_1153166_pt1 | contig 17626 bp, 16 predicted proteins | sample RS3BMetagenome_FD_69209 | JGI IMG/M metagenome (GOLD analysis project Ga0080006, IMG submission 69209) | Ferric oxide microbial mat and aquatic microbial communities from Rainbow Spring, Yellowstone National Park, USA - RS3B (SPADES... ... | reverse complement strand
CGCTGCTCGACCCGGGGCGCGCCCCGGGCGGCCGCCCTCAACGGGGACCCGACTGCCCCGGCGACGGTGGTGGTCGGCGTACCGGCGCCTGACCGCGGCGGCCCCGACGGTCAAGCCGGCAGCCAGCGGGCCAGTCAGCAGGTTCGCGACATCGCCGCCCGTCACGGGCGCGCCGCCCTCACCGACGTGCACGGCACCTGGCTGTTGGCCATCGTGTCCGGCCAGTTGTCACCCACCGACAAATTCCTCGCCGACCTGCTGACTGCGTTCTCCGAGGGCCCCGTGGTCATCGGACCTACGGCGCCCATGCTGACCGCGGCCTACCACAGCGCCAGCGAGGCGATCTCCGGGATGAACGCCGTTGCCGGCTGGCGGGGGGCGCCCCGCCCCGTGCTGGCCCGGGAACTACTGCCCGAACGCGCGCTGATGGGGGACGCGTCGGCGATCGTGGCCTTGCATACCGACGTCATGAGGCCCCTGGCGGATGCGGGACCGACGCTGATAGAGACGCTCGACGCCTACTTAGATTGTGGCGGGGCCATTGAGGCATGTGCCAGAAAGTTGTTCGTTCATCCAAACACGGTGCGCTACCGGCTCAAGCGGATCACGGATTTCACCGGGCGCGATCCCACCGACCCGCGCGACGCATATGTGCTGCGTGTGGCCTCGACGGTCGGGCAACTCAACTACCCCGTTCCTCGCGCGGCAATCGGCGTCGGCGCGAGCAGCACGGTTCCGCCGTCGGTCAACGGCGGTGTCTTCGGGCAATCCGGGCGATAGTGACTCACGCAACAGATCGCGGCCCGGTATCAAACACGTAGCTTACGAAGCTATTTTGTAGGGAGTGTACAAAAACCTAAGACGAGGTTCATAATCTGTTACACCCGCCAAAACCGTTTCCACAGTGTTCTCTTAAACACGTGATTGCATTGCTTGCGCCCGGACAGGGTTCGCAGACCGAGGGGATGCTCTCGCAGTGGCTCGATCTCCCGGGCGCCGCGGACCAGCTCGCCATTTGGTCGAAGGCCAGTGGCCTCGACCTGATGCGACTGGGCACCACCGCGTCGACCGAAGAGATTACCGACACCGCCGTCACCCAGCCCCTGGTCGTCGCGACCACGCTGCTGGCCCACCGGGAGATGACCAAGCGCGGGCTGTTGAGCGGGACGGATCGTGGCCGAGAAATAATCGTCGCGGGGCACTCCGTCGGCGAGATCGCGGCCTACGCGATCGCCGGGGTAATCGGCGCCGACGACGCCGTCGCACTGGCCGCCACCCGCGGGGCCGAGATGGCCAAGGCGTGCGCCTTCGAGCCGACCGGGATGTCCGCGGTGCTCGGAGGTGACGAAGCCGAGGTGCTCGAACGTCTCGAGGCGCTCGACCTGTTCCCGGCCAACCGCAATGGCGCCGGACAGATCGTGGCCGCCGGCTCGCTCAACGCACTGACGAAGCTTGCCGAGGACCCACCGGCCAGGGCCCGGGTGCGGGCCCTCGGTGTGGCCGGCGCCTTCCACACCAGTTACATGGCTCCGGCTCTGGACCGCTACGCCGCCGCGGCTGCCGCGGTCCAGACTGCTGAGCCCGCAGCCACGCTGCTCTCCAACTGCGACGGCAAGCCGGTCGCCTCGGCGGCCGCGGCGATGGAGACCCTCGTCGCTCAACTGGTCCGGCCGGTGCGTTGGGACCTGTGCACCGCGACGCTGCGTGAGCACGAAGTCACGGCGGTCGTGGAGTTCCCCCCCGCGGGCACTCTCACCGGCATCGCCAAGCGCGAACTTCGGGGGGTTGCGGCTCATGCCGTCAAGTCGCCCGCGGACCTGGACGCGTTGGCTGGGCTTTAACCCCAGGCCGCGTCCAGTACAAATCCATATAGCTCGAATCGATTTACACACAACATATTACGAAGGGAAGACGCTGTGCCCGTCAGTCAAGAAGAAATCATCGCCGGTATCGCCGAGATCATCGAAGAAGTCACCGGTATCGAGCCGTCCGAGGTCACCCCGGAGAAGTCGTTCGTCGACGATCTGGACATCGACTCGCTCTCGATGGTGGAGATCGCCGTGCAAACCGAGGACAAGTACGGCGTCAAGATCCCCGACGAGGACCTCGCCGGTCTGCGCACCGTCGGCGACGTCGTCACCTACATCCAGAAGCTCGAGGAAGAGAACCCCGAGGCCGCCCAGGCTTTGCGTTCCAAGCTCGAGACGGAGAACCCCGAGGCCGTTGCCAACGTGCAGGCGAGGCTGGAAGCGGACAGCAAGTGACCAAGCCTTCCACTGCTAACGGCGGTTACCGCGGCGCTCCTTTCAAGGACGTCGTGGTGACCGCCGTCACGGCGACGACGTCCATCGCGCCGGACATCGAGAGCACGTGGAAGGGTCTATTGGCCGGCGAGAGCGGTATCCGCGTCCTCGAAGACGAATTCGTCACGAAGTGGGACCTGCCCGTCAAGATCGGTGGACACCTCAAGGAACCCATCGACAACCACATGGGCCGGCTCGACATGCGGCGGATGTCGTACGTCCAGCGGATGAGCAAGCTGCTCAGCGGTCAGCTCTGGGAGGCCGCCGGCAGCCCCGAGGTCGACCCGGACCGCTTCGCGGTCGTGGTCGGCACCGGTCTCGGTGGTGCCGAGCGGATCGTCGAGACCTACGACCTGATGAACGAGGGCGGCCCCCGCAAGGTGTCGCCGCTCGCGGTTCAGATGATCATGCCCAACGGCGCCGCGGCGACCGTGGGGCTGCAGCTGGGTGCCCGCGCCGGGGTAATGACCCCGGTGTCGGCCTGTTCGTCGGGCTCAGAGGCGATCGCGCACGCGTGGCGCCATATCGTCATGGGCGACGCCGACGTGGCCGTGTGCGGCGGTGTCGAGGGGCTCATCGAGGCGCTGCCGATCGCGGCGTTCTCGATGATGCGGGCCATGTCGACCCGCAACGACGAGCCCGAGCGTGCGTCGCGACCGTTCGACAAGGATCGCGACGGCTTCGTGTTCGGCGAGGCCGGGGCCTTGATGCTCATCGAGACCGAGGAGCACGCCAAGGCCCGCGGCGCCAAACCGTTGGCCCGGTTGATGGGTGGCGGCATCACCTCGGACGCCTTCCACATGGTGGCGCCGGCCGCTGACGGCGTGCGTGCCGGACGCGCGATGACGCGGGCGCTGGAACTCGCAGACTTGTCCGCCAAGGACATCGACCACGTCAACGCGCACGGAACGGCGACGCCGATCGGTGACTCCGCGGAGGCCAACGCAATCCGGGTCGCCGGTTGCGAGCACGCCGCGGTGTACGCGCCGAAGTCGGCGCTCGGCCACTCCATCGGCGCAGTGGGCGCGCTGGAATCTATTCTGACGGTGCTGGCCCTTCGGGACGGAGTCATCCCGCCGACGTTGAACTACGAGACCCCGGATCCCGAGATCGAGCTCGATGTGGTTGCGGGCGAACCCCGCTACGGCGAATTCCGGTACGCGATCAACAACTCGTTTGGGTTCGGTGGCCACAACGTGGCACTCGCTTTCGGGCGTTACTAGAGCTGGATGGTGGTGACCCGCTTCACCGGGCCTCGCCGGATATGCGATCACCACGAAGCACGGAAGGAACCTTGCAAAACCCATGACAGAGTTCGTGACCGGGAAAACACTCCCGAACGTAGTCGTCACCGGCATTGCCATGACCACCGCACTGGCAACTGATGTCGAGACCACCTGGAAGTTGTTGCTGGACAGCCAAAGTGGCATCCGCGTGCTAGACGACCCGTTCGTCGAGGAGTTCGACCTGCCGGTTCGCATCGGCGGACACCTGCTGGAGGAATTCGACAGCCAGCTGACGCGGGTCGAACTGCGCCGCACGGGTTACCTGCAGCGGATGTCCACCATCCTGAGCCGCCGGGTGTGGGAGAACGCCGGCTCTCCCGAGGTGGACAACAACCGCTTGATGGTGTCCATCGGCACCGGGTTGGGCTCGTCGGAGGAGATGGTCTTCAGCTACGACGGCATGCGCGCTCGTGGGATGAAGGCCGTTTCCCCGCTCGGTGTGCAAAAGTACATGCCCAACGGCGCCGCAGCAGCGGTGGGGCTCGAACGGCACGCGAGAGCCGGGGTCCTCACCCCGGTGTCGGCGTGCGCGTCGGGTTCCGAGGGCATCGCCCAGGCCTGGCGCACCATCGTTTTCGGCGAAGCCGACATCGCTATCTGCGGCGGTGTGGAGACCAGGATCGAGGCAGTGCCGATCGCGGCGTTCGCTCAGATGCGCATCGTGATGTCGACCAAGAACGATGACCCGGTCGGCGCCTGCCGCCCGTTCGACAGGGACCGCACCGGCTTCGTGTTCGGGGAGGCCGGCGCGCTGATGGTGATCGAGACCGAGGAGCACGCGAAGGCCCGCGGGGCTAACATCCTCGCCCGGCTGATGGGTGCCAGCATCACCTCGGACGGCTATCACATGGTGGCCCCGGACCCCAACGGCCTACGTGCCGGGCACGCGATGAGCCGGGCCATTCAGCTCGCGGGTCTGACCCCGGGCGACATCGGCCACGTGAACGCCCACGCCACCGGAACCTCGGTGGGTGACCTCGCCGAAGGCAAGGCCATCAACAACGCGCTGGGACCCCACGGCGGCAACGCGGCCGTCTACGCGCCCAAGGCGGCGCTGGGCCACTCGGTGGGTGCGGTCGGTGCGGTGGAATCGATCCTGACCGTGCTCGCCTTGCGCGACCAGGTGGTCCCGCCGACGCTGAACCTGATAAACCTCGACCCAGAGATCGATCTGGACGTGGTGGCGGGTAAGCCGCGGCCGGGCAACTACCAGTACGCGATCAACAACTCGTTCGGATTCGGCGGGCACAACGTCGCACTCGCCTTCGGGCGGTACTGAGCACACTCGGAATAGGAGACCCCCGATGACAGCCATTGCCCCCGAGTCGGTTGGCGAGTCGCTCGATCCCCGCGACCCGCTGTTGCGCCTGGGCAACTTCTTCGACGACGGCAGCATTGAGTTGCTGCACGAGCGTGACCGCTCGGGGGTGCTGTCGGCCGCGGGCACCGTGCACGGCTTGCGCACCATCGCCTTCTGCACCGACGGGACCGTGATGGGCGGCGCCATGGGCGTCGAGGGGTGTGCGCACATCGTGAACGCCTATGACACCGCCATCGAGGAGCAGAGCCCCATCGTCGGGATCTGGCACTCCGGTGGGGCCCGGTTGGCCGAGGGGGTCCGGGCGTTGCACGCGGTCGGAACGGTTTTCGAGGCCATGATCCGCGCGTCCGGCTACATTCCGCAGGTCTCGGTGGTGGTCGGCTTCGCCGCCGGCGGCGCTGCCTACGGTCCGGCGCTGACGGATGTGATCGTGATGGCGCCGGAAAGCCGGGTGTTCGTCACCGGCCCCGACGTGGTGCGCAGCGTCACGGGCGAGGATGTCGACATGGCCTCGCTCGGTGGCCCGGAAACCCACCACAAGAAGTCCGGAGTGTGCCACATCGTCGCCGACGACGAGCTCGACGCCTACGAGCGCGGTCGCCGATTGGTCGGGTTGTTCTGCCAGCAAGGGCATTTCGACCGCAGCAAGGCGGAGGCGGGGGACACCGATATCCACGCGCTGCTGCCGGAGTCGTCCCGCCGGGCCTACGACGTGCATCCGATCGTGACCGCGATCCTCGACTCGGATACGCCGTTCGACGAGCTCCAGGCCAACTGGGCGCCGTCGATGGTGGTCGGGCTGGGCCGGCTCTCCGGCCGCACCGTCGGGGTGCTGGCCAACAACCCGCTGCGTCTCGGCGGCTGCCTGAACTCCGAAAGCGCCGAAAAGTCGGCGCGTTTCGTGCGCCTTTGTGACGCGTTCGGCATTCCGCTGGTGGTCATCGTCGACGTTCCCGGCTACCTGCCCGGCGTCGACCAGGAATGGGGTGGCGTGGTGCGCCGCGGCGCCAAGCTGCTGCACGCGTTTGGGGAGGCCACCGTTCCGCGTGTCACGCTGGTCACCCGGAAGACTTACGGCGGGGCCTACATTGCGATGAACTCCCGTTCGCTGAACGCGACCAAGGTGTTCGCGTGGCCGGACGCCGAGGTGGCGGTGATGGGGGCCAAGGCCGCCGTCGGCATCCTGCACAAAAAGAAGCTGGCGGCCGCGCCGGAACACGAGCGCGAAGCACTGCACGACGAGTTGGCCGCCGAACACGAGCGGATCGCCGGCGGGGTTGACAGCGCGGTCGAAATCGGCGTCGTGGACGAGAAAATCGACCCGGCGCACACGCGTAGCAAGATCAGCGAGGCGCTGGCTCAGGCTCCCGCGCGCCGCGGGCGCCACAAGAACATCCCGCTGTGATCGCCCTTTCCCGCGAGCAGGCACAGAAGCCCCCGCGCGCCCGGCGTGTCGGGGGCTTTTGCGTCTGCAAACCGGCGACCAAGGATTGCCGGAAGTGCTTGCCGTAGTTCGTTTTCAGGGTTGGCGGGGAACTCGTCGCAATGCCCCACGAGCTGCACCGTATCGGGGCCGACCGGAGGCTCGCCGGCGACCCCGTCCACTATGACCACGGAGCGGTACCGGTATCCGATCAGCAATTCGAACATCGAGCACTCTTCTTCGGCCGGCAGTGTGGGCCGGTCACCACTCAACGGGAGCAGGGCTATCGTCGGGCCGATTAGGGACTGACGGGCGGCGAAGCGGCCCACTGGGTGACGCTCGGCGTGGTAGGTGTCGAGCAACCCGGGCGCGGCGGACCCGTCCAGAACGGCGGCGAGCTTTTACGCCAGGTTGTGCGCGCTCTGAATGGCGGTGTTGGCTCCTCCGGCCTTGAACGGCGGCATGGAGTGCGTAATTCTTCGGCCTTTGTCACACTGGCCACACCCGTCTCCGAGCCGACCCAAGCGACGAAGTGCCCACCTTTGCGCGACACCGCGGGGTGATGACGCGGCCGATTTGTCGCGCGAAGGTGGGCACATCGAGGAATCCCTCCTGGCCGGGGGCACACGTGGCGGATGTGACTCAGCCGAAGCGCGCCAAAAACTCCTGCGCCACCGAGACCACCCGCTCGCGGTCGCGCGGCACCAACCCGATGCGGGTCCGCCGGTCGACGACGTCGCCGACCTCCAGCGCGCCCTCGTGCGTCACCGCGTACTCGAATTCGGCGCGCATCACGTCGATACCCTGTGCTACCGGCTCGGTCGGGCGCTCACATGTGGCACAAGCGATGACTTCGGACGCCTCGGCGCCGTACCGCGCGACCAGCGACGCCGGCAACCCGGCGGTCGGTCCCCGCGCCCCGATCAGCGGCAGATCACGGGTCCGGCATTTCACGGCGGGCAGCCGCCGCAGGCTGATCGCGTGGTCCAACACGTCTTCGGCCATGTACCGATATTCCGTCAGCTTTCCGCCGATCACGCTGATCACGCCGGATTCCGACTCGACGACGGCATGCTGTCGGGAGACATCGGCGGTGCGCCCTTCGAAACCGGCACTGCCGGTGTCGATCAGCGGCCGGAGCCCAGCGTAAGCGCCGATCACGTCGGTGTTCCCAAGTGCGGACCCCAGCGCGGTGTTGACCGTGTCGAGCAAAAACGCAACTTCCGCGGAAGACGGCTCCGGCACGTCCGGAATCGGACCCGGTGCGGCCTCATCAGTCAGCCCGAGGTAAACACGGCCCAGTTGCTCGGGCATGGCGAACACGAACCGGTTCAGCTCACCGGGAATCGGAATGGTCAGCGCCGCGGTGAGATTGCCGAAGACCTTGGCATCGAAGACGAGGTGGGTGCCGCGGCTGGGCAGCAACCGCAACGAACTGTCGATCTCACCCGCCCACACACCAGCTGCGTTGATGACCGCACCGGCTGACACGTCGAACGATTCGCCGGTACGCCGATCGGTCAGCCGCACCGAGGTGCCGGTGGCCTCTGAGGCCGCTACGTAGGTGAGGATCCGGGCGCCCTGCTGCGCCGCGGTGCGTGCAACTGCGACGACAAGGCGGGCGTCATCGATCAACTGGCCGTCATAGGCCAGCAGGCCCCCGTCGAGGCCCTTGCGGCGAACGGTGGGCGCCATCTCCACGACGCGCTGCGGCGAAACCCGGCGCGATCGGGGCAGGGTCGACGACGGCGTACGGGCGAGCATCCGCAGCGCGTCGCCGGCGAGGAACCCGGTGCGGATCAGCGCGCGCTGGGCGCGTCCTATCGACGGCAGCAGCGGTACCAGCTGTGGCATCGCGTGGACGAGATGGGGGGCGTTGCGCGACATTAATATTCCGCGCTCGATGGCGCTGCGCCGGGCGATCCCCACGTTGCCGCTGGCCAGGTAGCGTAGGCCGCCGTGGACGAGTTTGGAACTCCAGCGGCTGGTGCCGAACGCCAGATCGTGCTTTTCCACCAGCGCCACGCGCAGTCCCCGCGACGCGGCATCCAACGCGATGCCGGTGCCGGTGATGCCGCCGCCGATGACGATGACGTCCACCGGCTCGCCGTCCGCCAGCGCCGTCAGGTCGGCCGCGCGCCGGGCGGCGGTGAGGGCGGCGGTCATGCCAGGTATCCGTTCAGGGCGTGGGTGAGTTCGGCGTCCAGCGATTCGGCGTCCAGGATCGGCCGCACGATCCGCTCCGACTGGATGGTCGACTGCGTGATCAGCAGGACCATGGTGGCCAGCTGTGTCGGGTCGCCGGCCCGGACGCTGCCGTGCCGCTGGGCCGCGCGCAGCCGGTCGGCGAGCGCGTCAATCAGCATGTGCTGGCTGGTCCCGAGGCGCTCGGTGATGTAGATCGGCGCGAGCTCCGAGTGCAGCACCGACATCACCAGCTTGTCGCGCCGTAGCAGATCGGCCACCGTCACGATCTGGCGCACGAGAGATTCCCGGTCAGGCCCGAGCGGCGGCGCTTCGCGCAGCACGTCGGTGATGCGCCGGGTCAGCAGCGCCGCCACGATCGACCGCGTGTCCGGCCAGCGGCGGTAGACGGTCGGCCGGCTGACGCCTGCCCGTCGGGCGATCTCCGCGAGGGTCACCCGGTCGACGCCGAAATCGACCACGCAACTGGACGCCGCCGTCAGGATGCGGTCAGCGGTGCCCAATTCCACGTTATTTGCGTTACAGATTGACGGCATGTGTAATACTGTAACGCATGACGAACAACGACGCACTCCTTCCGCCGATGAAATGGAACGCGTGGGGAGATCCCGCGGCAGCCAAACCGCTGTCCGAGGGAATCCGATCGTTGCTCAAACAGGCTGTGGGCGTTGAGGACACGGGCGCTCTGGAGCTCCAGCCGGAGCAGGTGCGGTTGCGGCCGTCGGCGCTGTCGCAGGCAGACCAAAGCGCGCTGGCCGGGATCGTCGGCGCCGAGTACTGTCGCGCAGCCGACCTCGATCGGTTGCTGCATGCCGGCGGCAAGTCCATCTTCGACTTGCTGCGGCGCAAGGACACCGGGGTCCAGGATGCGCCGGACGCCGTCCTGCTGCCCGGCGACGAGGAAGCCGTCGCCGCGGTCCTGCGCTACTGCTCGGAGCACCGCATCGCCGTCGTCCCGTTCGGGGGCGGCACCAGCGTGGTCGGCGGTCTGGATCCCATCTGCGATGGGTTCGGCGCCGTGGTGTCGCTCGATCTGCGCCGACTCGACCGCCTGATATCGCTCGACGAGGTCTCCGGCGAGGCCGATCTCGGTGCCGGGCTGACCGGGCCGGACGCGGAACGCCTGCTGGGCGAAAGGGGCTTCTCGCTCGGGCATTTCCCGCAGAGCTTCGAATACGCCACCATCGGCGGCTTCGCGGCGACCCGGTCCTCCGGTCAGGACTCGGCCGGGTACGGCCGATTCGACGACATGGTCCGCGGGCTGCGCATGGTCACCCCGGTGGGCACGATGGACCTGGGCCACGCCCCCCAATCGGCCGCCGGTCCCGACCTGCGCCAGCTGCTCCTCGGCTCGGAGGGCGCCTTCGGCGTGATCACGCAGGTGCGGCTGCGCGTGCACCGGATACCTGAAGCCGTGCGCTACGAGGCGTGGTCTTTTCCGGACTTCGAAGCCGGGGCCGCGGCGCTGCGCGCCGTCACCCAAAATGCCACCGGCCCCACCGTCCTTCGCCTCTCCGACGAGGCCGAGACCGGGGTCAACCTGGCCACCACCGAGTCGATCGGCGAATCCCAGATCACCGGCGGCTGCCTGGCCATTACCGCTTTCGAGGGTTCTGAGGAGCACGTCGAGAGCCGGCATGCCGAGACCAGTGCGTTGCTCGCGGCCCACGGCGGCACGTCACTGGGCGAAGCGCCGGCGCAGGCCTGGCAGCGGGGCCGGTTCGCCGCGCCGTACCTGCGCGACTCGCTGCTGGCGGCGGGCGCGCTCTGCGAAACACTCGAGACGGCCACCGACTGGTCCAACATTCCCGCGCTCAAAACCGCGGTCACGCAAGCGCTTACCGACGCCCTGGCCGCAACCGGCACACCGGCGCTGGTGATGTGCCACATATCGCACGTCTACGCATGCGGCGCGTCGTTGTACTTCACCGTCGTCGCCGGGCAACGGGGGAACCCGATCGAGCAGTGGCGGAGCGCCAAGAAGGCCGCATCGGACGCGATAGTGGCCGCCGGCGGAACCATCACCCATCACCACGGCGTCGGCGCCGACCACCGGCCCTGGATGCGCGACGAGGTCGGTGAGCTCGGCGTGCAGGTGCTGCGCGCCGTCAAGGCGACGCTGGATCCCGCCGGAATCCTCAATCCGGGCAAGCTCATTCCGTGACCGGGCAGCTGCATCAGCGCGATATCGGCAAGGTTATCGCGCTGACCAATCCCGCCTCGGGGCACGGTTCCGCGATCCGCGCCGCGCAGCTCGCGATAGCCCGGCTGCACCATCGCGGTGTGGAGGTCGTCGAAATCATCGACGACGACGCCCAAGACGCGCGCCAAATGGTCAGCGCGGCGCTCGAGCAAGGCGCCGACGCGGTGGTAGCGACCGGCGGCGACGGCGTCATCTCCAACGCGCTGCAGGTGCTCGCGGGCACCGGCGTTCCGCTGGGGATCGTCCCGGCGGGCACCGGCAACGACCACGCCCGCGAATTCGGCATCCCCACCAAGGATCCCGGGGCCGCCGCCGACATCATCGTCGACGGCTGGGCCGAAACCGTCGACCTGGGCCGGATCCGCGACAGCGCCGGGGTCAGCAAGTGGTTCGGCACCGTGGCGGCCACCGGTTTCGACTCCCTGGTGACCGACCGCGCCAACCGGATGCGCTGGCCCCACGGGCGGTTGCGCTACTACCTGGCGATGCTCGCGGAACTGTCGCAGCTGCGGCTCTTGCCGTTCCGGATGGTGCTTGACGGGACCCGGCAGATCGACGCCGACCTGACTTTGGTGGCGTTCGGCAATACCCGCAGCTACGGAGGCGGGATGCTGGTGTGTCCCGACGCCGACCACTCCGACGGCCTGCTCGACATCACCATGGTGCACGACGCGTCGCGGACGAAACTGGTCCGCTTGTTCCCCACCGTCATGACGGGCACGCACGTCAACCTCGACGAGGTGACCACGGCGCGCGCCACGTCGGTGCAGGTCGAGTGCCCGGGGATCAACGTCTACGCGGATGGAGATTTCGCATGCCCGCTGCCTGCACAGATCGCCGCGGTCCCGGGCGCGCTGCAGGTGCTGCGGCCGGCTCCGGACCAATAGGCGACCCGCAAATCCGCTATCACATGCGATATCGGATTCCGGAGTCGCCTGTTGACCCGTTGCCATTACTGGCCCCGACGGTGGCGACCCGCCACGCCCGGCTACGCCGCGCTCTCGATCGCCACGGGCCCCGACGGTGGCGACCCGCCACGCCCGGCTACGCCGCGCTCTCGATCGCCACGGGCCCCGACGGTGGCGATCCGCCACGCCCGGCTAACCGACGCCCCGGCTGAGCCAGGCCACCTCGCCGGCGTCACCGCCCTCGCGGTACATCTCGAGCGCCTCGTCCCATGCCGTACCCAGCACCGAGTCCAACTCCGCGGCCAGCATGTCGGCGCCCTGAGCCATCATCGCCCGCAGCCGCATCTCGCCGACCATGACATCGCCGTTGGCGCTCATCGCGCCGCTCCACAGCCCCAGCTGCGGGGTGTGGCTGAACCGTTGGCCGTCAACTCCCGGGCTCGGGTCCTCGGTCACCTCAAACCGCAGCACCGACCAGGAGCGCAGCGCGTTGGCCAGCCTGGCTCCGGTGCCCACCGGTCCTACCCAGTTGGTGGCCGCGCGCAGCTGCCCGGGCATCGCCGGCTGAGGCGTCCACACCAGGTTCGCCTTGGCTTGCAGGGTCGACGACAATGCCCACTCGACATGCGGGCACACCGCCGCCGGCGAGGCGTGGACGTACACCACGCCGCTCGTCACGTCGGTGAATTGATTCGACGCACGCATTTCCTGCTCCTTTGGTTCCACGAGGGACGTCTTCCCCAACGACCTGGTGGACCGGCAAGCAGGATGCTTCTGAACTTTTGTGTCGTGCGTGTCTATTGTGCCTTGTGATACCCATGTTGCGCTAGTGTGTATTTTTCACTAGCCCAATTCGGCGATCACCGCGTCCGAAAGGGCTGGCCAGGGCTTATGCGCCCAGGCACCGAAATCGCGGTTTGTGAGCACCACCAACGCCAGGTCAGCATCGGGATCCGCCCAGATGAAGCCGCCCGCCTGGCCGAAATGGCCGTAGGTGCGGGCAGAGTTGCGCGACCCTGTCCAATGCGGCGACTTGGCGTCCCTGATCTCGAAACCCAGACCCCAGTCGTTGGGCCGCTGGACGCCGTATCCGGGCAGCACGCCGTCCAGGCCCGGGAATTGCACCGTCGTCGCCTCGGCGTGCAGATGCGCCGAGACCGTCGCGGGACGCAGCAGATCTCCGGCGAACGCCGCCAAGTCCGCGACCGTCGAGGTCGCCCCAAACCCGGCCTCCCGCGCGCCGCCGTCCAGCCGAGTCGCCGTCATGGCCAGTGGTTCGCACACCGCCTCGGCGAGGTAACGGCCGAATTCGATCCCCGACTCACGTTCCACGGTCTCGGCCAGCACGGTGAAACCGTAGTTGGAATACATCCGTCTGGTGCCCGGCTTGGCCAGCACCCGGTCGGAGTGCATCGCCAAGCCCGACGCGTGCGCCAGCAGGTGGCGGATCGTGGCGCCGGGCGGGCCGGCCGGCGTGTCGAGGTCGACGACGCCCTCTTCGACGGCAACGTGCACGGCCCGGGCCACCAGCGGCTTGGTCACCGACGCCAGCTCGAATGCCCGCCGGGTGTCGCCGTGGCTGGCCGATACGCCACTCGGCCCGACCACCGCGGCGGCGACGGCCGGGACCGGCCAGTCTTCGACGGCTCCGAGTGCCGCGAGAGCCGCCATCACTTCCTGGCGATGTAGTAGTTGTTCAGCGGGTCGGAGTCGATCTCGGCCACCCGCACGTCGTCGAATCCCGCATCGGCGAGCATCGAAATGGCCAGTTGCGTTCCCCAGGCGGCACCCAGTCCTGCGCCGTCGGCGGCCAGCGACACCGTCATGCAGTGCATCAACGAGGTGGTGTACAGGTAAGTGCTCATCGGCGCGCCGATGTTCTCCTCGAGCCTGCTCGAGGCCTTGACATCGGCCATCAGGAAGACCCCGCCCGGCCGCAGCGCGCGATGAATGTTCTGCAGCACCCGGGCCGGGTGGGCCTGGTCGTGGATAGCGTCGAACACCATGATGACGTCGTAGGCCTTTTCTTTCGAGGCCGCGTCCAGCTCGGCGAGGTTGTGGCTTTCGAAGGTCGCATTCGCCAGGCCCAGGTCGGCCGCCTCGCGGGCGCCGGCCGCGATGGCCTCGGCGGAAAAATCGATGCCGGTGAATCGGCTGGCCGGAAACGCCTGCGCCATGACGTTGACCGCGTGCCCGCTGCCGCAGCCGAAGTCGGCCACGTCGGCTCCGGCCTGCAGGCGTTCGACCAGGCCGTCGACCAACGGCAGCACGCCAGCGATGAGCGCTTTGTCGTACACGGCCCTGCTCTGCTCGGCCATCAGCGTGTGGAAACGCGAGAACTCGCTGTAGTGCAGCCCGCCGCCCTCGCGGAAGCAGCCGAGGATCTGCTGTTCGACTTCGGCGAGCTGCGGAATGAACAGGGCCACCAGGGCCAGGTTGTCCGGCCCGGCCGCGCGGGTCAGCACGCCCGCACGGTACGACGGCAGCACATAGCAGTCGGTTTCCGGGTCGTAGTCGACGACCTGCCCGGTCGTCATGCCGGCCAGCCACTCCCGGACGTAGCGCTCGTTGAGACCGGCGGCCTCGGCGATCTGCGCGCTGGTCGCGGGCGGCAACTCCGCCATGGTGTCCAACAGGCCCGTCTGATGGCCGATGCTCAACAGCAACGCCAGGCTGGCCCCGTCGAGGGCCGCGACGATTCGCCCGGTGAATTCCCTGGCCGTTTCAGGGGCCGTTTGAGAGGCCGTTTGAGAGGCAGGAGTTCTAGCACGTTTGTCGGATGCCGTCACGCTCAGCGACGCTACACGCCCACCGATGGGTGAACACCAAATGCGCGGCGTATGGCGACCCACAGTAGGTTGATGCGCATGAGTCAGACAGTGCGCGGCGTGATTTCACGAAAAAAGGGCGACCCCGTCGAACTGGTGGACATCGTGGTCCCGGCCCCGGGCCCCGGCGAGGTCTTGGTCGACATCATCGCCTGCGGGGTCTGCCACACCGATCTGACCTACCGCGAGGGCGGCATCAACGACGAGTATCCGTTCCTGCTCGGCCATGAAGCCGCTGGCAACGTCGAAGCGGTCGGACCGGGCGTGACCGCCGTCGAGCCGGGCGACTTCGTGATCCTGAACTGGCGGGCCATATGCGGACAGTGCCGGGCCTGCAAGCGGGGCAGGCCGCAGTACTGCTTCGACACCTTCAACGCCACGCAGAAGATGACGCTGACCGACGGCACGGAGCTGACACCGGCGCTGGGCATCGGGGCGTTCGCCGACAAGACGCTGGTGCACGCCGGGCAGTGCACCAAAGTCAATCCCGAGGCCGATCCCGCCGTGGCCGGTCTGCTCGGGTGCGGGGTGATGGCCGGCCTCGGAGCGGCGATCAACACAGGAAGTGTCACCCGCGACGACTCCGTCGCGGTGATCGGGTGCGGCGGCGTCGGTGACGCCGCGATCGCCGGCGCCGCGCTCGTCGGGGCCAGGCGCATCATCGCCGTCGACACCGACGCCACGAAACTGGACTGGGCCCGCAGGTTCGGCGCCACCCACACCGTCAACGCCCGCGAATGCGACGTGGTCGAGACTATCCGGGACCTCACCGACGGCTTCGGCGTCGACGTGGTGATCGACGCCGTGGGCCGGCCGGAGACGTGGAAACAGGCGTTCTACGCCCGCGATCTCGCCGGAACGGTCGTCCTGGTTGGCGTTCCGACCCCCGACATGCACCTGAGCATGCCGCTGGTGGACTTCTTCTCCCGCGGTGGCTCGCTGAAGTCGTCGTGGTACGGCGACTGCCTGCCCGAGCGCGACTTCCCCACCCTGATCGACCTGTACCTGCAGGGCCGACTTCCGCTGGAACAGTTCGTGACCGAGCGCATCGGGCTGGGCGACGTCGAGGAGGCATTCCACAAGATGCACGGCGGTAAGGTGCTGCGTTCGGTCGTGATGCTCTGATGGCGCCGATCGGCCCCCCTGTCCAACAAGTCGTCACCCACGGAACGTTCGAACTCGACGGCGGCAGTTGGGAAGTCGACAACAACATCTGGATCGTCGGCGACGACTCGGAGGTGGTGGTGTTCGACGCCGCCCACCCCGCCGAGCCGATCCTGCGGGCCGTCGGCGGGCGCAAGGTGGTCGCCGTGGTGTGCACGCACGGCCACAACGACCACGTCACGGTGGCCCCCGAGCTCGGCGCGGCGCTCGAGGCGCCGGTGCTGCTGCATCCCGGCGACGACGCGCTGTGGCGGATGACGCACCCGGACAAGGACTTCCGCGCCATATCCGACGGAGACACGCTCCGCGTCGCCGGCACGCAGCTGCAGGCGCTGCACACCCGGGCCACTCCCCCGGCTCGGTGTGCTGGTACGCCGCCGAGCTTGGGCCGAAAGGAACAGTCTTCAGCGGCGACACCCTGTTCTCCGGCGGCCCGGGCGCGACGGGACGCTCGTACTCCGACTTCCCAACCATCCTGCGCTCGATCTCCGAACGCCTCGGCGCGCTGCCCGGCGACACCGTGGTCCATACCGGTCACGGCGACAGCACCACCGTCGGCGACGAAATCGTCCACTACGAGGAGTGGGTGGCCCGCGGCCACTGATGACGCCCGGCGGCGACTAACCGCCGCGCGCGAACGTCCGCAACATGCCGGCTTTATCGGCGTGTCTGCGTACAGACACGCGCACTCGCGGCAACATGCCGCCCCGGGAGGATCCGGCGGTACGCGCCGGCGACGGGCGCCGCCGCGATACCCTTCGGCGTCGCCGGCGGCGGCCCAAAGCGCACACTGGGACGTGCCTACCACCAAGAAGGAGTGACACGCATGGCCCACAATCTCGTCGCCACCGTGCCCGACCTGGCCGGGAAGCTGGTGGTCATCACCGGAGCCAACAGCGGCCTGGGCTTCGGACTCGCTCGGCGACTGTCGGCCGCGGGCGCCGACGTCGTCATGGCGATCCGCAACCGCGCCAAGGGGGAGGCGGCGATCGAAGAGATCCGCGAAACCGTTCCCGACGCCAAGCTGAGCATCAAGCCCCTGGACCTGTCGTCGCTGGCCGCGGTAGCCGCCCTGGGCGAGCAACTCAACGCCGAGGGCCGCCCCATCGACATCCTGATCAACAACGCGGGCGTGATGACGCCGCCGGAACGCGAGACCACCGCCGACGGGTTCGAGTTGCAGTTCGGCAGCAACCATCTCGGCCACTTCGCGCTGACCGCCCACCTGCTGCCGCTGTTGCGCGCAGCAAATCGCTCGCGGGTGGTCTCGCTGAGCAGCCTGGCGGCCCGGATGAACGCCAGGATCCACTTCGACGACCCGCAGTTCGAGAAGTCCTACCGGCCGATGGCGGCCTACGGACAGTCCAAGCTGGCCGTGCTGATGTTCGCCCGGGAGCTCGACCGCCGCAGCCGGGCGGCCGGCTGGGGCATCGTGTCCAATGCCGCGCATCCGGGCCTGACCAAGACCAACCTGCAGACCAGCGGGCCGTCGTACGGCCGCGACAGGCCAGCGCTGATGGAGCGGCTATACAAGGCGTCGTGGCGGTGGGCGCCGTTCCTGTGGCAGGAGATCGACGACGGGATCCTGCCCGCACTGTACGCCGCGGCCACCCCGCAGGCCGAGGGCGGCGCGTTCTACGGACCCCTGGGTTTTTTTGAGGCGGTGGGCGGCGGCGTGCAGCCGGCACACGTGCCGGCCCGCGCCCGCAACGAGGACGATTGCCGCCGGCTGTGGGAGCTTTCCGAGCAGCTCACCTGCGTCAGCTACCCGACGCCGAGCTGATTATCGTTGACCTATGCGGCCCGAGCCTCGGATACCCGAATCGAGTGTCGTGGTCCGGCCGGAGCCGCCGGAAAGCGCGACCTACACCGAATCGTCGCGGCTGCAGGCAGCCGGCCTGGCGCCGGCCATCGCGCTGCTGGGGCGGATCACGGAGCAGGTGACGCTGCCCACGCCCCCGCAGCCGATCGTCGTCGCCGATTAT
>Ga0080006_1156870_pt1 | contig 17627 bp, 18 predicted proteins | sample RS3BMetagenome_FD_69209 | JGI IMG/M metagenome (GOLD analysis project Ga0080006, IMG submission 69209) | Ferric oxide microbial mat and aquatic microbial communities from Rainbow Spring, Yellowstone National Park, USA - RS3B (SPADES... ... | reverse complement strand
GCTAAGTTGAAGGGTATCAAGATAGTCTACATTAACTCGAAGAATACATCCAAGACATGCCATAGGTGCGGGTATGTTACCTGCCGAGTAGAAGGTAGAGAATACAGGTGTCCTAAATGCGATATGATGTACAATCGTGACTTGAACGGGGCTATTAACATAGCCTGTGCCTTAATGGGAGGTACGGGTCGGGGGTCTGTAAACACCCTGAAGGGGAGATGAAGGTGCGACGTGAAGTCCACTGGAAACCCCAAAGCCCCGTCCTTACGGACGGGGTAGTTTACCCTCCAATCAATGTTTAACTTGTATATTTAACCCCAGTTCATCCTTTCGTTCAATAGAAAATCTGATAGGGCAATATCAAGTATTTTTAAGATGGATGACTTAGACTTATGCGTGAGTCCTTTTATTCCGATTGAAATCTTTTTTGCTGCAATTTTAGCTGGGCTTCTCGGCTCTCTGACAGGTCTAGGGGGAGGCGTTGTATTGACTCCTCTATTCGTCTTGTTTCTGAGGACTCCAATTCAATATGCTCTTGGCACTTCTCTCGTGTCAACAATTGCAACCTCCAGCGGAGCAGCTTCAGCCTACGTGAAAGATGAATTGTCTAATATGTCTCTTGGTATATCTTTAGAGATAGGAACAACGGCCGGTGCGATAACTGGTTCACTGCTATTGTACAGCATACAGAGGATGGGGCTGATATACATCATTTCAATAGTATTTGGTTCAGCGCTAATCTTTTCGACTCTTCCCAATTTTCTCAGCATGAAGAATGAACTTCCTGTAAATGTTAAACCCGACTATTTCACCAAGAAGCTGAATCTTACAGGTAAATACGAAGACAAGGCTTTGAGAAGAGAAGTTGAATATACTGCAAGGAGATACCCCCTTGGAGTTGCTGGAATGTTCGCGGCAGGCTTGATGTCAGGCCTACTGGGAATAGGGTCTGGAGCGTTCAAGGTCCTTGCTATGGACGCTATCATGTCCCTTCCCTTCAAGATAACCACTGCTACAAGCAATTTCATGATAGGTGTTACAGCTGCAACTAGCTCAGGTCTGTATTGGGCATTGGGCTTTATCGACCCGATATATGTTGCTTCCACAATTCCAGGAGTGTTGCTTGGCTCTATGATAGGGACAAGATACTTGAATAAGCTTTTCAGCAGAAGGTTAAGGCAGCTTTTCACTGCTGTGTTGATAATACTGGGAATTGAACTGATATTGAAGGGAGTTGGTATTGAAATTTGAGGCTTGAAAGGATAATAAGCCTTACTCTAAGAGTCGGCGTGATATCTTCAGCATTGCTCGTAACAGCTGGTCTTGTATTGTATTATATATCAGGCGTGAATTCATTTATATCTACAGCCAGCCTTAGTGGGTTAGAAGTCGCTAAACTTGTAATGCGAGGGAATCCTGAAGGTATAATTCTTGCAGGAGTTATAGTTCTGATATTTACTCCTGTGGCAAGAGTATTTGAATTGCTGGTCGATTATGCCTGGTCAAGGGATAAAATATATACATTGCTTTCCTTGGCTGTGCTATCTTTGATGCTATTCGGAATATTTGTCTTACCGATAATCAGATGAAAAGGCCGGATACACTTACATGAAAACGTTTATTCATGCAAGTTTTCATCAGGCAAGCAATGTCCCTTCAGGGTTATAAAGGAAGATTAAAGGATATTTTGCTTCAAGCTAACTGCTCAGTTGGGGACGATGTAGTAGTTGATACAGATTCTGGAATTATAGAGGGTATTGTCATGCCAAGATACCAGTATGGAGACGAGAACAACCTCGTAATAAAGATGAAGAATGGATACAATATAGGGATATCTTATGAAAGAATAAAGGGGTTGAAGCTTGTCAATAAAGGAAAGGAGCCATCTTTTACAGTTCCACCCAAACCAACTACAAAATCAGCGCTTCCAAAAATTCTTATTTTAGGAACTGGGGGAACAATAGCAAGCAGGATAGATTACAGAACAGGAGGAGTGAAAGCAGCACTGACTTCGGAGGAGCTTTACCACCTTGTCCCTGAGCTTTCGGAAATAGCAGATATTGAAACGAAAGTTGTTTTCAACATATATAGCGAAAACATGACACCGAAGCACTGGTCGGAACTTGCATCAGCTGTCGCTGACGGGATAAAAAGGGGCTATGATGGTATCGTCATAACCCATGGCACAGATACAATGCATTATACATCTGCAGCTCTATCTTTTGCATTACAGGGGACACCAATACCTATAGCTTTGGTTGGCTCTCAGAGGTCTTCCGACAGACCTTCTTCAGATTCGGCAATCAACCTGATAGGAGCTGTCAGATTTGCTTCGTCAGCAGACGCATCAGGTGTATTTGTTATTATGCACCAAGGACCTGGAGATGAAAAGCTTGCAATTCATTCAGGTGTTAGAGTAAGAAAGCTTCACACAAGCAGAAGAGATGCTTTCAAGAGCGTGGATACGGAGCCACTGGGTTTCATCGAAGAAAATAAGATATTAATCAGTAAACAAATAGCCGGAAGGGGAAAGAACGTAGATGTTAGGAGTTTTAATGTAAAAAATAACTTCAGCGATGAGGTAAGTCTGCTGAAGATATATCCTGGATTTGACTCATCTTTGATTTCAAAAGTTGTAGACTCTGGAGCTAAGGGACTGGTTTTGGAAGGTACAGGTTTAGGCCATACCCCATCATCCAGTTTCGAAGAGATCAGAAGAGCTGCAGGTAAAGGAGTCATAATCTGCATGACCAGTCAATGCATTTATGGTAGTGTGAGAATGACTGTGTATGAGACAGGCAGAGACCTGCTTCATATCGGGGTGATTCCTCTTGGTGATATGCTTTCTGAAGTTGCATACGCGAAGCTGTCTTGGTTGCTCGGGCAGGGTTACGAGAAAAAGGAGGTTGAAGAGATGATGAAGAGTAACCTTGTTGGAGAAATAGGAGGTAGAAGGCTTCTATGGTAAAATCTGGTTTGTTGAACCTGAAGGTGGGTATAGAGCTTCACAGGCAGCTTAAAACAGCCCGTAAGCTATTTTGCGAGTGCCACGTAAGGCCTCAAAACATCAGTGATGTTCATTATCATTTTCTAAGGAGGCTAAGAGTAAGTGAAAGCGAGATGGGGGAGGTGGACCCTGCCGCGCTTTTTGAAGCAACAAGGCAGGGATGGATAAAATATGACGCTGAAAAGAACAGTAGCTGTCTTGTGGAAGCTGATGAAGAGCCTCCCCATGAGATTAATCGCGAAGCCCTGGAGACTGCAATACTTGTCTGCAGAATGCTGAACGCTAGGGTCGTTGACGAAGTGCACGTAATGAGAAAGATAGTGATTGATGGCAGCAACACCTCAGGTTTTCAGAGGACTATGGTGGTTGGGTATGATGGTTGGCTAGAATGGAAGGATGGTCCTGTTAAGAAGGTCGGAGTGCAAACAATCACTCTTGAGGAAGATGCTGCAAGGATACTTAGGGCTGATGGTATGAAGGAGTACTCGCTCGATAGGCTTGGCATACCTTTGATAGAGATATCCCTCAGCCCGGTCACTGCAACTCCTTCTGAAATTCAGGGGCTTGCAGAGCATCTTGGAAGAATGCTGAAGAACACTGGCAGAGTTGAAAGCGGTTTAGGAACCGTCAGGCAGGATATCAATATATCTGTAGATGATGGACCAATAGTTGAAGTAAAGGGCGTACAGCAGCTCGACCTGATCTCAAAGGTTGTAGAATTCGAATGGAAAAGGCAGAACTGGTTGAACCAGCTCGCTTCAGAATTAAGGCTAATGGGATTGACTGAAAAGAATTTTGATAACATGCAGGTAGATGTAACAGACCTGCTTCTCGACATCAAGGACAACTGGGTAGCAGGTAGAATAAAGAGGGGAGATAGGGTATTTGCAATGCTTGTTCCAAAATTTTCAGGCATCTTTTCAAAAGAAGCAGCCAACAATATGAGATTGGGTAAGGAGCTTGCGGATGTAGCTAGGTCTTTTGGGCTTGGTGGATTGATTCATTCAGACGAACTCCCTTCAAACGGAATACTGCAGCAGCATGTTGAAAATGTCATGAAAAGGATCAATGCAAGCGAGGGAGATGGGTTCGTACTGCTTGTTGGCGACCCTTCAAGACTCGAACACGTATTTCCAGCCATCAAAAGAAGGCTAAAACAATCCTTATCAGGAGTACCTGCTGAAACCAGGGCTGCTACGCAGGATGGGGAGACCAGGTTCATCAGACCGAGGCCGGGTTCAGCTAGAATGTATCCGGAAACCGATATCGAGCCTGTCAGAATAACTCATGAAGATATAATCAGGGCAGATTCTCTAATACCTGAGCCATGGGAGAAGAAGCTAGAGAGTTTGGCTGAAAGATACTCTCTGAGCAAAGAGCAGGCTCTTAAGCTACTGGATTCAGAATATCTTGAGCTTTTTATTAAGGCGTGTCAGGAAACAAAATTGCAGCCTTCATTCATTGCCTCTATTCTTACTGAAGGCCTTGTCAGCCTGAGGAGGGAAGCTATTGAGGTATCGGATGAGCAGCTGTTGCTTGACCTGTTTGTAAGTGTGTCAAAAGGAGAGATAGCCAAAGAAGCATCACTCGACATTCTGAGGTCTGTGGGTAAGGGCGAATCCAAGGACCTTAATGAGGCCATTCAAAGGCTTGGGCTTAAGAGAATCAGCGAAGAGGAGCTTTTATCGATAATTCAACAGATTGTGCAAAAGGAAAAGAATATGGTGCATGAAAAAGGTGATAAAGCTTTCAGCCCTTTGATGGGAATGGTTATGCAGGCCGTAAGAGGCAGGGTAGATGGCAGTGTTGTCAGCAGAGAGCTCAAGAGAGCTATACAGCAGGAGCTGTCTTCAAAAGAGGACTAGAAAAACAATGCATATAACTCACTCTTTCAAATACAGATAGGATGTAGAATAGAGCCATGAAGGTAAGGGTTAAGCTAGGCGAAAGAGAAGTCGAAGTTGAAGGCAGCAAGGATGAAGTATCTGAATTTTTCTCAAACATTCAGGATATCCTTTCTAACCTTTCAGAGGCCAAAGATAATGCGTCAATCCAGCCAGTAAAACCTCAGCAACTTCCTGAATTGACATTTGGGAAAGGGGAATCTCTTCCCATTGCCATTCTCAAGCTCTTCTCCAGTGGGTGGGGAAGGCAGCCAAGAAAGCTGATCGAGGTAAAGGAGTCTCTGGAGACCTTTGGTCTGATATATCCAAAGCAATCTGTTGCTGTAGCTTTGTTGAGGCTTGCAAAGGAGGGGAAGCTGAGAAGGTTCAAGCAGCCTGATGGAGAGTTTGTATATACAGTACCTGCAAGTCTTTTATCGACGGAGTCCAAGTCAGAACTGCTGCAGGTTAGTAGGAGTGAAGTTAGTTGAGCAAAGAGGAGAGCGCAAAGATGAAGGTGCACATTAAAGTCGATAACTTTGAAACTGACCTTGAAGGCGATGCGGAACAAGTAGCTCTTGAGGTAAACAGGATAGCTTCACAGTTGGTTCCAACTTTCAATTTAGCCAGAAAGGTCTACTTAAATTACTCTCTCAACGACCTGATAAATAAATTCTCAGACTTTATAAGGATCACGCCTGAGGGGCCAAGAGTTCTCGCAGCAAAGAGATTGAGTGACAAAACAATCATAGCTCTGCAGCTTGTTGCAGCAAAGGTTGCAGCCGAATCGGGAAGACAGCAAAGCTCAAGACTTACACTGCAGGAACTTGAAAGAACAACAGGACTGAATCCTAAGTCGATAAGCTCAAGGTTGAGTGAGCTTGTTAAGGCTGGGCATGTTGAGAGAGTTGTTGTTGATGATGGAACATATTATTTTATCAATACCATGGGAATAGAATGGCTCTCTCGCCAGCTTTCATCGAGCAAATAAACCAGCTCAGGCTTGGGCAGGCTTCTTCTGAACATATCTATAATTCCTGGGAGCTCCATCTCTGCTCAAAATTTGCTCTCTAACCAGGTCTGTAAGGCTGTGAGATACTGCAGTCCTGTCATAATGATAGCCTCTTCTTGCTAGTTCCTCGTCAACTTCGGAGAGGCTTCTTGGCATTGCAAACCACCCTTCCTTCCATATCTGTTCAAGAAGGGCTTTGCATGTGGTTCCCCTCTGCTCAGATTCCTGCTTCTGTATTGCTCCAGATGATTCCAAGCCAGCAAGCACCTTTTGAATCACTTCAGTAACCCTATCTTCAGGACAGTCAAGGTCTATCTCCCAGCTTCCCCTTTTCAGTTTGATGTGAATTATTGTGGAGCTCAAGCAGTATGCCTCCTTCTTATTGTTGCGCAACATGCTATTGCGCAATATTTATTAATATTCATTGCTCCCCTATTGTTGCCCAAGATGAACAAACAATTAAACATTACCCATCTGTCAGGAGGACTTTTCTTATGAATATACCATCTCCTCTTGTAAAAATAGATAGCATATCGTCTGAGAGCCTTTTGAGGCTGAAAGGAAGACCTATAATCCTTTATAAAAATGGAGAGGATCAGCAACCATTCTTTGGATGGGCTGGCATAGAGCAAAATTTGGAATTAAGCATCTCAAAGGTTGATGCTCACAATGCAAGTGAAAGAGAAGTTGCAGCTATTGATTCAAGTGTCATAGTAGTTGGAGAGTCCGAAGAGGGGTTTGTCTTGAGCGGCAAAGTAGCTATAGTGTCAAGAAATCACGGCAGAAGCAACGCAGCCTTAATAGGACCTGTCATCTTTTATGTAGGAGAAAGCAACGCTGATCAACTTGAACTCTTCGAAAAGATTCCAAAAAGGATCTTGATGTTAGATGCAACAATAGCCGCAAGAGCCTTCAGGGTTCTTCTTGAGAGATATGTTGCATATGAGGTTGCAAAGACTATGGAGAGAGGTCTGCTTTTAATCGATGGCTCACTGAAAGAATCAAATTTTGAGGTTAAAGAAGGAAATTTGAATGACATAATTTCCAAGTGTTCTGATAGAGGAAATTATCTTGCAGGAATAACAAAAAATAGCAGAATAAAGCAGATTCAGAGGGTAGAATCAAGCCTTTACAGTCTTCACGAGGCGGCATACGTTGATGTTAGTGAAATAGCCAAGCTGTTTGTATCAAACTTTTCTGCAAATGCATACGTTGCAAGGCTCTCTCCAGATGGTATACCTCTGAGGATAGATATACCCAGCTCTCAAGCACCTTCCGAGGTAATGGCATCTATAGCTGCAAGCGATATAATAACTCATGGTTATCCGGAAACGCTGAGGTCTGCACACCTTTTATCAATCTTCACAGCTGCTGAGGAGGCATCGGTAAAGAGCATGCTGGCAAGAAACGAAGGAACATTCATCCTCCCATCTTTCAACGTGAGGAGAGCACTGCTGGGGAAGCTGGAGGGGCTTAGGAAATGAAGGTATTATCAAAGGAAGGGGACCAGTTGCAGATTCTTGCGTTGCCCGGAGAATCATTCTTCAGGGGAGAATACCTGAAGATAGAAGATGCACTGCAGGAGACTTCGATGATAGTTCAGGTCTACGATTCAAGCTACCTCGATTCCCCGGGAGTTCAGGAAGAACTTTTGAGGGATGAGCTGTTTTCTACTTCGCTGACCAGGCAAGACCCGCTTCAGCTTGACAGCCTGGGAAGAATGATAAAGGACGCAAGAATACTTCTATGCAAGGTTAGATGCATAGTTAAGAATAATGAAAGGATGAACGATTCAGGATGGTTACCTAGCAGGAGTACAAGCATGATATCAAGGGTATCTATGGAAGAGCTTTATTCTCTGATGAGGTCCAAGGGAGAGAGAAGAATCAGGATCGGAAATTCAATAGCAGGAGAGGAATTTTTCATAAAGGCTGAAGAGCTGGACGGCAGGTTAAACATAATAACAGGAAGGAAAGAAGCAGGTAAATCTCATCTGGCAAAACTCCTTGTAGCAGGACTTTTGGACTATGGCGCAAAGTTGGTTGTATTTGACCTTAATGGCGAGTATTCTGGGCTTGCAATTGATAAGTCAGGAATGCCGAGCAGGTATGTGAAGAAGATAAAGGTTTTGCAGCCTGGGTACAATTTGAGGTTCGGACTAAGATACCTTGGCAAAAGAATAATGGTAGACGTTCTTCAACACACACTTGAAGTTCCTGGGGCTACTCTTAGAGAATTCATGAGGATATGGGATTACCTTGAGCAGTCTGGAAGGGTGACTTTGAAGGATATGGAAGATACAATTATGCACTGGCACTGTAACGAATTCGTCAAGGATGCGCTTCTTTCTAGATTTTACAGCATGCTATCATCGGACCTGATATCCGATAACCCGAGGTACTGTATAAGCCTGGAAGAAGAATTCTCAAAACTTGAGGAAGGAGGGGCAATCATTATTTCTTTGAGCGATACGTCACCTCTCTCAAGAAGGATGGTAGTAGAAGTGATTCTGGCAAAGCTCATAGAGTCGCTTGAGCATAGAACAATAGAGCCCGTATTTCTTTTTGCAGAGGAGGCCCACCTTTACCTTAGGCATACCTACTGGGAAGACCTTATAACAAGGATGAGGCATTTTGGTGTCTTCAGTACTTTCATAACTAACCAGCCTGATGCCATAGGCTCAGATATATACAGGCAGGCAGACAATATATTCCTTTACAATTTTACCAACGAAAAGGATATAGAAATGGTTGCTCAGGCATCTATGACAGATTTTGAAACTGTTAAAAGCATCGTAAGGTCTCTTCAGCCAAGGAACTGTCTTGTGCTTGGCAAAGTAGTAGGAGACCTGCCTGTTGTAATAAGAACTTCAGAATCTGAGTTTCAGAGCATGGGAAGAACCAGACTCTTCTTTGCGGAAAAGATTGCAGAAGCCAGAGCATGATCATGTGGCAAATGTTATATACGTATACGTCAAAAGACGCAACAATGCAAGATCAATACGAAGAACTTGTATTGGTTATGGCGGGGCAGCTGGCACTAAGTCAAAATCCAGGCAAGACGATGAAGGCATGGAGAGAAAGGGCAGGTATAGGCCAGGCGGAGCTTGCAAGAAAGATGAACATATCTCCTTCGGTGTTGAGCGATTATGAGAACGGAAGAAGAAAATCTCCTGGTTCAGCATTTCTGAAAAGATTTGTAAGTGCTATAGTGGAGCTTGATAGGGATGAGGGAAAGCTGCTATCTTCATCCCCATCATCTAGGGAGTCTGAGGCTATACTATCTATAGGGGAGTATCCAGACCCGGTACCAGCCTCAAAGATAATTGAGAATCTGAAATGTGAAGTATTAGCTGGTAGAGAGCAGCTCGAAAGGTCCATCTTTGGCTATACAGTTCTTGACAGCTTAAAGACCATATATGCCCTTTCTGGGGCAGAATTCTATAAGATATATGGCTCCAGCACTGAAAGAGTAGTTGTATTCACAAGGGTTGGCCTAGGCAGAAGCCCGATGATTGCCGTAAGGGTATCTCCTTTAAAACCTAGAATGGTAGTAATACATGGAATAAAGAACGTCGATAGCCTAGCGGTAGAGCTGGCTGCCAGAGAGAGGATAATACTTGCGTCAACAGATAATTATACTCAGGAAGAAGTGGTAAAAATTCTAAAAGAATTGACTCAAGCGCTGAGCGAACACGTATAAACCCCATTAATACTGGTTTGTGTATGCCAGCTGGCTTTGCAGACTTCATAGGTCTGCTAGCACTTGCTACTATTTCCATCACTTCTTTCCGATACAGGGCAACAGATGAAAAAGGCACTTTAGCAGCTTTTCTAATGGGCGCAATTGTAGGATTAACTGCAGGTTGGCTATGGGTAATATACATGATTCTCTTCTTCACGGTTGCGAGTCTGGCTACAAAATTCAGGTATAATTACAAATCTACGCTTCACGCTGCAGAGGAAAAGGGAGGAGCAAGAGGAGCGAAGAATGTATTGGCAAACGGAGGTCTAGCGACGCTCTTTGCATTTCTCTACTGGCTTTTAAAAGAGCCTGCTATTGCAGTCCTTTTTGTTGCATCAATCACTTCTTCCCTCTCTGATACACTTGCTACAGAGATAGGTTTGCTCAGTAAAAGAAGGCCTCATGCTATTCTGAATCCTTCCCAAGAGGTTGAGCCTGGAAGAAGCGGAGGCATAACCGGTTTGGGCTTGGCAGCTGAGGCGATAAGTTCAACTTTGTTCAGTCTTCTTGCATTTGCAATTGGAATAATAGAATCAAAGTATATACTTGCTATAGCTGTAGCTGGTGTTTTGGGCGCAAACGTTGATAGCCTGCTTGGGGCAACTCTCCAGGGATATTATGTATGCGAAGTATGTGGACAAAATACTGAAAGGTCTATTCATTGCTCTGAACGGGCTAAGAAGGTTAAGGGCATTGCATGGTTAGGAAACAATGCAGTCAACCTGTTATCTGGCTTTTCTGCAGTTATAGCAGCTTTAGCTATTCAGTTCGCCCTTTAGCCTTCTTGTCAGCTCGGCAATCTTTTCTACAGTTTCCTTGTGCAGATAATGCTCTATATGCTCAGCGTCTTCCATAGCAATATCTCTTGCAACTCCTATAGCTGTGAAAAATTCAGCTAATATCATATGTCTTTTCTCCATCCTCTCAGCCAGCTTCTTTCCTTCTTCTGTCAGAGCAACACCCCTATACTTGACATGAGAGACATATCCTCTATCATGCAGCTTCTTAAGCATCAAAGATACACTAGGTGGGCTGACTCCAAGCCTTTCTGCCACATCAGCCTGTGAAGCGTAGCCCTTCTCTTTTATCAAATGATTGATCACTTCAACATAATCCTCTACGGCCGCCTGCTTACCACTCTTTCCTCTTGACGGTTTGTAAAGAAGCCTCGCTGTCAATCACTTTTAGCATTTCTATTCATATATTTAAGCGAATATCGTTTTGCAGCATTTACAATATTAACTCTATTAAAAAAAGTTATATGCACCTAATATTTACCATTCTGTAGTTGCGCAGCGAAATACAGAGAAAAAAGAGCTCCTTCGTAGTTAGGCTTCTAAGATACAGCGGTCCAGCCCTGATTGTAAGCGTTGCATACATGGACCCTGGCAACTATGGCACAGACCTTGCTGGGGGAGCCAAATACAATTATGACTTACTCTGGATTGTATGGATGGCAAGTCTTATGGCCATGCTTTTTCAGTATCTGTCAGGCAAGTTTGGTATTGCTACAGGTAGAGATTTAGCTGAGCAGATAAGACTCTCTCTAAACGGTAAAAAGATATACACAGTCCCTTATTGGCTGGCGTCAGAAGTTGCGATAGCTGCCACAGATTTGGCCGAATATCTGGGAACAGTTCTTGCACTGAATATACTTTTTGGAGTACCCCTGTTATGGGGTTCAATTTTTGGGGCATTGGATGTTCTTATAATTCTTGCAGTCTCATCACGAAGGTTCAGGGTCGTTGAAAGCCTCTTTGCTCTCTGGGTTTCGATAATAGGCTTGGGCTTTCTGTATGAGCTTTTGATAGCAGGTACAAGGCCAGGTGATATACTTCTTCATTCAGTCTATCCTACAATTAATTCTCAAACAATATTGGTAGGAGTCGGAATCATAGGAGCAACAGTGATGCCTCATGCAGTCTTCGTGCATTCATGGCTGACAAAAAATAAATTGAAGAAGGGAGACCAAGAAGAGAGAAAGGAGTTGATGAAGCTCCATCTTGCTGAAACAGTTATCTTGCTCGGAGTTGCAGCCCTTGTCAACGTAGCTATAATGGTTTTGGCTGCAAGGGTGTTTTATCCAAACTACAGCAACGTCCAGAGCGTGACAGAAGCTTACCATATATTGAGGCCTCTATTTGGACAGGTTGCAGCAACCATATTCGGGATAACTCTTCTGGCTTCAGGCCTTTCGTCATCGATAACCGGGACTATTTCTGGACAAGCTGTCATGGAGGGAATGCTGGGCAGCAAATTCAATCCCATCATAAGGAGGCTGATTACAAGGTTTGTAAACGTCTTCCCTACAACGATTGCAATACTGGCTGGTATTCAGCCCCTGCAGCTTCTAGTATACAGCCAGGTCTTGCTAAGCCTGATGCTTCCTCTCCCCATGATACCTTTGGTGTACTACACATCAAAAAGAGAAATAATGGGAGAATTTACCAATGGTCCTTTGCTGAGATACCTTAGCTATGCTTCTGCCGTTTCAATAGTCTGCCTCAACGTTTACCTGATATATACAGTCATTTAACCTGGTATATCACTTTAGCCGTTTCTTCTTCAAGACTGTTCGAGTCAACCCTGTACTGTTTCCAAGTATCTCTGTCTCTGAATGTTACAGTCGAGTCTTGTAGGGTCTGGCCATCTACAGTTATGCATAAGGCAGCTCCTGCTTCGTCAGCCCTGGCATACCTTCTTCCTATTGAACCTGATTCATCGTAAAAAGTATCGAATCCTGCCTGCCTAAGCCTCCTTTCATAATCCCTTGCAATCTTTACCATATCTTCTTTGGCGACCAGAGGGAAGACACATACAGATATCGGAGAGAGATATGATGGTAATGAGAGTACAGCTCTCCCCTCCTTAACCTTGTAGGAATGGCATAAGCATGCAAGCATCAACCTTTCGACACCAAAAGAAGGTTCAACTACATGTGGTACAAACTTTCTGTGCATAGTTTCAATTAATTCTTCCTTTACGAAGAATATACTGCTATCAAGAGCTAAGCCTGCAAGAGTTTTAGGTGGATAGCCTGTCCTGTCCTTCAAGCCTGAATATTCACGCATTACATCCTTCCATTTTTCTGGATATCTCTCCTTCAGCTTTTCTATGTTTATACCCCATCTCCTTACCTTTTCTTTTCTTGATTCTGCAAGTGGTACAGCCACAGTATAATCATTTCCAGTTGCCTTCATATGAGATAACAGGTCGAAATCAGTTCTGTATGCAATTCCTGCAACTTCGAGCCAGCCATAACCGTCAATCTTGACTTCCAAGTCAAAGGTCTGTTTGGAATAATGTGCCCTTTCGTTTTCAGCAACCTCTCTGAATCTCATTGAATCCTTTGGGACCCCGAGTCTACTTAGGAATTGCTGGGCAAGAAAGAGCATGTAAGCCATCCATTCGTTAATTATCTTACCTGTAGATAAAGCATCCCTGAGGCTGAACAACTTTTCTTCATCTTCCATTGCAAATCTGACCTCCTCTTCCAACTGGTTATCGTTAAGCATCTCACATCTTGGATCTTCAGGGTCGAAAAAGACCTCCAGTTCAAGCATATTGAACTCCCTTAGTCTGATCAGTCCCTGCCTTGGCGATATTTCGTTTCTGAATCCCTTGCCAACCTGAGCTATCCCTACAGGCAGTTTTTCTCTTTCTGTTTCAAATATCCTCTTGAATTCCACAAATATTCCTTGGGCAGTCTCAGGTCTGAGATAGCCCTTGCTATTTGCATAAGGTCCAAGCTTGGTTTCGAACATTGTCAGAAATGTTGATACAATCCATCCTGAACTCTTACCACAACTCGGGCATTTTATCTCGTTCAGTAGCTCTTTCAGTTCTCCGCCATGCTTTAAATCCTTGCCCGCTTCCTGAACGAGGTGGTCAGCTCTGAACCTCTTATGGCAACTCAGACATTCAGCCATAGGGTCTTTGAAGTTCTTAACATGTCCTGATGCCTCCAGAATTGCTTCGGGGACAAGATTGGGAGTTTCCACTTCTGTGAAATTGTTTCCCCTTACAAAGATATCCCTCCATACCCTCGTAATCTTGTCGGCAAGCTTCACACCCAGATTTCCAAGCACATAGAGGCCTGCAGCTCCACCATATGGCTCGTATGCAGGCCAGAAGAAACCCCTTCTCTTTGCCAGCTCCATAACATCGTCGTAGACTGAAGGCATGTGGCAGAGAGTTGATTTATGCCAAGTTTAAAGTTTTTACCAAATGGTCAAGATAAATCTTTGCTATACCTCCGCAATATTCTAATACCCATATGCTAAGTTACTTGCTATGCCTGTTTCGCTTTACACAACTAATTATGTGCCTGGTTACAAGGTCGATAGGGTCATAGGCCTTGTTTATGGGATAACCGTGAGGTCAAGGGGTTTGGGAGGCAACATAATAGCGGGTCTGAGAACTCTCGCAGGAGGAGAAATAGTTGAATATACAGAGATGGCCCATCAGGCCAGGCAGCAGGCTCTGGATAGGCTTGCTCAACACGCAGAATCTCTTGGCGCAAACGCTGTAATAAGTGTGATGTTCGATTCCACAGAGATAGGCAATACTATGGATGAAATAATCGCTTTTGGTACTGCTGTTGTTATCTCTCCTGCAGGAGAAAGTCAGCAGCTGGTTAAGTTGAGCTGATCTTTACTGATAATGTTTAGGGTTTTTTAGCAGAAGCTGTAAAACCCAAGGGTTTAGCAATGGTTCGAGGGCTTCAGCGGTAAATTTATAATAAAAAATACAAGGAAGATAGTGTTAATAAAAGCAGTGTTGGGCAGTTAGAATCTACACCTGTGGAGATAATCTTAGGCTAGATTTGTGCATATGCCAATACTTGTAGAAGTCTATCGATGAGTGAGCTACTCCTCAGCTGAAGCTTCGGAGCTTCCTGCTTCAACGACCATACTCGATCCCTTCCACCCTTTTGGGCTGATGGGTTACGGAGGTATCGATCTCAACAGGCCTATATTCAGATCGCACAGACCCTACTTATTGTTAGTGATCCCATACTAGCTATAAACTATTCTATTGAGAGAAGTCTGTGTATCTTATCGTTAAAGCAATTGAGATTTACTGCTTCCCCCAAACCCCTAACGAAAGACTTAAGGAAACTCCATAGCTGAGAAGTAGCTCATTCCTTCTCATACACCTTTCTTATTCTTTCTATTTCATTGTTGCTAAGATACGATATTCTGCCAAACTGCCTCATTGCAGCGTATATTTTTGCAGTCTCTTCTAATACTTCTATCTTTGATGCGGCATCATGCAGGTCTTTTCCTAGAGCAAAGAAACCGTGATTCTTCACTCCAATAACATCTGTCTCCTCGTCAAGTACTTCTGAAATAGCTTTTGCGCATTCAGCTCCAGGGGGAGCAAAGTCTATCACTCTAATGCTCTTTATCAAGACAGAGTGTTCAGGGGTCATCGCTGGTATATCAATTCCAGATGTGATCATAGCTACTGCAATTGGCGGATGACCATGAACAACAGCATCAACATCATGCCTTGCTCTGTATACTGCAAGGTGAGTCGGAAGGTCGCTTGAAGGTCTTCCCTTCTGAAGAACCTTTCCTTCGATAGAAACTCTCAGCACGTCTCCCTTTTCGACTCCTCCCTTAAAATAGCCTGATGGCGTTATTATTATCTCCTTCCTGTTTGGTAATATAACGCTTGCATTTCCTCCTACTCCTGAAACCAGCCCCCTGTTGTAAAGTCTCCTTATCGTGTGGGCCAGCATCTCTTCTGCATCATCAACGCTCATTTCCAGTACCCGCTTAATTGGTATCATATAAGCAGATAATGCTTTTCATCAGCTCGATGTTTCAACTATTGGTAAATCAGCTTATGCTCAGCCATCATGCAGCTATTCATAATGTATTTGAGCCCCTCTTTGAGCAGCATTTCTTTAGCTCTTTCATTCTCCAGTCCCAGCTGAGCCCAGAAAACGTATTTTTTACCTACCCTTCTCCCGAGCTCTATTGTCTGCGCAGCTATATCTGGTAACTCTTCACTGGGCCTAAAGACATCTATCACTTCTATTTTCTTGGCTATCTCATCAGGAATATCGAGGAGTGATGGATAAGCTTTCTCGCCTAGTATAGAATCAGTAGTCGGATTTATCGGAATGATTCTGTATCCATGCTCCCTGAGGTATAGAGGAACTTTATGAGCCTCCTTATCTGGGTTCTTTGACGCCCCGACTACTGCCACTATTTTCTTTTCCTTAAGAACTTCAACAGGCGATATTGTCTTACTGGGTAGCATAAATAAAATAATAGAACAGTCAGATTTAAACACATTGCAAAGATAAATGTCAACAAGAAAAGGCTTTAGATACGTTTGCAGATTGTTCATTTTAAGTAAATAGCTGGAAGAAAGGTGATACCGAAAAGAAAGAAGGCTTTTACTGTACCTAATCCAGCCTGTTATGGGCCTGTGGCCAAGTATGGATTAAGGCGTCAGCCTCCGGAGCTGAAGATCGTGGGTTCAAATCCCATCAGGCCCGACCCCATTTGGTACCGGGTCCTAGTGCCTTAAAAAAGACAATCGCTCATGCATTTGTGCAAGCCTTCGATAAGGTGCAGCTGCGCTCAAAGTATAAGCCGTTGCTTGAAGATGAGAGGGTGAGGAAGTGGGTGGACTATGTGGCCAGAGGTTCTTCTGTCACGGCCCAGGTTTACTTTCGCCGCCTGGGCAGAGTCTGTGATGACAAGGGGTTACTACCTTCAGACCTACTTAACAAGGATGAAGAGTTGCTATGGAACTTTCTCAACGACCTGATATCAGAGATGGAGATTAAGGGAAAGGCTGGAGGGTACATACAATCAACACTGAAGGCGATCAAATCATGGTTGAGCTTCAACGGCATTGAGATTAGAAGAAAGCTAAAGGTGAAAAGAGCGAATGATACCCCTACGCTCAGAGGGAACCAGCCTATAACAGCTTCTCTCCTCCGTCAGCTGTATCAAGTCTCTCCTCTCAAAGTGCATCATAGCATTACTTGCTGGGTCTGGAGTAAGGCCAGATGTGATAGGGAAAGATGAGGGGGGAGGACTGGGTGGGCAGGATCGGAGCAGGAAAACGTGCCTACTACTATATCACCGCCAGAGGCGAAGCGTCGCTTCGAAGAATGTCACGATAGTTAACCTTATGTAAGGTCAATAATATTTAAATTTGGAACGATAATTGACCATCCCAACAGTCATAAATCAGCGTTTATTCCTTCTATCTGATGCTTACCATAGCAAATGAATTCGAGTCTTAAGGTTCAATCGACACCTTTGGTTGAATACGGGAACGCATGGATTTTTTGCAGATGCGCATACCGCAGGACCTACTTGCCAAAGCATTATCCAATCCAGAGATTCTTTCTTATGCGTCCTCATAGGACATGATGAAAAAGCTGTAGCTGATGATTCTTAATTGCATCTCCTATCCTTCGTCATTCTCCCTGATGTAGTCCTTGGCATGAGCAGGATCGTCTACAAAAAAAGAGTGTTTCTACCGTTGTAAAAGTCCGGCTTGCATTTGAACTCCAAGAACTCCCTAACCGATATTTGTAGACCTGTCGCAATAAGGCTCTGAGGGACATACCACATCTTCGCCTTGTCGCTCCACCTTATCGTTCCTGTGTATGGGACCAAGCTCAAGAGGGCCTTGAACAGCGTTGTCTTGGCGTGATCGTTGGGACCGACGACTGCCAGTGTCGTTCCCCTCTTTACGCTGAGGCACACTTCCTCCAAAAATGACTCTGTTTTGTGCCTTCACGCCAGCGTTGAAGATGATCAGCAAGTCGTTTGTCTTTTCTTTAGACTGGCCAAAGCAGGGTTTCACTCTATGTAGGCGCACGTAGGTACGCATCAGCGTACCTGTCGTACGCGTAGAGCTTGGGCTTCACAACTTCATGCAACTCCCTCACGAGTTCATCGGGAGTCTTCTGCTCCGCCCCTGTCAGGACGCACCCACCCAGGAG
>Ga0080006_1108541_pt1 | contig 17629 bp, 17 predicted proteins | sample RS3BMetagenome_FD_69209 | JGI IMG/M metagenome (GOLD analysis project Ga0080006, IMG submission 69209) | Ferric oxide microbial mat and aquatic microbial communities from Rainbow Spring, Yellowstone National Park, USA - RS3B (SPADES... ... | reverse complement strand
AACCGACCCTTCCTTCTGCGACGCGCGGGCCATCTCCTTCTCCTCGGGTGCGGCGCCGACTCGATGGTCTGCACCGAGTCCGTCACGCGGAAGCGGCGAGTCGCTCCTTCATCACATCAGAGCGACGCTGTGGCCGCTCTCGTGGAGATGGCGGAGGATCCGCCGGAAAGACTCTGACAAGCTCGTCTCGCAGTAGCCGAGGTCACTCACCGCGCAGAACTCTCTGATGAGACGCTGAGCGTGCCTCAAGTTGGGACGAGGCATGGAGGGGAAAAGGTGATGCTCGATCTGGTAGTTGAGACCCCCGAGCATGAACGTGGTCAGCCGTCCGCCGGTGATGTTACGGGCCGTCACGACCTGACGCCGAACGAAACCGGCCGCTGCGTTGGCCGGGATGATCGGCATCGCCTTGTGGTTGGGCGCGAAGCTGCAGCCCAGGTAGAAGGAGAACACCGCCTGTTCAACAGCGATGAATGCGAAGGCCTTCAGCGGGCTCAGCACCAGCAGCACCACTGAAAAGAAGAGAGCGACGTGCAAAGCGACCAGAAACGCCTCTACCGCCGCCGCCCGATCGCGTCGTCGAAGAAGGTGCTGGATTCCAGAGACGTGCAAGCCGACGCTCCGAAGGGCCATTAGAGGGAAGAAGAGCGGCGCCTGCCAGCGTGCGAGCAGCCAGGGGAGGTTCCGTCGCTGCATGCCATGCGCCTCGGCGGGCGCAAGTGGGACGAGACCATCACCTATGTCGGGATCACGGCCCACCTCGTTGGGGTGGGCGTGGTGAGCGTTGTGCTTGGGAACCCACCATCCGTAGCACAGCCCAATGAGCACGTTCCCGACTGCCAGCCCGAGTAGCCGGTTAGCTCGTCGGGAGCCGAAAACCTGTTGGTGTCCAGCGTCGTGGCCGATGAAACCCAGCTGGGTGAACGCAACCCCCAAGAACGCGGCCAGTCCGAGCGTGGTCCACGAGTTGCCCACGACGACGAACGCCGCCCAGCCAGCGGCGAAAGTTGCAACTGTCAGACCGATCTTCGCTTTGTAATAGCCCGGACGCCGGTTCAGAAGGCCGGCCGCGCGGACTTGCAGGGCAAGGTGACGGAAGCCGAGATTCGAAGCGTCGATGGTGGTGGTGGTTGTGATCTGCCCGGCCTCTCTTCCCGAAGTCGTCGGAGAGCGCCACCGAGGTCTGGAGCAACGCTGAGCCGAAGGTCTCTCTGTGGTGGGGACCTTAGCCCGGTTTGGGGCCGTCCTGGCGTCGGCCCCGGGCCGAGACCCTGGCCAACGGGGGTGCTCCAAGCCAGAGCGAGCTTGTGCTGGGGCTGGACCGGTCCGTTGCCTGCGAATCCGATGCGGCGATCGGCGAGCGCCCGGGTCGACGTCACGATCGCGCCACCACGGCCGACCGAGGGTACGCCCGGCGGTCCGTGTCGTCCGAAAGATGGTGACCGCGATGGCCCGTCGGAAGAACTTGATTTCGAGCCTGATCGCGTAAACGCTGCTGGTACAGATTCGGCCCGCAACGGCGCTGCTCTCGCGGGTCTCGGTGCGAACGCCGTCCGGCGGTCTCTATCGGGGGTCGCTCACGCGGGAGCCGGCGAGTTCAGCTCCGACACGTCGAGCGATGGGCAGGCGCCGTCAGCAGTCGCCGACCATGGGTGTGGCCTGGACACCCGTCCGTCGCGAGGTGCCGACTCTTCACTTGTCTGATTGGAGATGGTCGAGGGAACCGGGACCGATGGCGACCTCGGCGATCCTCGACGCCAGGTCGGCCAGGCGCAGGTTGTGGTCGCGCGAGTGGTTCGGGAGCTGGCGCAACGCGTGGCCCATGTCGCTGCCGGTGACCAGGGCGATCTTGCCCTTGGCTTGTTCGATCACGACGCGGCTGTTGAGCGCCGCGCTGAGCTGGCTGTTGAGGGTCTGGGCGTCGATGACGACCTGGTGCTGGATGGTCGCGATCGTGGCGATGTCGGCGAGGGCTTGCGCGGCGATGTCCGCCTCCTCGAGTGCGCCGGGATCGCTGCGCAGCAGGTTGAGCGATGGTGCGACGACGGAGACGCAGCGGGAAGCAGTGGGCGGAGCGGAACCCTCGAGCAGGTCGGCTCGCACGATCGGGACCAGATGGAAGGCGCCGACGACGCCGTTGGCCGTTGGTGACCGAACTCGGCGTCTGGATAAGACCGACGCCGGTCATCCCCAGGCGCCTGCGGCCGGGCCCGAGTGAGCGCCCTGACTATCTGACGACGAGGAAGCGGCTCGGCCGCGCTCTATGCGGGCCGATTCGGCGGCTCTCGACTCTGCCGGCCGTCGAAAGGCGAGGATGAGCGGTCCCTGAACTCGAGGGACCTCCTCCTCCTCACCAGTTGGTCGCTGCGACGACGGGGCCCGAGGCGGTGTTGCCACCGATGGCGATCGTATTGCGCCTGCACGTCGTCGGTTGTCGCCTCCTCGGCGGCCGGCCGCAACGTCGAGGTCCCGAGGGTGCCATGCCGGGGCTGCCCGCCGCGCTCTGTTGGACAGTGCTGCCGTGGCGATGACGGGCGAGGCGAGTCCGAGCAGCGGAACCACTCTCACCCCGATTCGGGACGCTGAGATCCCGGTCACTCGTCCGGCGGCCGGCAGGACGAGCATGGCTCCGGTCCCGTAGTCCAGGGCACAGAGCTTGTGGTGGCACGACGCCGGTCCGGAGCCGATAGGAGCGGTCGACCATTCTTCGATCTTCCCGACGAAGGGGTCGGACAGCGGGGCCCTGTTCCCGGCGGGAAGCGACGCCGAGTCGCGCCTGCGTCACGGGCGGCCCAGTAGCGGCAGATGCCTGACCGGTCCCATCAGACGCCGTCCCGTGCCGGCAGACCCCGTACGGTCGAGACGAGGATCCAGCGCGCCAGTCGAGGCCAAGACCCGTACTCTGGCATCCCGAATGGCCGAACTGGGGCGGCGGCTCCGGGGTCGGCCCGGCGGTGCCAGAGGGTCGGCGTCGGCAAGTGCACGTAACGGGGGTACCTATGGGTCGGTGCCGGTGAACGAGCAGGTGGCGTGACAGAGGAGCGGACGCGGCCTTCACGGTGGCGGCGGCTTGCCGGCCGGCACCCGTTCCGCCGCGGCGCTCTGCTCATCTTGCTCGCCGTAGTGGCCGAGTACCTGGTCCTCCCCGAGATTGGCGGGGTGGGCCGATCTCTTTACCTGCTCGGACGGGTGAACGTCGGCTTCCTCGTCCTCGGCGTCGTGCTCGAGGTGGCGAGCCTGGCGAGCTACGCCGAACTGACTCGGGTGGTGCTTCCGCCGGGGGCCAGCAGCTTCTCCCGGGTCTGGCGGATCGACCTTTCGACGTTGGCCGTGAGCCATGTGCTGCCAGGAGGCACGGCCGGTGGGGATGGTCTCGGGTACCGCCTCCTGACCAACGAGGGGGTGAACGGCAGCGATGCCGGCCTGGCGCTCGCCATCGAGGGGATCGGCTCCGCGCTGGTGCTCAACGCGATCTTGTGGCTGGCCCTGATCGTGTCGATCCCGCTGAGCGGGTTCAACCCGCTCTATGCCACCGCCGCCATCGTCGGGGCGGTGGTGCTGGCCGCCTTCGCCGGGCTCGTGCTTCTCGTCACGAGAGGCGAGGACCGAGCGGCTGACGTGCTGCGCTCCGTGGTCGGCCGCCTGCCGCTACTGACGCCGAGCGCCGCGGAGGGCGCTGATCGCGTCGTGCATCAGGTCGCAGCGAGGATCCGTGTCATGGCCGGCGATCGCGCCCTGATGCGTCGGGCGGTGTTGTGGGCGGCTGCCAACTGGCTGCTCGACGCGGCGTCGCTCTTCGTCTTTCTCGCCGCGTTCGGCCACATCGAGAACCCCGACGGGCTGCTCGTCGCCTACGGTCTCGCCTACGTGCTGGCGGCCATCCCGGTGACTCCGGGCGGCTTGGGGATCGTCGAGGGGGTCCTCGTCCCCAGCCTGGTGGGTTTCGGCGCCACCCGCGCGGTCGCCATCGTCGCAGTGATCGGGTACCGCCTCGTCAACTTCTGGCTGCCCATACCTGTCGGCGCCGGCGCCTATCTCTCGCTCCGCTCGGGTAGTGGTCGCGGTGCGACCAACCGAATACGGGAGCTCGAACGTGCCGTGGCCGACGCGCGGTCCTTACCGCCGCCGCCGCACCCCGGCGAGCGGCCGGCGTCAGGCGAAGGCCAGCCCGGATAGACACCGTCCGACGGGCCCGATGTGCGCCCGCCGATCCCTCCTCGTGTCCGCCATCGACGGGACTCCGTTGTGCGCGAGACCTTCCTCCCCAACGACTGCGCCTCGCTCTTGATCTGATGAGCAGGCGACCGGCGCCGAGCGGGCGAGCCGTGTCGTCGAGCCTCCGCTCGCTCATGGGGAGGAGGCAACCGCAGGGTCTCGTCGGTAGGTGGCCCCTTCGGATCCTTGGCTGCGGCTGTCCGCGCCGACCAGCAGATCCAGCACCGCGCCGATCGGCAGTTCGCGACCAACGGCGCCTCGTAGCGGGAGGTGCGCCTGAACTCGGTAGCGATTTCGACGACCGTCCTTGCCTTTGACCACGTAGCCGGCTTCGGTAAGGTCGAGAACGATCCCGTAGGCGGTCCGCTCGGTGATGCCGAGCGTGATGGCGATGTCTCGTAGACGCACCCCCGGGTCGTGGGTGATGCAGAGCAGCGCCCGCCCGTGGTTGGTGAGGAAGCTCCAGTCGGGCATAACATCAGCATAACAATTCTAGAAAGTGATTACCGATATAGCTGAGCAAGCGGGTAGGGTGGGAAGAGAGGCATCGAGCCTCGGTCGCCGATGGCGGTCAGTTGCTCGAGGTCCGCAAAGGAGTCCCACCATGCCGATCCGCTTTGAGCTGGCTGGTGGGCGACATCGGTCGTCGAGGCGGACGGGTCCTGATCAAGGCCAACAGCTCCGACAGAACGAGTCAGCTCAAAAGCCGGAAGCTGGCCCAATCGCCCCGCACTGCCCGCCGCGACGAGGTTGGCGCCAGAGATCTCGCAGTCCAGTGCTCAACATCCAGGCGGTAACCATGCTGGACACAGCCACCCGATGTCTTCGGGTGTTCCAGAGAGGCCAGCGCGCCCACGCCCGCGCGGGCTGCGCTTCAGGGAGAGCCTGCACCCGCGCCCACGCCGCCGTCGGGCGGTGGCGGACCCGTTGAGAGTTGCAAACAGGACAGACAAACAGGACAGACAAATGGAACAGAACGGAGACGAAGTGGGAGTCATCAGTTACATCATCAGCCTGGCGGTCGTCGGTCTCATCATCGGCGGGCTCGGCCGGCTCATCGTTCCCGGTCCCCAACAGGATCGGCCTCTTGGGCACCTTGGGCGTTGGAGTCACCGGCGCGGTTGTCGGAGCGCTCATCGGTGGACTTTTGGGCCTCGGCCTGTTCAGCATCGTCCTCGAGCTGGCAATCTCGGCCGGCCTCGTCTATTTGGTGAGCGGACGCGGCGCCCGTAACAGGCGCCTCGTTGCCCGCCGCCACTCGTAGCCAGGAGCCCAAGTCCCCGCCTTGGGGCCGGGGAAAGATGCGAACGTGAGCCGGGGCCGGCGCGCTGGCCCCGGCCTCTTGGGAGTGATGGCGTGAACTGGCCGCTCAACGAGCCGGCCCGGCCTCTAGAGCGCGGGCGTGCTGCGGTAGGAGAACAGGCGTCACGGCCAGGAGGGTCACCTCGTTGACCGGGATCCCTCGACGGGCAAGCCAGCCGCCTGCCAAGCGACGAAACCGCCGTCGATTTCCCTGCCGCCCCGGGAGGCAGGGAGCTTGCTTCTGACGGCGTGCTGGCAGAGGTAGATGGCATTGCGTTTGGGCAGGATGGAGTGGCGCAGGAACGAGACCTTCATCGAACCGGGTGGGCTGCCGAAGCGCTGTCGTTCGAGCCGGCTGCGCAGGTCGAGGATTGGGTGGCCGCTCACCCGGGTCTCGTCCCATGCCTCGTGGGGGGAGATGCTCGCGGCCATCACACCCGTCCCTGGCTGCGCCGGCGGGACGGGCTCATCCCTGGTCCGGCGGCGACGAACCGGGCACCGGCATCACCCTCGACGAGCGTGCGGAGCGCGTCGACGAGCGCCTGGTAGGTGTCCTCCCCGAGGAGCTCGGCGAGCGCCTGCTCGACCTCTTGCGACCTCGTTGTGACGAGTTTGGCGAGTCTCCGACCGCGCTCCGTCGGGAAGAAGGGGCGGCGGCGAGCGTCATCCGGGTCGTGTCCTGCTGTGCAGAGCCCGTTGGTGACGAGGGACTCCATGATCCGCTGGGCATTCATCGGGTCGGTACCGAGGCGCCGAGCCAGGTGGCGCACACCGCAGCCGGGCTCGGCGCTGACGAGCCGAAGGATGGCCGCCTGGGGAACGGTGAGCCCGAGGTCGGCAAGGGTCGCATCCCATCGGCGCCGACGAGCCCGGTGGGCGAGGCCGAGGAGGAACCCGACGCCCTCGAGACCCAGCTCGTCTTGGTCTCGAGGGCGTCCTCCCCGGGACGCCATGGTGGAAGCGGCGACCTTCACCGGCTGCCTTTGCGATGCGACCGAGGCTTGGTGGCCCAGGCGACGACCACCATGTCGCGCTCTGGGTCGCCATCGCCATGATCCTCGCGGTGGCCGTGGTCAGTCCGGCGGTGTCGGGTCTCTAGAAGCTCCACCTCGAGGCCGGCGGGCAGGGCGGCGCGGAGGCGCTCCTCGGTGAGCAGCCGTTCGGGGTCGGGCGGTCCGTGGCGGCCGAAGTTGGCGAGGTGGTGCCCGACGACGTAGAGGCGCCCGCCCGGGCGGATCGCCGTGGCGGCAACGCAGAGGAGGGCGGCGAGAGCGTCAGGCCCGGGGTGGAGATTGGCCACGATGACGAGATCGAATAGCGCCGCGTCGGGCCGCCAGTCGTCGACGTCGGCGTGCACCGTAGTGACGGTGACGCCCATGGCATCCGCCGCCGTGGCTGCCTGGTCCAACCCGACCTTGGAGGCATCGATGAGGGTCATATCCCATCCCTTGGCGGCCAGCCACAGGCTGTTGCGCCCTGGTCCTGATCCGAGGTCGAGGCCTCGGCCCGCCGGCAGCGTCTCGGCAAGATCGACCAAGAATGGGTCGGGGTCTGTCGGCCACCCCACTTCGGCGAATCGTCGATCCCACATCCGGCCTGGCGGCGGCGTCATGGCCCGAACACTGCCCTGGGCGCTCACGGCTTCGTCTGCATCGCGGAGCCCGGCGATGATCTCGATGGCGAGGGCGTAGGCCGGCATGCCGGCGGTGACGAGTGAGGTCTCGGCCACGCCGACCAGGTCGGCGAGTGTCGCCCCGGCCCGCTGCGCCCCTCTGGCGTGCAGGCGGGCGGGGCGCTCATGGCCGAGCGCGACGAGCTGGGCAAAGTGCACCAGCTGCTGGACGCGAGGCTCGAGCGGGTTCTCTGCGAGCAGCGCCCGACGCAGCCCCTCGACCACCTCGACGGCGTCCATCCGTCCGGCGGCCTCGGCAACACCAAGGCGGTCCTCAATCTCCGCCGGGACGATCCCGAAGACCTGGCGGTAGCGGTCCCGGACCGCTTCTGCTCGCCCAGCGGCGTCGGACGCGGTCACGACCGGACCCGCGCCACCGACTCGCGCACCTGGTCGAGGGCGCCGGCGGGGAAGTCGACGGCGCCGCCGAGCAACGTCGCGCCGAGCTCGGCCTCGGCGGACTCCTCGATGGCGACGACGAGGCGGGCCACGGCCATGGGATCGGTCCCGAAGGCGAGCAGTCCGTGGTTGGCGAGCAGCACCGCCGACGTGGTCGGGCGTTCCTCGAGCACCGCTTGGATGCCGCGAACCGAGACGTCGGAGCCCCGGGGCCCCCAGGCGACGACGGGGATCGCCTCGGCTTGACCGAAACGCAGGAGTGGCTCGGCCCGGCACGGCAGCTCCTTGTTGGCCAGCGCGAAAGCAGTGACTGCGGGGGAGTGGGTGTGGATGATCGCCCCCGCAGCGGGCCGGGCGCGGTAGACGCAGGCGTGCATGGCGATGATCTCGGCGTTCTCCGGGGAGAGCTCGCCGTCGAGAACCGTTCCGTCCAGATCGAGGATCGCCATCTGGTCGGGGCGCAGGTCACGCACCATGCCGGTCGTGGTCAAGGCGAAGCGGTTTTCGTCCAGCCGGGCGCTCAGGTTGGCGTGGCCGGCGTGGGACATGACCCCGGCATCGAACAGGTGGCGGGCGGCGGCGACCACCGCCCCGCCCGGGCTCATTGTGTCGGATCGGGCAGGTGAGGCAGCCATCGAAGGCCTCCTTTGTCGAGTGTCGACCTAAACGAACGTAGCGGTGTCTACAATTGTTCCTGCCGTCTGCCGTCTGCCGTCTGCCGTCTGCCGTCCGCCGTCCGACGCCGTGTGGGGGTGCTGCCGGAAGGAACCGGAAGCAAGAGGTTCCCGTCGGCGCTTCCTGGCTGCATGCCGCTTGGCCCCTTCGAGGCGCGACAGCTCCGCCGACGAGCGGATGGGTGACGGGTCTGCGGACCAGGCGGCCGGTCGTTGCTCAGAGCGACCCGAGTGCCCGTGCGGCAGTGCACCCTGCGACGACGACAATCAGCGACGTCCCAACGGCGACCGCCACGTGGGGACCCAAGCCGGCACGAGGCCAGGACGACGACGCCACCGACGCCGATGGAAGACCGTCAGCAACTCGACGCCGTGCCGGGCACCTGCGAGAAGTGACGCTCGTGAGCACCCCGTCGCGGAGCGTCGACGGGGGCGATCCGAGTCGTTCGTCGTCATCGATCGCGCGTGGCAGGCTCGCGGGCCCTTGTTTGGCAATGTTGCAGAGAATTCCGCCCGAGTGTCCTCTTTGGCGAGACAGAGGTCGGTCTCAGGCCCCCCGGTGCAGATGGAAGTTCCGATGCGCGCCAGAGCGGGTGTCCCCGGCACCGACCGTCTTGATGCCGACGAGGCTGTAGAGGGGACAGAACGCGCTCGCCGCGGTGGCCACCATGATTGCCGCCACGACCAGCAACACGATCCCTCCCGCAGTCGAGAAGCCGAGAACACCGCTTCCGGCGACTGCACCTGCGGCCACGACGACCCGAACGATCCGGTCGATGTTTCCCATGTTCTTCTTCACGACCTTCTCCATTCTCCTCTGCTCATCTCGATGTCCTCGCCGATGTTGTGGCCTCGGAAGGCTCCGCGCCATCTGGGATCTCGAAGGCACCATGGTCGAGAACGCGCCCGATGTCGCGTTGAATGTGCCTGTCCCATTGCCCATCCGAACGAGGCCGCCGCTTACCGCGGCCCTCTTCTTCGGCCATCCGTCAACGGGTGATCACGACTTTTACCGCCCCGGTCTCGGCCGCCCGTCCGAAGACGTCGTAGGCTTCGAGCATCTGGTCGAGCGCGAAGTGGTGGCTCACGAAACGGCTGGTATCGATGGTGTGTTGCGCAAGCAGGCGTAGCAATGTCGGGGTCGAGTAGGTGTCGACCAGGCCCGTTGTAACCGTCAGGTCCCTGATCCAGAGGGACTCGAGGTGCAAGGTTGCCGGCTTGCCGTGGACGCCGATGTTGGCCACGCGCCCCCCCGGGCGCACGAGTTGCGTGCACAGCTCGAAGGTGTCGGGGACGCCAACCGCTTCGATGGCCACGTCGGCACCTAGGCCGTCGGTCAGCTCCTTCACGAAGGCCACAGGGTCTTCCCGGCTGTTGTTGACCGTCAGGTCGGCGCCGAACGTCTTGGCCGCCTCCAGACGGGCGTCGGCCATGTCGATCGCCACCACGTGGGCGGGCGAGTACATCTTCGCCCCGCTGATCGCCGAAAGGCCCACCGGCCCCGACCCCACCACGGCCACGGTGTCCCCGGGGCGCACTCTACCGTTGAGGACCCCTACCTCATAGCCGGTGGGCAGGATGTCAGCCAACATCAGGATCTCTTCGTCGGAGACGCTGGCTGGGACCGAGTAGGTGGAGGTGTCGGCGAAGGGGACCCGGACCCGCTCCGCCTGGGTGCCGTTTATCATGTAGCCGAGGATCCAGCCGCCGCCGCCCAGGCATTGGCCGTAACGACCCTCCCGGCAGTAGCGGCATCGGCCACACGCCGAGATGCAGGAGACCAGCACCCGGTCGCCGACGGAGACGTTCTTCACCCCGGAGCCGATCGCTTCGACGGTGCCGACGGCCTCGTGGCCCAGGATGCGTCCCGTTTCGACCTCAGGGGTGTCGCCCTTCAAGATGTGCAGGTCGGTCCCGCAGATGGTGGTGGTGTCGACGCGCACGATGGCGTCGGTGTCGTCTCGGATGACCGGATCGGGCACGTCCTCCCACGCCTTGGTGCCGGGCCCGTGGTACACGAGTGCCTTCATGGTCGGTCCTCCTGCTTTCGTTTGCCCGCTTATCGCAAGGTTGCTCGTCTCGAGCGACGTCGGACAGGGGCAAAGGTCCTACGTCCTACGTCCGACGTCCGACGTCCGATGGGAGGACCTGCCGAGGAGCGAGGCGTTTGTCCTGGTGGGCGTCGACGGGCCGAGGGCCCGCTCGACGATTTGCCCGGGCGCTCGGGGTCACCGAGCAGGTGGTGAGCCAGACCGTCGACGTGCTGGTGCGCCGCGGCTACCTCGAGCGGCAAGCCGACCCAGCGGACCGCCGCCGCTCCCTTCTCGAGCTGACCGAGCGTGGTCGCCAGCTCGTCGAGGCGGTCCTCGCCGGGATCGACGAGGTCGACCGCCAGCTGGCCGAAGAGATCAGCCGCGAGGATTCCTGAGCCGGCGACCCTGGCGCCGGCGGTCTCCAATGGCCGGAACGGGCCTTGTGATCAAGCCCGCGACGGTCGTCTCATGACCGGTTCGAAGGGGGGCCACCAGAGGCCGATCGTGCTCGCTGCAGCGATCAGGTCCGACCTGGCCCGCTTGCCGCGGCCGGGGGATCGCTCTTGTCGAGTGGAACACCCGCCGAACCGGTGCTGGAGGCGCGCCCAGCTTCGGACCCGGTGAGAGCTGACGCGCAGAGGGCGCTCAACGCGGGCATGGATCGAGATCGAGAGCCCGGTGGCGCCACCCTCCCTTTCGGCCGACATGACCTCGGTCACCCTCGTCGGCCTTCGAGCGTGTCGTCGGGAGCGGTGACGCTGACGTCGATGTAGGGCGTTGCTCACAACGTACCGAGGACCGCAGCGGATCGACCGCGGCCCAACTGGAGTAGTCTACGAACGGCTCATTGAGGGCCTCTGCCCCTTCGCTAGTTCGAAGGAAGAATGGCTGGCCCTGATGGACTCGTCCTCCGTGGCATTCCCGGTCGGCGCGCTCCCAGGTCGTGTGCGATCGGTCTTGCCGGCACCGTTGGCGCGTCGAGGCCGGCTCAAGATCGCCATCGTGGCTCCGCCGTGGCTACCCGTGCCCCCCGTCGGTTACGGCGGAACGGAGAACGTACTCGACACGCTTGCCCGCGGCCTGACCGACGCGGGCCACGAGGTGCTGCTGTGCGCCTCTGGCGATAGCACTTGCCCGGTACCCCGTTCATCCGTCTTCGCACACGCCGTCGGTGTCGGAGCGGGAAGCAGTGTCGATGAGATCCGTCACGTGCTGCACTCGTATGACGCGCTACGAGACGTGGGGGTGGACGTGGTGCACGACCACACGCTCGTCGGACCCCTGTATTCAGGACACTTCCCCGAGCTCCCAGTCGTGACGACGAACCACGGGCCGTTCAACGAGGAACTCATCGATCTCTTCCGGGTCATCGCCGGCCGAGTTCCAGTGGTGGCGATCTCGAAGCATCAAGCGTCGACTGCTCCCGACGTCCCGATCGCCGCGGTCATCCACCATGGCGTCGATCCGGCGCAGTTCCCCGTTGGCGTCGGAAATGGAGGGTATGCCGTCTTTCTCGGCCGGATGCATCCCGGCAAGGCGCCCCATGTCGCCGCCGAGATCGCACGAGCGGCCGGAGTTCCGTTGCGTATCGCAGCGAAGATGCGAGAACCCGCGGAACGGCAGTACTTCGACACGATGGTTCGCCCGCTCCTGGGCCCCGATGTGACCTATCTGGGCGAGGTCAATCGTCAAGAGAAGCTCGACCTGCTCGGGGGAGCAGAATGCCTGCTCAATCCGATTGCCTGGCCTGAACCGTTCGGCATGGTCATGATCGAGGCGCTGGCGTGCGGGACCCCGGTGATCGCGACCTCGTGCGGAGCGACACCCGAGATCGTCGAGGACGGAACGGTCGGCTGGGTGCGCAACACCGCCGCCGGACTGGTTGACGCTCTCGGCAAGGTCCGGGCGCTCGACCGGTCGGCGTGCCGACACCACGTCGAGACGAAGTTTTCGATGGACCGAATGGTCGCAGAGCACCTTGCGCTCTACGAGCACACCATCGAGCTGCACTCAGGGGAGGCTTTTGACGGCCGGGTGCTCGGCGCTGCTTGAGGGCAGGATCGACGCAACGTGGGCAGCCCGTGGGCCCTCGCGGGGGACCCTGCGACGAGGTTGCAGGCTGGGCTCACCCACTCACGAACCTGCACGACGCGCAGTACGGGGCGTCGGGCAGACGATGGCCAAAACCCCGCCGCCGGCTGGGCCGGGGCTTCGGGCCGACTCGAGCGCGGCAAAAGACGCCCGGCAGTGTCGGGGCCGAGATCATCCGGATCCCGAAGCCGGGATGGCCGCGTCATCTCGACCACGCTCACGGGCCCAGAGCCCTCTGACCTACATCCGCGAGTAAGCCTCGCGAACGCCCGTTCGATACGCGACAAGGTGCCTTTCACCTGGGAACATGGTGGTTGATGAAGTCCCATGATCCCGAGGGAAAGGCACCTGTCTGGTGGCAACGTTAGCGAAGCGCAAGGCCAAGGTGGTGCTGGGCGGCCACGACGGGCGGATCACCCCCCGGGCGGGCCTCCATCTCGTGGCCAAGCTCAACCAGCTGCTCGGCATCACCACCACGATCGACTGCAGAGCGCCCTCGATCAAGAAGCGCCGCCGCGGCCTGACGCTCGGCGGGCTGATGGTGTCGATGGCAGAGACGATGCTCGCCGGCGGGGACTTCATGTGCGATCTCGACAACCAGCGAAGGGACGCCGCCGGCCTCGAGCTGCGGGCCGTGCCCGACGTGCCGGCCTCGACGACGGTCATCGCCATCGCCAAGCGCTTCGACGCCACGCTGAGCGCCCACGTCGAGCGGGCGAACGCCACCCTGGTGAAGAAGGCGTACGCACTGCTGCCCGAGCAACGACGTACCGAGCTTGCCCAGCAGCGCCCGACGATCGACATCGACCCGACCGACACCGAGGTCTACGGCCGCAGGAAAAGGGGCTCGGACTACAACTACCAGGGCCAGCGCGTCTACCGCCCGCACCCCGCGGTGTGGGCGGAGCCAGGATGGGCACTGGCCGCCGACTTCGGATCGGGGAGGAGCGACCCGCGCCCCCAGGCGGCGGCACTTCTCGAACGAGCTCACGCAGCGCTGCCCGACGGGCTCTTGCGCCCAATCGTGCGGGCCGACTCGGGGTTCTTCGACCACAAGCTGGCCGAGTCGGCTCTCTCGCTCGGCTGCGACTACGCGATCGCGGTCAAGCGCACCGACGCGGTGTGGCGCTCGGAGCGCAAAGTCCCTGATGACGCCTGGCGCCGGGCCAAGGGCATGGACGCCGAGGTGGCCGAATGCGACTACTCGCCCACCGGCTGGCCCGACGGTGCACGGGTCATCTGCCGGCGGGTGAAGGTCTACGCCTGCGACCTCTCCGCCGACCCACGCAGCCGCAGGCGCCGCACCATCGATCCCGAACAGCTCAGCCTCCTGCGTGCCGGCGAGACCGCCTTCGCCTACGCCTACAGCTTCATCATCACCAACCTGGACGGCGACATCGTCGATATCGAGGCGTGGTTCCGTCTGCGCGCCCGGGTCGAAGAGTCCATCAAGGACTCCAAGCTCGGCATGGCCATGCGTCACATGCCCTCGGGCTACGAGGCGGTGAACCTGACGTGGATGTGGGTGGCGTTGCTCGCCTTGAACATCTCGTCGTGGCTCCAGGCGCTCAGCGGTCACGACAAGGCGAACGGCCGTGCCCACGGCAAGCGGCTGCGACGAGAGCTCATCTGCATCGCCGCACGGGTCACCCACCACGCCCGCCGAACCGAGATCCACACCTCATGGGAGGACCATCTCGGCGCCTTCGGCGACGCGTGGCGAGCACTCGACGCGCTGCTCGCCGCCGCAGGGCCGTAGTCGCCCCGGCAGCGACCGGTCGCACCCGCGCGTCGATGACCCGGCGGCCGGCAGCTCGAATGACAAGGACCCGCGCCCTTGGTCGAGCGCGCCCTCGCAGCGCACCACAGTCGTCGCCGCTGACTCGAGGCCGGAGTGGCCTGCCCTGGCACTCCAGATCACGACTCACCGGGGTCTACTCGCGGATCCAGGTCAGATCAGCGGTGCGGACCCGCCGTCGGTGACCTCGACGCCACCTGCGCGAAGCGCTGATTCGAAAGCTACGGGATCGTCGGGGGTCACGAACGGCTTGATCGCTCTCCCGGCGTCAACGAGAAAGGCGACCGACTTGCGAGAGCGCCCCGGGTCGAAGTTGGCCCAGTACCCGGGGTTGGCAGTTCCCCAGATGCGGCCCTTGCCGTGGAGTGCAGACATGTCGGTCCGGCGGACCGAACGGATGGCTGCCAGCGGAACCCGCTTGACGGCGCCAGGGAAGTAGTAGCCCTTGATGGTGAGGGCATCCTCGGTCACACCGATGGAACGGTCCTGGTAGGCCACGAGCCCTCCTTCTCGCTCGCCGGACAGGCCCGGCGGCCATGTGTCGCGCGCCCCTTCGGTGCGGCAGGCCAAGAGGTGGCCTGCAGCGTCCAGGTTAGAGTGGCGACTTGGCGGGAGTTGGGCTGGGCGACCGTACAGCAATGGCGTCGCCCCCATCGGGGTGGAGTCTGGCATGAGCTGCTCGAGTTACCGGGAGATCCTGAACCTCGTCTACCGGTACCCCGAACTGATCGACGCCGGCGATTTCGAAGGGGTCGGCGATCTCTTCGCTGAGGCGGCGATCGTGTTCGAGGCCGGCGTCGGCGGTGAACACGTCACGATGGAGCTGCGGGGGAAGCGGGAGGTCCAGCGCAGCTTCGAGTCGACCACCCGGCGCTTCCCCGACGACGGCACCCCGCACACCCGCCACCTCGTCAGCAATCCGATCGTCGAGATCGACGAGGAGGCCGGCACGGCGACCTGCCGCTCCTACATCACGGTCCTCCAACGGACCGACGACTTCCCGCTCCAGCCGGTGTGGTCGAACCGCTACGAGGACCGGTTCGGGCGGACCGACGGGCGGTGGCACTTCGTCCACCGGAGGGGCTTCGCCCACCTGCCGGGCGACACCAGCCAGCATCTGCTCTGGGGACCGGAGGTCGGGTAAGGACTGTGGATCGGCCGACGTTCGAGCCGGCGGCGAGTGCGTCGACGGCGGGCGCAGGGCCTCTCTACTGGTCTACTGGCCAGGGGGCGGGTGGAGGGCCGCCTGGAGCATGGTGGCCATGATCGGACCGGCCACCGTGGCGCCATAGGTGTTCGACGGCTGGTCGGGGACGACGACGGCCACGGCCACCTGCGGGTTGTCGGCCGGGGCGAAGCCGATCATCCAGTCGTCGATGTTGTCGGAGGTCGGCAGCCCGGTCTGGGCAGTACCGGTCTTCACCGCCGCGTGCAGCGAAGCGAGGGAGACCCCGGCGCTGTTCGCCACCCCGTAGGCGGTGGCCCCCGGCGTCGTGACCACTTTCTGCATCAGCTGGTTCACCGTCTGGGCGGTGGTGGCGGACATCGGCTGCTTCCAGGGAGTCGGCTGGTAGGCCTTTATGCCATTGGCCCGCAGGATTTGCGTGGTCCGCGAGAATGTTCAGTTGGCGCGCTGATGGTCAGGAAGCGCGATGTTGGCGACGTTGCTCAGGCGGCTGCGGCGTAAGCAGCCGGGAACTCGCGGTCGTGGAGCGCGATGGCGGCGCTCATCATGCGCTGGCCGTAGCGGGTGACGCGATAGCGCCGAGTGCGCGGGATCTTGGCGACGAGGCCGTGGCCGCGGAGCTTGGCGATGGAGCGACTGGTTCGCTGACAGCGGCGGAGTTTGTCAGCGGCGTCCTTGGGTGGAGTGGGATAGAGCCTCCTCGTGATGTGGTGGTTCCGGAATCCAGCGATCGCATGCTCGCCGGCCAGCACGGCCCGGAAGAGGCAGAGGTCCTCCGTGCCGATGGGGTTGAGCCGGGGGACGTGCCTGCCCCGGTTCTTGATGGGCCGGGTGTGCCGGTCCAGCACGGCGGTGCCGTGGCGGTTATCGAAGGCCGTGGTCAGCGCGTCGAGGTAGCGCTCGTTCGCTGCCCTACCGACCTGGAAGTAGCGGGGGAGGTTGGCCACCCCCTTGCGCATGGGGCGCCACACGCGTTGCCCCTCGATGATCCGGAGCACGCGGAACTGGGTGGGGTCGTTCACGGTGACTTCCACCCGAAGCACGTTGGCCTTGTCGTAGCACTTGATGGAGTTGCGGGCCATGGTGTGCTTGACTCGCCAGCCCTCGGGGCGGCGCCGGGCGTCGCTCGTCACCTCGACCGCCAGGGCCGGGTGGAGCTTGCGCCCCAAGAAGCGCAGCACGTCTTCGGCACCGAAGGCCGTCGCCGCGTGCGCGGTCAGGGAGGGCAGGACCGCTTCGAGCGCCCTCCTCGAGGAGAAGACGACGTCGGTCGCGACCTCGGCCTGGTCGACGACCCACCAGTAGGGACCCACCCCTGCCCGATTGAACAGCGCCAGGTGCGGGCTGACGCAAGCCGCGAGCGACGAGAGGACCCGGTGCCACTTGCGGGCCGCCAGCTTGTCCGAGAGGCGCTGCGCGAGACCCCAGTTGGCGCACTTCACGATGGCGTTGAGGTAGCGCAGATGGGGAACCTTGCGGGCGCAGAGTTGGCGCGACAACACCTCTCTGCCGTTCGCCCACACCTGGATCTCGAAGGGGAACCAGCCCTGGAGCCGGACGTGGCAGAAGCCGAGGTCTTCGTGGAAGAAGTAGAAGTAGTAGTGCAGGCACTTGCGACCTCGCCGGACCACCTCCAGGCGATGGGTCTGGCGGTTCTTGAAGATGTCGAAGCTGGTGCACAACTCGACGGCTGCGAGCACGCAGACGAGCCCAGCGGTGATGCCGTCGCGCTCGGCGATCTGCCTCGCCAGCTCCTCCTTGGAGCGCCCCGTGCGCCGGGTGCGGGTGTCGGCCAGGTAGAGGTAGGGGCGCCCGGCCGCCTCCGCCATGGCCTTCGCGTGGGCCTTCACCTGGCCGCTCATCGTGGTGACGTAGGAAGCGAAGTCCTTCAAGAGCACGTGCTGGGAGTCGAGGAAGCCCTTCATGCCGCCGGGCTGGTAGAGCCGGGTGAGGTAGCCCTTGAAGATGAGCCGGTCGAAGCAGGTGAGCTTGCCGACGACCCGATCTTGGTGAACGATCTCGAACGCGGACATGGCCTCGTCGCCTCCCCTGGAACGTGCTCATCGTGACGACGAGTAGTTCACCGGAGCAGACGCGACGTGGCCAGTCCGCCCCTGGTGGGCAGCTCCGGTCGGACCGCCGAGGGCCGGCTTTGCCGGCCCGTCCCGGCTCGTTGCGCCCGCGGCCGCGCCACGACCGCAGGCTTCGGCCGCTCCCCGTCCGATGCCGGTTCAGGCAGTCACGAGGCGTTCGGTTGCG
>Ga0080006_1107201_pt1 | contig 17651 bp, 13 predicted proteins | sample RS3BMetagenome_FD_69209 | JGI IMG/M metagenome (GOLD analysis project Ga0080006, IMG submission 69209) | Ferric oxide microbial mat and aquatic microbial communities from Rainbow Spring, Yellowstone National Park, USA - RS3B (SPADES... ... | reverse complement strand
GGCGTGGGCCACTTCCACGGCGTAGCGGACCTCGTCGGGCGTCAGCTCGGCGCCCTGACTGATGCGGTCGAGGAGGCGGCTCAACAGCTCCGTCACCCGAGTGACCTCGGCCGGCGGCCCCGACACGACCAGGGAGCCGTCGCGCGGCAGGATTGACACAGGAAAGCTTTCCTCTATGAGCTTGAGGTTGCCGTCCAAGTCGCCCAGCAGTTCACGTTCCTGCTCGGGCCCGGACACGGGAACCCGGGCCTGCGCGGTCTCCACCGCCGGCGATCACCGACCCTCCCTGGCTGGCGGATCTGATCCGGCTCGAAGCCGCTTCGTTGCTCGCCCACGACCCGGCCCATCGATGGTCAATGCTTCGTCTCCGCCACCACCCGAGCGACCTGGCCCGGTCGGCGGTCGAAGGAGGGTCGGCTCCCCGCCGCAGAGTAACCCTCATCGTCTGGTTTCGCGTCTCAAAAAGATCGAGGCTCCGACGAGTCTTGCTCGCCTGGCCCTGGTGAAAGTCGCCGAATCCTGGAATGGATCGGCTCGAACTCGACCGTCACCAGCCCATGGTTCCCGGGTCTCCTTTGAAAGGGCCGACGATCTCGGAAGTGATCCAGCCGCCGTAGAAGTCGCCAGGCTGCGAGCGGACGATCTCGCCATCGACCGAGCACTCGTCCACCCGGCTGGGATAAAAGGCCAGGTGGTCGCGAATCGCCTCGAACATCTTCGAAGGGTCAGGGTAGGACCAGGCGGCGTCGGGGGATCGGCGGTCGCCCACCTTGATCGAGTGATAGCGAGCCCGCCCCTTCCATTCGCAAAAAGTCGACCGGGAAGACCGTTCGAGGAACTTCTTGCTCAGATTCTCCGGCGGGATGTAGAAGACGGGGGGATGACTGGTTTCGAGGACCCGAAAGCCGCCATCGGTCTCCGCGATGACCTCGCCCTGAAAGACGACACGGATCAGTCGGCTGTTAGGTTCGAGCCGAGGCGGCCTGGGATAATCCCAGACGGATTCCTGACCGGGACCGGGCTCAATCCGACGCGGTGTCATGGCTCTCTACCCGCTTTCTCGAAGGGAAAAGGAACCAGCTCGGCTCGGGCCATCCACTGGCCGATCGCATCAAAAAGCTCGTTGGATCGGGAGAAGAAGAGAAAATGATCTTCGCCGGGTAAGATCCGATAATCCACGTCGACCCCCTTCGAGCCGAGCAAGTCGACGGCCGGGTCGACGGTCGTTTTGCTGACGCTCCAGTCGCGATCTCCCTGGAAGACGAGGACCGGTCGGCCCTTCCAGGCCCGGACGAAGTCAGGATTTCCGAGCTCCTCCTGATGCATCGTCGGCGAAAGGTAAATCAAGCCTCGATATCGATCGGGATGAGCCAGGCCCGACTGGGTGACGCCGACACCGCCATCGGAGAGACCCGCTAGATAGACCCGATCCGGGTCGATCGAACAACGAGTTCGGGCGTCTTGCCAGACCCGGTCAACGGCCTCGACCCCACCCCGGCTCCAGAAGCCGAAGCCGTGAGTCGGGCCGAGGATGACGAAGCGATACCGCTCGGCGAACGATCGCCAGGCCCAGGGCATGACCTGAAAATTACCCCCGTTGCCATGAAGAAAGACGATCGCACCAAGAGATTCGCCCGGTCGAGCCCTGGGGATGTAGGCGAAGTAATGCCCGGAGTCAAAGTCAGCCCCGAGCATTTCCAGGACCGCGAAATGCGTGACCGGCTCCAGCCCCCTGGCCGCCGGGTCGGCCTCGATCGCTCGATAATGACCCATCGTGATCTCGCGAATCGTCCGGGCCCGAGAGACCCAGGGGACGAACCGGGTCGCCAGAGTCACTCCGAGCTTGACCTGATCAATCTCCGGAAGCAGCCGAAAGGGAGAGTAAGCCGGAACCCGTCGATCGCCCAGGAACCGCGAGATCAGACCCGTCGACCGCTCGGGCGGAGGCTCCGGCGAGGTCCGGATGAGGACGATCACCAGAACGGCGGCGGCGGCCACCGCGACCAATCTCGCGGCGATCCAGTAAGAGCGAGACGCAGGAACTTCGGTTCGCGAGAGGACCAGCGTCGAGGTCAAGGCCATCAGGATCAAGCACGCGATCCCGCCGAAGAGCCGACCGGGCCGGGTCTCGGCGACCAGAACAAGCAACGAGGCCGGGGCAACCAGCGGGACCAGCAAGAGAGCCAGACCCAGGCCCAGAGCCCTTCGGAACCAGGATCGTTGTTTCGGGACTGATGCGGGTTCGACCATAACGAAGATCACTTATCCTCGAACTTCCGCATCAACTTGATCCTCGGCAGAGATCTCGGGAGCCGGGTTTCGATCCGGGAGAAGCTCGAGATCGCGGGTCAGCCGGAGAGTCGGAGCAGAGCCCGACTTTTCGTGTTCCCAGGTCTCGACCCACTCCTTCCAGGTCAATTCCGCCCGGGAGAAGAGGAGTCGCGTCGGCTCGATCCGGAGGAAGCTGTTATAGGCTGGATCGCTCGATTCGTCGATCGTCACCAGTGGTGATCCGGCGGGATCGGGCTTGAGAAGGTACGAGACCTCGACCTCGGACGAGTCGTCCGGCCAGACGACCAGGCCCGGCTCCCGGAAGTCATAACGGGGCGACTCGGGTGCCAGGGCCCGCTCGATCGGCTCGCGGACGAGGTCGACGCCCGCCATCTTGTAGAGTCCCGCCAGGGCGGCTTCGAGCGAATCCCGGGCTTCGGGCGAAAGCTCGGCGAGCCAGCCGGGGTCGGCGATCGACGCCACCAGCCAGCCCGAATGCTCCTCGATCGCGAGCCAGAGGTTGGGTCCGGTTTTCCCCGGCCGAACGATCTCGATCAGGAACCGCTTGGCGCTCGGGACCACCTCGCCGATCGCCAGAGGGATCGAGGCCATGGCCCGACCTTGCAGGAGGAGCGTGAGAAAATCCCGGTCGATGAAGTGCCGGACTTCTTCCTCGACCGCGTGGAGGTGGACCAGTTGCTTGCGGACCTGCTTGGCCCGGCCGGTCCGGAGCGCCTTGCGCTCGGCTCGACGGATCCTGGCGAAGACCTTGGGCACCGTCCCCGAGTTGAAACCCGGCTTGAGGAGTCGGGCCATCGTCTCGCCATGATGACCGATCACGACCGGTCGGAGGGTCTTCGGCCGGTTCGCCTCGTAAAGCCGCCAGTTTTCCTTGAGCTCCCAGACCAGGAATCCGAAGACGCCCGGCAGAAGAAGCAGGATCATCCCCGAGAGCACCTTGGCCTGGTCGGGGGGCAGGACGGTTTCGAGGACCGCGTTGATCCGGGCGACCTGGGTCACCAGGATCTTGGCGGAAACCGTCACGACCGGAAAGTGCTTGATCGGGTTGATCTGCGGCTCGATCAAGAGCGTGATGAAGAATCGAACCACATAGGCCAGGACTCCCCAGGCCAGACCCAGGATCGCCTTCGCCACCAGCGAGGAATTTCCCTGGCCACCTCGAAACCGGAGCCACTCATCCACGGTGTAGAGAACCCGCTCCACCGCCTCCATGACCCGGGCGAAGATCTCCATGATCAGGTGAAAAAGACCCGGCAACAGGTTGTAGATCAAGGAATGCCAGACCCTGCCGACCGAGTCGACCGCCATCTCTTCCAGGTCCCGGCCGGCCCGGGTGGTCAGGGCGAGACAGGTCGCCAGGAAAACCGTCGCTGAGGCGATCAGACTCTGGCTCCTCGACCACTCCGGCGACTGGACCGCCCAGACCAGGCTCGCGAGCAAACCGGGAACGAGCACCCCTCGCCAGAACCGTGAGAATGCCTTGCTATCGAAAAGCCGACGAATCCAGGGGCGACTCATCAACCAGTTCGGCACAGCGAAGATCAGGTCATGCACCAGGCCAAAGAGCCGACCCAGGGACTCGGCGAACATCCCCCGAAATCGCGATGAATTGATCAGGCCGACCGCGACCGTTCCATCAATGGCAATGGCTATCGGGTCGATCAGCTCGATTTCTTGACCGGTCAAAAAGTGCGAGAGCGGGCCGACGACGTGCTGAAGAAACTCCAGGGCGAAATAGGCTCCTCCGTACGGCATCGCCAGGTAGCGAGTCAGGAGCCGGCCCATCCGGGTACCGAACGCCAGGGCGCTCATCCGCTGGAGAAACCGGAGGTAGATCTCCCCTCGACGATAGATCCCATCCATCGCCCGGGCCAATCCTCGGTCGGCGCGAAGCAGGCGATCGCCGAAGACGAACTCGACCGGACCGGACAGGTCGGGCAATTTGCGATTGTTTCGCGAGACCGCGTCGCGTAGATCCCCCATCGAGAGAAACCCGCGATGGACCACGCGGTCGAGCAGCTCCTCATTGAGCTTCTGGAGCGAGACCCGCTCGGGAAGGTTCCGGGCCTCGAACCCGGTCTGTTCCAGAACACGGCCGATCTCGGGGCGAAATCGGTCGCGAAGTCGATTCTCGGCGTGATGGACCGCCTCGGAGAGCAGGCGGGTGAACCGACCGCGTTCTCCCTCGGGCAATCGACTCGACGCCAGATTCTTCGAAGCGCTCCGGAGGTGCTGCGTCATCAAGGTTTCTTGATGGTGCGGCAGTCTCCGCTTGATCGGCCGACGTCCCAGGGTGAAGAGCCAGCCCATCAGATTGACGGCAAAGACAGGTCGTTCGTGGTCGAGGCAAACCTTCTGGAAGTCGTAGAGAAGCCGGGCCTCGGGCATCCAGAATCCCCGCGAGCTGCGTTCCAGAGGCGCAAGCAGCGCCTTCCGCCATTCTCGGAGACAGGCCTCATCAAATCCGAGAGCCGCCTTGAGCCGGGACGCCAGCCGGTCGGTCGCGGCGCGAGCCGATGACCTCGCTTGACCCGCCAGGCTCGAACCGGCCAGCCGGGCGGCCTGAGTCCGGAGGATGGCCGCTCGGACCAGGTTTCCTCGACCGCTGGCCAGCTCGGCTTTTGCCATCAACCGACGATAGCGAGGTCCGGAAGGCGCCTCGGAGCTGTTGCTCTCGGCCTCGACGGGGACGGGCTCGTCGGGCTCGGTGATCGCCTCGCGCCAGGTATCGGCCGCGCCGGGGAGCCTGGTCGCCGTCTGGATCTCTTCTGCGTCGAGGTCCTCGGCGAGCATCCGGTCGACAGACTCGTAGTCGCGAATCGCCGGGAAGAACCGGGGGATCAGGTGATCGGAGAAGGCTCGGAGTCCGAGGTAAACGGCCGCGAACTCGATGTAGACGCTTCGATCGCCTCGCGGAGGGAGCAGCAGGCCATCGGTATCAAGGACCGACCGGGCTTCCTCGAAGGCCGAGGAGTCGATCCGTCGGATTCGCTCGCGGAGGCCGACCGGGTTGATCGAGCCGTCCTCGAACCGTCGGGCCAGCTCGACATCGATCCGGGCATGGAAAAGCCGTCGCCAGTAGTCGCGGAGGATGGCCTTCCTGGGTCGACCGGCCAGCTTGTCGGGATCGGGCTCGGCCAGCAGGATGATCGTCGGAGGGACCGGCTCGTCGGGCTCAAGGCCCAGTTCGTCGCGATTGATCACCTCGAGGGCTTCCGAGCCCTTCATCGTGAAGACCAGGCGATGAGGAATCCGGAAAACGACCTTCGGCAGCTCGCAGATGTGCTTGATCGCCCGGCGGACAACGCGACCCGGCACCACGAACGCCGTCGGGTCGATGGCCCGGACGATCTGGCGGAGCTCGTTCGCTGTCAGAGCCGGCTCGACATCCACCACCACCGTCCTCCCCTTGGTCATCCCGATCCTTCTTGATCCGCGGGCATCGCCCTCGAATCGTAATGGATCGAACCGCCAGATGCCAGCGAATGGCCGAGATCCTCAGGTCCCGTCGAAGAGAGGGACGAATCGGCGAAACTTGAGTGTCAGAGCGTCGGCAATGGCGACCGGCTCGGGAAAGAGACCGTCCGGGCTCCCGGCGAGCTGAAAGGCGATCGCCTCTTGCCCGAGGTTCACCCGGACCAGGCCGAGCGGCACGACTCGGGATCGCCGGGGGGCCTCGAGCGCTGACTTCATCAGGGCGTCGTCCTCGGCCGTGATCGGCTCGGGCGTCAGGGCCACGACGGTCAGGCCGATACTTCCCCAGCCCAGCGACCGGCCCGGCGGAAACCGGCCATTCACGGCCAGGGCCAGCCTGGACAGGAACGCCTTGTAATCGAGCGACGAGCCGGTCAGCCCCACGTCCACCGGCTGACGGGCGATCGCCACGACCGCCAGCGCCCGGCCGATCATCGGCAGCCAGTGCAACTTGACCGGCCGTCGGTAGTAGCGAAGGATGTCAAGCGGCGGCTGGCGATACTCCTCGCCATCTTCCTCTCGAAGACCGATCGGCTTCAAGATCGGGTCGATCAGGTCGAGGAATTCGTCTTCGAGCAAGGTCCGGCTCCGTCGGAAAAGGTGGGAGAATCCTCTGACTTTCCAGCATAACCAAACGTTGACCGACCGGAAACGAAACCCTTCAACGAGTCCATCGCCGCAGCGACCGTCCAGCCCGATCGACCTGCCCTTCCTCGAAGGCGTCGCGAATCGCCCGGAGTCGCTGGAGGTGGACCTTCCGGAACGGGACCGCCGACCCGGTCGGTAGATCGGTCGGGACAAGTCGCCGGGCGATCGCCGAGGCTAGCTTTTCGATCCCGTCCCCCCGCTCGGCGGAGACGGCCAGAGCCCCTAGCTCCGAGACATCCCAGGAAAGCGGAAGGTCCGACTTGTTGGCGACGATCATGGCCTCGCGGTGATCCTCGAGAATCTCCCGATCCATCCCGGTCAGCGGTTCGGATCGGTCGAGCACGACGACGACGAGGTCCGCTTCGCGATGGCGATCCCTAGCGATTCCCACCCCTTGAATTTCGATCGGGTCGACCGACTCGCGGAGCCCCGCCGTATCGGCCAGCTCGACCGGCCAGCCGTCGAAGGCCGCCCGGACGGTTACGACGTCGCGTGTCGTCCCCGGGGTCGGGTCGACGATCGCCCGGTCATAACCCGCCAGGGCATTCAGGAGCCGACTCTTGCCCACGTTGGGCCGACCCGCAAGCACGACCTTCCAGCCTTCGATCAGATGAATGCCCAGCAACGCGCGGTCGATCAATGGATCGAGTCCCGCCAGGATCTTCTCCGGCTCGGCATCTGCCAGGCGAAGAAGTTCGTCATGCAAGGCTCCCTCAGCCTGATCCAGAAGAATCTCCGCGACTCGAGCCGTTGGGGCCGATCCCAGCGCGACCTGTGCCTCGGCCCGGGTTGCCGAGCCGCTCGAATGCCTCGCCCAGGCCTGGGCCGATCGGATCAAAGCGCCTCCCTCGACCAGGGCCTGGACCACCAGTGCCACGGCCGCCGAACCGCCGTGGCACTGGATCTCGACCTCGGGGGGCTCCCCCTCGACCACGACGGCGACGACCTCGTCACCCAGACCCGCGCCGACTCGCCCGACCCGGAGCCGACCCGGTGGGGTCTTCATCAGCGAAGGGCCGCTATTCGGTCGAAAGAACCGGTCGGCCAGCTCACGACTTCCGGGTCCCCAAACCCGGACCACGGCGACCGCGCCCCGGCCCGATGCGGTCAGGACGCTGACGCAAGGAGCACCTGGGGCGTTCAATTCGGACCTCCCGGCGACGATCCCCGAGCGTCCTCGATCCGAAGCCCTTCGAGCACGAGATGCGTGACGATTGACGCCCCGGGCCATCCCACCAGCGGGGCGAAGGCTGCGGCATCGCCGCCGGTCCAGATCAGCCAGGGCTCGACTTCAAGGCCGATCGATTGGCGGATCAAGAGTTCGCGGATCGTCCCGACGACGCCCCAGAAAACCCCCGCCTCGATCGCCGGGACGGTCGACCGACCATAAGGCTCCGGAACATTTCGGAGCGTCACCTCGGGCAGCTGCGCGGTCAGGAGGTGCAGCGCTTTCGCCATCGGCCCCATGCCCGGAGCGATCGCCCCGCCTTGCCAGACCCCTTCCGACGAGATCCGCTCCACCGTGATCGCCGTGCCGCATGAAACCACCAGGCCCGGCCCTCGACCCCCTCGGAGGCCCAGAGCCCCGACCACCGCCAGGGCCCGGTCGGCGCCCGTCAGAGACGGTTGCTCCAGATCGTGAGAGACGCCGACATCGTACGCCGAGCGATACCAGCGGATCGCTTTGACTTCCTGGTCGACCAGGAAGGATTCAAGCCGATCCGCCAGCGGAGGGTTGACCGACGCGATCGACCAGGACGTCTCCGCCCCGGTCCACCCTTGAGCCTGCCAGGCCGAGGCCAAGGCGGTCGGGTCGTCGGTCGGCAAAGCGATGGTGGCTCCCAGCCGACCATCGGGACTGATCAGCCCCCATTTCAGCCGAGAATTGCCGAGGTCTGCGACGATCCGGATCACGATGGCCCCAGGAGCCGAGCTTCGATGTCACCCCGATCCGAACGATGGAGGAGCTCAGGCTTCCGAACCGGCCTCGGCGGCCACAGGCTGAGCCTCCGGCGTCAGTTCCGGCTCGACGGTTTTTGGCCTGGGACGGACGACCTTGGGCGGCTCGACCGGCTCGGGAAGCTGGTCGAGAAGCTCGCCGATCCGGTGGACCAGCGGCGGTATTCCCTTGCCCGTTACGGCGGAGATCGGGATGACCTCGCGGCAGAGTTCGAGCCCGATTCGCTCGCGAGCCTCGTCCGAGCCGGTCAGGTCGAGCTTCGTGACCACGATCAACTCAGGACGCGCGGCCAGCGCCGGGCTGTAAAGTTCAAGCTCGCGACGAATCCCCCGGTAGTTGGCGACCGGGTCCGATCCATCCATCGGCTGGGCGTCGATCAGGTGGACCAGCAGCCGGGTTCGCTCGACGTGGCGAAGGAACTCGTGGCCGAGCCCATGCCCCTCGTGGGCTCCCTCGATCAGACCAGGAATATCGGCGACGACGAATGACCGCTCGCCTTCGTAAACCGTGCCGAGGTTGGGATACTTGGTCGTGAACGGATAATCGGCGATCTCAGGATGGGCTCGCGAGATTCTCGAAAGCAAGGTGGACTTACCCGCGTTGGGCAAACCGACCAGTCCCACGTCGGCGATCACCTTTAACTCAAGGGTGATCCAGCGCTCCTCGCCGACCTCCCCCTTTTCGAACTGGCGGGGGGCGCGGGTGGGACTCGACTTGAAGAACTTGTTGCCGTGACCGCCCCGCCCCCCCTTGGCAACGGCGACCCAGTCACCCACGGCCTTGAGGTCGCGAAGCAGGTGGCCCCGGTCGCGGTCACGGATGATCGTGCCTGCGGGAACCTCGATGATCAGGTCCTCGGCGCCTCGACCGTGGCAGTCCGACCCCTGGCCGTGCTCGCCTCGATCCCCTTTCCAGTGCCGTTGCGAGGAAAGGTGGGCGAGGTTAGTCACTCCCTGAGCGGCCCGGAGGATGATGCTCCCGCCGTGACCGCCGTCTCCGCCACTCGGTCCGCCCCTGGGGACATATTTTTCTCGGCGGAAGGCGAGGCAGCCATTACCGCCGTCGCCCCCTCGAACGTTAATCGTCACCCGGTCGACGAACATCTCACTCCGTCCCGGACGGCCCGACCCATCAAAAATGGATGGGCCGCCCAATGGTGCTGGTCTGGATCAGGCCTGGGCCATCTCGGCCGCCGGCTCTTCATACTCGATCGGGACGACGTTGATCCGACGACCACCCTGGTCGAAGAAGACGGTCCCCTCGACCAGCGAGAAGATCGTCCAGTCCCGCCCGATGTCGACGCCCTTGCCGGGCCGCCACTTGGTGCCCGTCTGTCGGGCGATGATGCTTCCCGGCTTGGCGTATTGCCCGCCGTAAAGCTTGATACCCCGCATCTTCGGATTCGAGTCCCGCCCGTTGCGGCTCGAACCCTGACCCTTCTTGTGAGCCATCGCCGATCCCCTCGTTACGATTCCAGCGCGGCCCAACCACCCAGGAGCCGGCAAACCCTTATTGTAAACCCGGACACCCCGGTCCCGCAAGGTCAAGATGCACCCACGTCAGCTTGATCCGTCCGGGCCTCTCGAGTTCAGAGACTATAGATCGGCCCATACTTGGCTTTCAGCGCCCGGACCAGCGGTTGATGATCGAGCGTGACCCCGGCCGCTCGATGAATCAAGGTCGAGGCCCGATAATGTTGACCGTGGCGATGAATCCGGTCGCCAAGCCATCCCAGCAGGCCCGCGAAATCGCCCCGGCGGAAAGCCTGGTCGAGATTGCCGAGATCGCTGTTGGCCCTGTCGTAAAGCTGGGCTGCGTAGAGGTTTCCTAGCGTGTAGGTGGGGAAGTAGCCGACCAGGCCGGCCGCCCAGTGGATATCCTGGAGGCATCCACTGGCGTCGTCGGGCGGGTTGATGCCGAGAGATTCGCGGTAACGGGCGTTCCAGGCTTCGGGAAGATCCACCACGTCGAGTCGGCCGCCGATCAGGGCCTGCTCCAGCTCGAAACGGATCAGAATATGGAGGTTGTAAGTCACCTCGTCCGCCTCGACGCGGATTAGGGAGGGTTCGACCCGGTTGATCGCCGCGTGGAAAGTGTCAAGGTCGAGCCCGTGGAGTGACTCTCGAAAGAAGAAGCGAGCCTGCGGGAGCCAGTATTCCCAGAAGGCCCGACTCCGGCCCACGGCGTTTTCCCAGAGTCGGGATTGCGACTCGTGGACGCCGAGCGAGACGGCTTCGCCTAGGGGTGAGCCGTGAAGGGCGGGGTCGAGCCCTTGCTCATAAAGTCCGTGGCCGACCTCGTGGAGGATTCCGAAGAAGGCGCTCGAGAAGTCGTGAGGGTCGAACCGGGTCGTGATCCGGACGTCTCCGGGGCCGATCCCCGAGCAAAACGGGTGTGCCGTGGTGTCGAGGCGCCCGCGATCGAAGTCGAAGCCAATCGCCGAGGCGACCATTTCACCGAAGATCTTCTGGCGGTCGACCGGGTAATTTCCTTCGAGAACCCCGGGCTTTGGTCCCCGGGTCGACCCGGCAATCGCGGCGACCAGCGGAACGAGGTCGCGGCGAAGTGACTCGAAGAGAGTGGCGAGTTCCCGGCCGTTCGCTCCGGGTTCGTATTCGTCCAGAAGCGCGTCGTAAAGCTCGCCCCCCGACGCCAGGCAGGCGGCCTCTTGCCGCTTGAGGTCGATGATCGAGGTCAGCCAGGGTCGGAACCTGTTGAAATCATTCGCCTTGCGAGCTTCGACCCACTCTTGCTGGGCGATCGAGGTGGTCCGGGCCAGTTCCTCGACGAGCGACCGGGGGAGCTTCGTGACCCGGTCATAACCCCGTCGCCACTCGCGGACATTCGCCGCCTCGGGCGAGTCGGGATCGGCGATCAGCTCCGATCCTTCCACGATCGTGAGCCAGTCTCCTACGCTGGGATCGGTCGACCGGTCGTGATGCAGGCCGGCGAGGAGGGCCATCTGGTCGCCCCGATAGGCGGAGCCTCCTCTCGGCAGATAGGTCTGTTCGTCCCACCCGAGCAACGCCGAGCAGGAACCGAGCAAGGCCCGCTCTTTCGAGCTTTTCAGCAGGGCTTCGTAAGCCGATCGAACTTCCACGAATTCACCTTTTCCATCCTGGTGAGATCCAAGGGGGACATGGTGGGTTCACGCCGTTGGATCAGTCTTCAAAGGCTCCGAGCGGGACCCCACCGGGACCGCCACTGGCAAGTGGGTGCTTGCCGGGATAGCGGAGGAAGGTCGCGTCGTCGCCTGGTTTTTTGGGCAGGTCGTTCTCGCCGATCACCACTCGCTCCGAGTCGATCGTGGGATAACCTTCCCAGCTCTTGTAGTCGCGGACGTTGCCAGAGGCGACGATCTTGATCGGCTCGAGCGGCGGTTTGATCTGAGCGTTCACCGCCGAATCCCAGACCGCGTATTTCCAGGGTAGGGTGACGTTCTCGTCGAGCCAGGGCTTCGAGAAGTTCCAGTTCTTGTCGGAGAAGTCCGGCAGGTTCCATCCCTGGGTGGCCTGATCGGTGGATCGCCAGGTCTCATCGGTCTTCAGCAGGACGACGTCTCGACCTTGATTCGTGGTCGTGATCTGAGCGAAGAGGCCAGCCGTCGTGCCGAACCGGGCGTTGAGCCGATCTTCCAGGTTTGTCCCTTGCACGGCGATCAGGTTGCGACCGGCTTTGAGGTGTCTCGTCACGTCGATCGAGAAGACACGCTGGGTGTAATGTGGTGAGGGGTTGGCCATCAGTTCGACACCGTTGAGCCAGACCGTGAAGGTTTCATCGCAACTGATGTCGAGGCTGGCCTTGCTTGGAACGCTCGGCAGATCGAACGACTTGCGAAAATAGCGAATTCCGGCCGGCGCGACGCCCGACTTCTTCAGATCATCGGTCCAGATCCAGCGACCGGCGAAACGGGCGGGCTCGACCGAGACCCGATCCAGGGTCGCCGTCCGGGTCGTGTTCGAGAAGATGTTGTTGGTGACAACCAGTTCGCTCGAGCCGGCCCGGGGTGTGGTCTCGAAGTGAATGCCGCGCTGGAGTTCGGAAAAGGTGTTGTTCGCCAGTCGGGCCCGAATCGGCGACCGGGATTCCGTCCGACAATACCGGAGTCCATCGGTGACCTGAAAGAAGCGGCATTGCTCGACTTCCAGCCCATCCACGGCTCCGGAGACAAGCAAGGCCGCCGAATAAGGGCCGACGAACCGGCAATGCGCAATCTGGATCGACCCGGTCGCGAGTTCGGGCCGGTCAGCGTCTGCCTCGATCAGAATGGCGGCCTCGGCGGGCGTCGAGGTCGAGAACGAAACCTTGCGGATCGTCGACGGACGGCTCGACTCGCCGAGCCATCCCCGAAGCACGACCGCGGAATGAGTGGCGCCCTGGAATTGAAGGTCTTCCAGGATCGAGCCAGCGGCTCGACCGGAGAGCCGGACGAGATCGGCCACCCGTCCTTGCCCGTCGAAAACCAGGTTCTTGAGATGAAATCCTTCCAGGCCCGAGACTTCCAGGAGTGGCCGATTGGCCCCCAACCCTTTCGGGCCTCGCCAGCGAACGGCTTGATTTTTCGAGCCGGGGACGACTCCCTCGATCGTCAGGTTGGCCGGGACCCCCTCGACGTCAGACAGCTCGATCGAATCGATCAGAATCGACCCGGTCACGACCACCCGGTCGCCGAGCTTGGCCGCTTTGATGGCGTCGCGGAGAGCCGGGAAGGCGCGGCTCGTTCCCGAGCCGGAGATGATCGCGAACGTGGCGTCTTGCTCGCGATCCGCCGGCGGGGCATTTTCGGCGACGACCGGACTCGCCGTTTTGGTTTCACCTGTCGGGCGTTTCGATCCTGTATCGGACGTTTTTGCGACGTTGGTCGGGAGGTTCGCGGAGATTCCCTCGGAGAAAGCCCAGTAGGCTGAGCCAGTCGCGGCGAGAAGTCCCGCGGCGATCCCCGCCAGGATGAGTCGCCCGCGAACCCGTCTCGGGGCCGGTCCGTCCTTGCCTGTTGACTTCGCCGGGAGCGCCGGGATCGTCGGAAGATCGCGATGCGTCGATTCCTGCCGGGGCCTGGCAGGGGCTGTCGAGACCAGCGAGGCCACTCCCTCCTGCATGACCTGGGTGACCTGATTTTCCTTGGCGACCGAGGCGGGTCGACTTCCGGTATTCGAGGCGCTGGTGGTCCGGTTTCCCGAGAAGCTCAGTCGGCTGCTCGAAGGTTGAACGATGCTCCTCGCCGCCTTGCTCAGGAGCGTGAACTCGCTCGGGTCGGGCGGGGCGACCGGGGTCCGTGTCCAGGGTTCGAGGGCCTCGACCACCTCTTCAGGCGACTGGTAGCGGTCCTCAGGTTTCTTCGCCAGCATCTTTTCGATGACCTCGGCGAGCCCCTCGGGGAGGTCGGGCCGGGCCTCGGAGATCGGGACCGGCGGTCGATGAAGGTGCCAGGAAAGCTTCTCGGCGACCGATCCATCCTCGAACAGACCACGACCGGTGAGGAGGTAATAGAAGGTTGCGCCCAGGCCGTAGATATCGGCGCGGATGTCGACGTTGTGACTGTTCAGGGCCTGCTCGGGAGCCAGGTAATCCACCGTGCCCAGGAGGGTCTGGGCGTCGCGGCCGGTGGTCAGGTCGTCGGTGGTTTCGTGGAAGATCCGGGCCAGGCCGAGGTCGAGGAGCTTGATCGTTCCCGACCGGTCGAGCAGGAGATTACCAGGCTTCATGTCGCGATGGACCAGTCCGCATTCGTGAGCATGCTGGAGGCCATGGGCCGCCTGGGCGATATAGTCGGCGGCGCGTTCCCAGCTCAGAGGGCCGATCCTCTGGACCAACTGGTCGAGGTCGCCGCCATCGACGTACTCCATCACCAGAAAGTGAATCTGGTCAGCCCGATCGGCGTCGTAAGCGCCAACAATATTGGGATGTCGGAGCGACGAAAGGGCCCGGGCTTCGCGATGAAACCGGCCAAGCAACTCCTTATCCTTCGAATGCGCTTGCGGCAGGATCTTCAAAGCGACCAGTCGCTTCATGACGAGGTGCTCGCAAAGAAACACCGTGGCCATTCCGCCCTTGCCGATCCGCTCCAGGAGCTTGTACTTGCCCCCGACCATGAAGTTTCGCCAGCGGCCGGCGAGAAGTTGCTCGGCCTGATATTTGGTCAGGAGACCATCGTGGATCAAGGCCAGGGCGGTCTTGATCGGGGTGTCCGGCAGGCTATGCCCGATTTTCTTTCGCTCGATATATTCTTCGAGCCGGGTCTCCGGAACCAGTTTGCTCTTGGAGACGAGCTGAAGGAAATCATCCGTCGTGGATGGCGAAGGCATCGAGTTCCCTTTCTGGGACGATCGACCTGTCGGATTCGTTCGCAGGGAGAGAATCGAGTGATGAAACCCGTGAAGGGTCGATCCGTCCCCGCGGAGAAAGTCCCGGCTGCTCACTTCGCGGCGTGGATCCGAAAGGGACCAGACGATCAGTTCGAGTTCGCGCAATCAGCGGGCGAAAAGTAACACGTCCAGAAGGAGGATTGATCTTACAACATCCCTTCGGCCAACTGCCAGAGTCGTCAAGAACGCCCTGACCGAATTACCGGTCCGCTGATCGATCCGACCGCGAAAGATCGTGCATCGACCATGCTTCTGGCCATCGTTCGGCGGTGGGTGGTTGACTCGGAATGATTCGCCATTAGAATGGGACTCGCGGAATGACGAAGGGCGCATAGCTCAGTTGGCTAGAGCGCACCCCTGATAAGGGTGAGGTCCGAGGTTCAAATCCTCGTGCGCCCATTCGTTTTCCCTTTCATTCCCGCCCTGGATCACTCTTCGTCGTCGTCTTCCTCAACTTCTTCCGCCTCGTCCTCGTCCTCGATCTCCTCTTCATCCTCCACCGGCGCATCAGCGACCTTCACGGCCACCGGTTCGGCCACTGGCACCGGACGAGGAATCGCCGCACCCAGACCTGGCGCATTATCGGGCATGGGCTCCTTGGTCTTCTGGACGAAGTGAGTTCCTTTCCCCTTGGCGGTCAGCTCGGCGGCTCGAGCGTCGGCGGCTTCCTTCTGACTGAAGTCGAAGGTGCCCACCGGCTTGAAGGCGTCGTTCAGGACCGTCCAGACGATCCGCATCCGCGCCGAGGGCTTGACCGCTTTCACGGCCTTGGCCTTGGGCTTCGCGGGCGCCTTCTTCTTCTTTGGTTTTTTCTCTTCTTCCTCGTCATCAGGCTCGACGGCGTCGACGGCGTCTTCTTCCATCGGATCGAGTGGTTCAGCGGCGTCGTACTGCCGACGCAACTCGCGTCGGTTCTGGGGTTTCCCTGCCATGCAAACCGTCCTCCTCGGGGCGGACTTCGTGGATGATCGCCGTGTCGACGCGGACCCGCCGCGGCTCCGGATCGACCTCAGGCCCCATCTTAGTGGATCATCGAGCGATTGACCAGCGAGGCGAGAGCATCGAGCGGATCATGACGTCCCCGCGGAGCCCCTGGGCATCGAGGCGGAAGATCATCGCCAGGTCACGACCGGCTCGCCCTGAATCTCCCGGCGAATCCGGTCAAGAAGTTCCTCGGGATGATAAGGCTTGGTCAGGAAGTGATCGATCCCCAGGCGGTGCAGGGCTTCCTCGTGCTCGGTGACGATCGCCGCGCTACAGATCATGACCTTCTGTGAAGGACATCGCGACTTCACCCGTCGGCAGACCTCGACTCCGGAAAGGACCGGCAAATTCAGGTCGACCAGGAGAAGATCAAATGGACCTTTTTCCAGGTAGCGATGGACACCTTCCCCGCCATCCTCGGCTTCTTCGACCTGATAACCTTCATGGCGGAGGAACTGGGAAACAAGGCCGCGCAGGACGGTCTCGTCTTCTACCAGGAGCAGCGTTGCTCGCCGTTCCATCGGCTTGACCTTCTTTCCTGTTGTCAGACCCGGTCGATCGAAGGGTGTCAGGGTCGCTCGCGGACCTCCCGACGTCGAAGCGTATCCTAGCGAGTCCCGGCCCGAGCGCCCACTCGAAATCAACCTGGGCGAGCCACACGACCCTATCGCCTTCTTCAATTCAGTACGATTGTTTCGGGAGTTCGGTCGAATGTCCTGGCGTAACCGACGACAATCCGTCAGGATGATCTTTTGTCCCGACATTTGCAGAGCCCCCGGTGGACCGCTCGATGAACAGGTCTTCGAAGGCGATCACCTTGGCCTTGATCGGCTCCGCCCTGTTTCTGAACGGGTGCGGCGAAACTGAACCCGAGGTCGAGGAAGAAGAAAACGGCACGGCCAACGCGGCGACACCCCACCGAGGAGGCGGCGGTGTCTTCATCGTCCCCCGGCTCGGTGGCAGGATGGGCGGTGGCGGAGGTGGCGGCGGGATGTCATCAGCCCCTTCGGCCCGAGGGGGTTTTGGCTCGACGGGCTCGGCCTCGGTCGGTTCCTGACGCGGGATGGACCGTCTGCCCTTGAGAGGATCTCGCCGATGATCCGCGTCGCGACCGATCCCCGAGCCGGCTGGCCCAAGATCGTCGAGTCGCAAGGGCTCCTCTTTCATTCGATCGACGCCGAGCCCTACTGGGACGAGTCCGCCTATTATCTCTTCGAGGCGGACGAGATCGACCTCATCGAAGCCGCGACCCAGGAACTCGACGCGCTTTGCCTCGAAGCCGTCGAGCATGTCATCGCCGAAGATCGACTCGACGAGCTGGGCATCCCGCCCGAATTCCACACCTATGTCGCGAGGAGCTGGGAGGTCGACGAGCACACGATCTACGGCCGATTCGACTTCTCGTTCGACGGTCGGAACCCGCCCAAGCTGCTCGAATACAACGCCGATACCCCGACGGCCTTGCTCGAAGCGGCGGTGATCCAGTGGTTCTGGTCGCGCGCTCTTCTGGAACCTCTCGACCCGATCGATCGCAACCAGTTCGACCAGTTCAACAGCATCCACGAACGCTTGATCGAGGCCTGGGGCCGGGTCGCTCGAGAACTCGGTCGGAACGTGGCATTCGCGGCGATCTCCGATTCGGTCGAGGACGTGATGACCGTCTCGTATCTTCGCGATACCGCGATTCAGGCCGGGATCAAGGCCGTGCCGATCGCCGTCAAGGACATCGGCTGGAATGCCCGTCGAAGCGTCTTCACCGATCGAGCCGAGCGACCGATCGAGATCCTTTTCAAGCTCTACCCGTGGGAGTGGATGCTCCGCGAGCCGTTCGGGGGTTCCCTCGCCGGGGGTCCGACGCGGGGCCTCGAACCTCCCTGGCAGAGCATTTTGAGCGGCAAGGGGCTCTTCCCGTTTCTCTGCGAGCTTTT
>Ga0080006_1212842_pt1 | contig 17656 bp, 11 predicted proteins | sample RS3BMetagenome_FD_69209 | JGI IMG/M metagenome (GOLD analysis project Ga0080006, IMG submission 69209) | Ferric oxide microbial mat and aquatic microbial communities from Rainbow Spring, Yellowstone National Park, USA - RS3B (SPADES... ... | reverse complement strand
TTTTAATCGTCTGATGATTTTGCCCACTTAGGTGGGCAGCGGGGAAATTTCATAAATTCCTAAACGATTAGGGGTGTTGAAACCGGTCGGTTTTAACACACCCCCTTTCCCGTTTCCTTAGTATAATTCTTAGTTATCAGGGGAAAATAAATTTATTTTCTCATTATTATACAGACAGCTAATGAAAGAAAAATCCTGAAAATTGATGAAACACAGATATATATTTCATATTACTAAGAGCATATGATTCGTTCATCCTTTTCTTGTTATTAGTCTATTATGCCGTTGTTGTTTTTCATGAATGCTAAAGTGCCATGACCCATTCTTTCCTTGAAAACCTCATCCGGCATGTTTGCCATGCTGTTTAATGGGCACCGTGTGAAAAAGTTCATTCTTAACAGGTCAGGTGTAATATCGATGTTATCAGGAATTATCTAAAATTGCTTAGTTGAACAAGTCTCTTTTTTTGTATCTTCTTCATACTACCCACGGCCTCGTATTGCTCCCTCCCAAAGCGAGCCAGTATGACACTCATTTCTCTCCAAATGATATTCACGGATTTTTACTTCTCTTTCAACAATATCCGCGGCGTCCTTGCTATTGTTTATCTCTCTCCCTATCTCTTTCCATGCTTTCTCGTCTATCTCTCTCTATACTGTCACGGAATTTTTGCATATCTTCATACCAACGGTCCATGCTTTCTTGTAAATATCTCCCCCCACCGCTCTCCCAATATCTCTCCCTCTCTCCTTCTATATCTCTGTATCTATAGGATTGCATTTCCGCAAAGCTGTCATCACCATCTGTAGACCCACTCCCTTCAAGAAAGCTACTAAGAAAGTCAGCAAGTAAGGGGAAATTATCCGATGTTGTCATTACAACCAGTAGTGGACCAAGCCAGAATATTATAAATGTATACAACCAACCGGTTTTTGTAACTAAGGAGTATACGAAACCAATAATAGTGCCTGCCATAATTATCCACCCCTGTATAGAAGGATGGGTTGATGCGTATAATACTACAAATATTACTGGGCTAAGTATAAATATGAATGCAAACAAAATAAAAGAATTGAAGAAATAAACGGAAATTAAGAGACTAGCGATAAGTATAGGCAAAATAATGGCAAAAAGAATCACCCAACCGGACCAACCGGATTTATACGGTTTTTTCATTTCTTCTCCTACCTAAACGGTTTTCTTGCTTGATATAAAGGGTTTCCAATATTTAAATATTTATAGAGGATTTCTAATAACTCCTTTTATTTTGCCTTTGCATGGGTGTTTAAGAATCTAATTTGGATCGTGTAAGCCTGACATAAAGTCCAGTCAATTTCCAGGTAATCTAACTATTGTCTCCTTGTCTCCGAGACCTCTGATATATTCCCATCCTTCCTCAATGTATTTCCTGAGCTCATTTATTGGAATTATTTTCTGGGGATGGCCATTATTCATATTTAGCTTCAATTTCTCCCTTACCTTTTGTTGAAGCTCTTCCGGTTCAAGTTCCAGTAAATTCTCCTTAGATATTTCCTAATCAGTGAATCCAATAGCGCTGAGATACCATTTCTTCACTGAAATCGTGTCCGTGTTTATCAGGTCGGAATTGTAGAACATCTTGGCGTATGATCCCGGCGAGAGAAACGTTTATCGTTGCCCCCGTATTGTCCCCAGGAATACCATAACCCGTTCGTCATGGCAGATGGATCGCTTGCCCCATTCGAAGACTCAGAATTTGGTATCACGGGCGGCGGCGCGTGAGGCAAGTGTGTCTCTTTTTTTGTTTTTAAGTCTGAAAGGAGAAGATGGTACTAAAATTCAAAATATTTTGAATGAACAAGATCAGTGAAAAAGTCAAATTTTTTTATTCTGGCGTTCTAAAGAAGTATACGAGCGATAATATGTTTCGGAATAGCTCTAAAGCTTTGAAAAACCCGTTATCTTTAAAATCTATCATCCAGGGTTCGACTTAAAACAGTCTTCTGATAATTCTGTTGCTTCTCCCAAATCAACCTTGCTCCACTCCTTGCATTTTTTATAGATTTCATCCTCTTCAACTCTAGTCCTATTGGACTCTATGCAACAAATTAGCTGGTCCCACCATATTGGATAGTTACCATTCTCTCCTTTGGAGTCTTTTCTATTTTTAGAATACATAAAAGAAAGTCTACAAGGCAAAAATAGAACCTTCTCGTCTTTCTTTCCTTCAATGTTTCCCAAGCATTTGTATTTTGAACAATTTGTCCTCCTAAACGGTTTACCAATTGCTAAACAGTCTCTGAAATCGTCATGAATAACGTACCCCATATTCCAAATCTGACCTATGACTGCCAGTGAAATCATAAAAAGTGACAAGATGTAAAATGATAAAAACAAGATCTTCAGGAGCAGGATTGCAAACATAAGGGATAATACGAGAAAGATGCCTGCCACCATGGACATAATTGCGCTATCATACCTAACATTGGAGCTTCTCCTGTAATCTTCAGAAAGGGTTAACCAGTAAACCGCATTCTTCATCTTTAGATCATCGTGTTCCTTTGTCCAGGCAAGCATATTAAGGAATGCCTGTATATCAGCTTCCCTAGAACTGTAGAGAAGATGGGTTCTTAAAGAAAAATAAGTGGAGAAGGCGATAGCGTCAACAGATAGCGAAACGCCTACGATGTATATCCCATTCTTCCAAATTAGCAACTGAAAAGCAGGGCGATGAATTAAAATTAAACAAAGGATGAAAGCGGCCAAAGCGGCCAATATAAAAGCGGCCCGTATCATTCCATAACATGGCAACTCTCTACGATCTTTAATTTCCGTCCCGTCTCTGTTATGAGTACACAAATAATGTATTTTCTCTCTGATTGATTTCCTTTCATCGTCCTGATAAGCCATCAGAATGAATACATTTTCAAAGTTAAAAGTATATCCATTTTAAATAAAAAATTTCTAACATTGAGTGATTTGTTAAAATGTATCTTCTGTAAAACTGTTTAAATTGGAATAAGATAGGATTGAAATTAACCCTACTAAAGCTCCGGAGTTTTCCAAACATCGACAAAGAACCTATTAACCTAGGCCTTGCCTTCCTATATACTCGAAACACGAGTTTCCTAAACCCCCTCAAGCATGTTAGTAAAACCGGCATCGTTTAAGTCTTTTAAGCCGAACTGCCGATATGTTTAAGAGCCCCCTAAATCCCAGAGCCGATCTTCATAGTGGAAAACAGGTATCATAAAAGTGGGGAGCCCGGGCTTATAAAGAGGCCGCCAAAAGGGGATGTAAATAACAAAAGTCAACATAAGTATTCAAGATTAAATGTGATATAGGAATAGTTTGGTGATGGCTTGCCTGAGATCTTCATTACTTAAGTCGCAACCTTTCTCACATGCTCTGTAAACGTCCAGGAATAGCCTTATGTGTAGTTTATCGGAGACTGCCACAGCCCCTATGAGTGCATGTGCCTTGGCTAGCTTCTCATCACCATTGATTAATGCGTAGAGCATGAGGGCTAACCGAGCCATTGAGGAGCTGGGGGCGGGAAGTTGGACTAGGGACTTATCATCAAGCCCACCCACCAACTCCATAAACCCATCAAACAACTTATTGACATTAACGCCAAGCTCCTTAAACAAGCTCAACCTCTCAATTAATGGCTCAGGAAAAACATCAATTAGCCACCATCTTAATCTCTCAACCGCAGCACCTTCTCCCTTGGCTGCCGAGACGGCATATATACAGTTTCTCTTCTCAGTCAAGTTCTCAATTGATTTGCAGGCTTCAGCCACATCCTCAGGCTTCACAAGCCTGAAGGTAACCCTTAACGCAGGTAGGTATTTACTATCTATTCCGTCTTTAAATGCCTCTATTAACTCCCAGGGCGCAACAACAAGCCTACCCCCAAGCTCATTGTCTAATCGATCCTTTGAACTGAGCAGGGCATTGAGCATTAGCCTGGTCAGGACCGACAAGTTCTTAATGACCTCCAGTACCTCCAAATGCTCCTCAAGCAGCTCCTTAATCTTCTTAACCCTCTCATCACCACCCGTTAGGGCTAGGGACACGAGATAATTACCGAGCATAGATGGTGCAATACTGAGATACAGAGCCATGAGCTCCAAATGCTCCTCATTAAAGGTTTCCTCGTACAACTGCCGAAACTCATCAACCAGTTTGCCACCAACTAACGAGCCCTCAATAGCCTCAACACGCAATGCCCAACCACGATTAGATATGTAGTTTTCATAGGCACCGGTTCCCCAATCCTCCTTAGCCACCTCCTTAAATAGTCCCTCCGCCTCCTTAAGCTCACAGTTAAGAAACCTATAACTCGCCAAAGAATTCTTGAGACGCGATGCTGTATTAAGGATAACCATCCTAACTGCCTCCTCATCAGCCTTTATGAACCTAGACTCGACAAAACTTATGAAGCCTTTATCCCTCATTAACTCCTGAACCTTCTCCCTCAACTTATCTAACTCCTTAAGAACCTCATTAGCCCTATCAACCACATCAATGCCTAACGCCTCCACCATAAGCCCCCTCACATACTCGCTCTTTAACGCTGAGGTTAACGCATACGCCCATGCGATGATGCCTAGGCTGGACTTGAACCTGCCCAACTTATCGAGTAGATCAGCGACCCTACTAACTACACCCCCAACCTCATCATCATCGAAATAAATACGGTGTTTCTTAAGAAGGTCGGCGTATGCACGTATTGCATGTACGAGGGGGGAAGCATGCCCCTTAACACTATCACCATAACCGTCTAGAACCTTATTTAACTCATCAAGTATGTACCTAACAGTATCACGGTCAAGGACCTCTATACTCAATGCTTGGGCTAGTAGTACGAGGTATCTATGTGGTGCCTTATCGCGCAACGGCTCTAAGGCACGCAGTATTGGCATAATGACGTGTGTCAGTGCAACATTTTGTATGACGGATGGCACTATGTACAATTCAACATCGGCATCGCCGGGCTCGACTGGCCTGCCCATCTCAGCGGCATTGGCAATTATTAAGGCTAGTCCAAGACCATAAAAACTCTCTGCATCATAAATGCCCCTATCCTTAGCGATGTTAAGGATCTTATTTACCTCGGCAATAGCCTCATCGTACCTATCAATGAATGCCTTGGTCAAGACACGTACATAATTACTGATTAGGTGCCATATTAATGGCGGTATTTCATTACCAACGAGTAGGTAATCATCGATTGATAGATTGTTAGCAATTTTACACTCTTTCAGAGCATCACTAAGGGTCTTAATGACATTCTCAGGTAAGCCCTCAGGACTAAGCACTAAATGATACCCAGCCAAGGTGCGTCCAATAATTAATGCGGCCTTCCTCCAGCACTTATCCCTAAAGTCCCTTAGTGTGTCTGTGAGGTTCTTACCGTAGTTATCTACGAAATACTTCACGGCACTGCCTACATCACTTACCTTCTTCGAGACATTCCTCAATATCCCAACAGTTCCGGGCACCCAGGGCTCTAATGCCTTGCCTAGGTTCTCGCACCCTTCACCCTTACCCACAATACAGTCGAGTAGCTTCCCAATCGCCTCCTCAATTATGTCATGCTGCCTATGGACCAACCATCCACTCAACTCAGTAACGTCCATCAACTTGACAACACCAGGCGTCAGTATCGGATAACCAGGCCTCACCAGCTTAATGAATGGCCTCCTCAATGCGAAGACCTTAACCAAAGCCTTGGTTGCGTCGAAGTTCTCATGAACCTTGAATAATCCGTTTATGTGCAGTATTATGAATGCCTCAGCCTTACCCTTAACCTCACTGATTAGCCTCTCAACCTCACCGACACTGCAGTTGTTCCTCGCCAGTTCCTCGCCAATGAGCCTAGCTATTAATGCGTGGCCGGAGTCGAACTTGGCCACATTGCTGGCTAATTCACTAAGTTTCTCATCGCTTAGTGCACATCCATTGGGTTTATCCTCTGTCTTTGAGTACTCCCTAATCAACTCTGCTACGAATTCGGTATTAATGAATCCCTGCGAGGCATCAAGCTTGTACTTCTCCAGCGCATTCCTTGCCCACTCACTCAATGCATTGTAGACATCGGTCGGTAGTACAATGAGTATGGTTTGATTGGAATCGCCAAGATTCTTCAAACGCTCAATCTTTATTAAGTATCCGATTGTTGTCTCAATATCCTTCGGTATTCTCGAGTGCCTAGGCCCTTCCTCATAAGGCTTTGCCGACTCACCCTGACCCTGCTGGGGCTGAGTACCGGGTTCCTCCTCATAGGTCTCGGTGGATACCGGGTCGTATAGTATGAGCAACCTGCCGAAGTACTTTACGAATTTTTTACTGTAGTTCTCGATGAATGTTTGGAATCTTGAATAGTTATCCTCATTAAGCACATCAACACGTGCAATAAAGCCAACCTCGTAGTTGTTCAGCGACTCTCCCACTGTGGCTGCCGCTAATGTTGACTTTCCAATCCCCTTGGGCCCAGCAATTACAACAACACCATCACTCTTAAGCCTATCCCTAACCCCATTAACCAATTCGTTGAATTCACCTGTCTTAACCAGATTGTGGTACCTATTCTCAACCCTAATCCTCAACTCACTGTTTTCAACCTTGATGTTTGGGTAAACGATTCCTTGCTCGAAATCAGCCTTACCGGCAATGGTGATGCTGGCGGCGTCCTTTTGCTTGAGTAGGTTAATCCAGTTGTCGAGTTCGTTAACCTTCTCCTCAAGCTCTGTAATCCTCCTCTCAAGCTCCTCGACCCTCTTCTTCAATTCATCTACTTCTATGCCCGCTATTTCCTTTAATGCCTCATTAGCCTCATCATAACTCATTCCCATTAAGTAGGCAACCCTATAAACCAACAACCTACCCAACTCATTAAAATCACCGTCCGGCTTCCTCAACTTCTCAAGGTTCTTCTTCAACTCAATGATCCCATTGACGTAGCTCTTCCCCTCCCTCTTTAATGCTACCTGTATGAGTACCACGATGAAGGCTAGGGCAGCCGCACCCATTAGGGCTGTGGCTAAACCAGCTATTGCGTATTTCGCGTAGCTAGTCACAAAGCCTTCCAGGTACCCAACAGACAACTCCCCCCACTCAAGTGAATCCTCCCCCACACCGAGATCCTTGCGCAAAGTATCAATGACTTTGAAGTACGAATCAACCCAATCACTCAATACCCTCCCTCCCCCCTCCTCACCCGTATCCTTAATCAAGTCGACGACTTCCTTGACCAAGCCCGGCGGTATGTACTCAACCCTAAACCATTTAATCCTCTTATCCACAAAGGTCCCCGCAATCAATTTCAACGCCCTACCAACATCCGCACCGAAAACGCATTCACTAGGCTCCTTCACACATTTTCCCACTTCATTACTGTCCCATGGTATGAGGTAAGTCCTGTGAGGTGAATTTCCAATCCTCTTCTTTGCCTCCTCAATAACAGGCTTGGGGCCTTTATTACCAAGAACTCTCTTCAACTCCTCATCGTCAACCTCCACCCTGTCCAGCAACTTCTTAATCAAGGGAATCATCCTCTTAAGAAGCCCTATAACCCCCTCAGGACCCCTTGACACCCCCCCGGTCTTGGCTATGGAAACACCCAACGTATATTCATCAATGGTGGCGTTGATGTCTAGATAATTCTTCATGTGGTTGTTTTTGAAGAACGACTTACCGCTCCTCGGTGGCCCTACAACCATGAACCTACCACAATTAGTGCATCTACGACGAACCTCGCTAACCTCACGCTCATTGAAGCCCATAAACAAATCAACGTCAAAATCACTCATTTAATATAATAATGATTAGTTGTATTTGGGTTTTACCTAACGATTTGCTTCGTGTGATACTTCAGTTTTATTAGGTTTCACTTGAGGCTTTCTTTCAAAATGATCCATAATTTCGAATTTTAGGTCATCCGATTAGCATGACATCTGAGAAATTCGAACAGGTACACAAAGCACCTCAAACTAACAATATTTAAAACCCCGGATTCCTCCCTTTTGAGAAATTCACATAAAACTTCTTGCATTTATCTTCAATCTTCAAACCAAGCTCCTAGAACTTCTTACCTTTATTTTCTTTCTTTGCCCCTGCCTACATAGACATCTTTTGCTCTCGCCCTATACAGCGCCTGGCCCTATCTGCATAGAACTCCTTCCTTGTATTTTCTATCTTAGCCTTCTTTCCTGCCTGTACTTCCTCCTCTTTCTGAGGGCAAATACCCCGCTGGGGGTATTTTCCTAATCCGACCTCTCTCCTCTTCTCCACGATTTCACCTTTCACTTTCGCTTTGCTCTCTCCCTCTTCTATACCTCTCTTTTTAACTCTACGACGGGCTAACAACCGCGTGGCTTTTAGCTCCAGTACATCCTGCTTAGATAATTCGCTTTATAGCCAGTATCAAAATCAAGGTCCTTTACTCTTGCTACCTTACTTCCTTTTTGCCACGTTATTCCTCTGCTGTACAGTGCACCTTGTGGTGCTCCACGGCACTACTCAGGTTTAAATTGGTCTAAGGTAGGACTGAAAGTTGACTAAATTTGACAAAATATGCATTTTGTCAACCTTTCTGTTCTTCATTTAAATACTCTGGTCTTAGTGATCACTTGATCCGTCATGCCTGGTAACATAACTATATTTAAACAATCAAGAAATGACAACCTAACATGTCAATGATACCGGTTCCAAGGAACATGAAAATTCAATCTATGAGTCCTCAGATGAAAATCGAATTTTTCACTGATGAGGAGATCGAAAGGATGAAGAATTATATTCAGATTCAATTTAAAAATAATAATAAGCGTTCTGAAATCCACAGACGATATTTTGCCCTTGTCATTATTCTTCTTCGAACTGGGGGGCGAATTGACGAGGTTTTGCAGCTAAAGGCGAAGGATTTTTCCTTTGATGCAAATACGGTCAGATTGCGGACATTGAAAAGGAAGGGAGAGGCATACAGGATAATCCCGATGCACCCAGAACTGAGATCTGCAATCCTTGAGTACTTTCTAAATTCACATATAGACCCAAGGTCAGATGAGGAGGTATTCAAGATGACCAGGCAGGGGGTGGACAAATATTTCAAGAAGATGCAGTCTTCCCTGAATTTCAGGATCCATGCACACAAGTTCAGGCATACTTTCGCGGTTAAGGCAATAATATCAGGTGTTCCCTTGAATGTTTTGCAGAAATGGTTAGGGCATGCGAGTGTTTTCACAACGAATATCTATACCGAGGTAACCGGAATTGATACGAGGGGTTATATGGAAAAAATAGGATAGATCATACTTAAAAGGGTTGCCTCATCGAGCAAGTAGATATGGTTATTTGCTGGAACTTGCGCTCTTTGGGATAACAACGTTTCATTCCCAATTTTTTAGGATTTTACTGTATATTTGCGTTTTCACATATTTCAATGGAATCTTGTCATCATCGAACTCATGCTCATCTACACCCATTTCACTTATCAAGTCAAGGGCATCTTGAAACATCTGGCTTCTTCCTTGTTTTTTACGAAAACTGTGTTCCATTAGAATCATTGTTCTTGATCCCTTGTTCCAAAAATTATTATCATAACCTATTTGCAGTTCCATTGCCGGTCCATAAGAATCCCCTTCTTTAACAAATAGGAAGACAATGAAATCTGATAACGCCATTTTATAAGCGCTATCTCTAACAACATTATCCGCCCCAGGCATGGAAGGAGAAGGGAAATCCGTAGCGAGGCCAGCATTGTTAAACCCCTCTTTTTTTAAATAATCTTTAAGTTTGGATAATTTCCTTTTCGCTTTGTCTGGATGGTAAGAACCTAGAATGAGTACCTTTGTAATGGCTGTCCATTCGTCTTTATTTTTTGTATCCATATTCTTAAAGTTTATGTTCGAAAGGGTTAAATAATTACCGGTGTTACTAGTAACACTTGAGTGAAAATATTTCACGAGGTGACAATAAACGATGACAAATAACAAGATAAAAAAAATAGCCGATAGATTAATACCAGAGGACCTTAGATCCATTCTGCTCTCTCTAGACTCACATCTAAAATGGGCTATTTTATCTGACCTTTCAGGAGGCGAAAAATCCTTTACCCAACTGAGAAAAGACTTGGGGACCGACAATAAATTATTGGCTTACAATCTTAATAAACTTTTGGAGAACGGGATTATTAGGCATTATTATAAACACGAATTCTTTAAACCGAATTACTCTTTCTATGAGCTAACAAATATAGGTAAGAATATAATAAAAAGCATAGATTACATATTTTATTTCCCAAAGATTGAAACTCATTCAGAGCTACCTGCTAGCACTGATGTAAACTCGGCGCCAGTCGAATCGGAAGAAGGAGAGATTGGCGAAATTAGCTTAGGTCACTATATCTTAGCTACTTCGTCTATTAGGTTTGCTAAGAGAAGAAGCATAAGGGAACTTATACCGGCGGAGGATAGCAGAAGATTGCTAAATACATTGACAACGGCGCTTGCCACTAGGGCTACACCTGTCACTTCAGTTTCAAATCCCCCGACACAGTATGGAATGTTTTTATCTAGAGCGCCTCACCACGAACCCTCGAGGGTTCATTATAAATAGGGGAGTGATAAACTATGAAGCTTAGCCAAGAACAGAAAAAAAGACTGAGCGAGGAGTTGCAATTTATTTCGAAAAATATTAACGATAATTTGGATAATAAGAACCTAGTAGCATTCTACTTCAGTGCGGCCTATGGAGCATTTGACAGGATTATGAGGGAAAACTATGATGACGATATTCTATTTGCGGAAGAAGTATTAAGGATAGGATATATAAATATGATCGAGGAAGCAGAAGGACCTGATTCGCCGACTATCGCCAAATATGGTAAAGAAATCATCTCAAAAGTTGCTTCTAATCTCAATATCATTGCAGAGGCCATAAGGAAAGGAGATGATATCTATTCATACCTGAGAAATATAAGCGTTCTGTCATATGCGCTTACCGGTCCTGGCACTTACCTTTTAGAAAGAGGTTTACTCAAACTTCCGTGATATATAGTTATGGAGTGTTTAAGTGAGTTATCTGATTGTCTTGTCATTTTATTTTGTCTTAAACAATTTAAGAATTTAATGCCATATTGAATGGGAGAAAGAGTATCTGATCTTTCCAACAAACAATTAAGCTCCTTTGGGGTAAAAATAGAAATAGCAAGTGATTGAATAAATTTTGAATACAGAGGCACAGAGGGAAAAATCTCCTAGGGTCTCTAATAAATTAGGTATGCAGAAACCGGACGGTTTTAACACACCCCCTTTCCTGTTTCCTTAGTATAATTCTTAGTTATCAGGGGAAAATAAATTTATTTTCTAATTATTATACAGACAGCTAATGAAAGAAAAATCCTGAAAATAGATGAAATACAGATATATATTTCATATACTGGGGACTTTAACAATGTTTTCCATCCCGTCGACCGGTTGTATCATCCCATTCCTATGCATCTCCCTTATCATATACCATTCCTCCGCTGAATACAATTTTCCTCTACCCCCTCTATATATAGGGGGTGGGGAAAATTAAATTGCCGATTTTGGGGAATTTTGTTTTGCCATAAATGGGGAATATTCACTTGCCACTTACACTATAGGTCCAAAACCACAGGCGCTCATCTCACCTGAATATTCATACCTGTAGATTGCCTTCACGTCCCTGCTGAGAACTGCCTTGGAGAAATAACCATCGTACTGCTTCAGTTTTACAGCACCTGCATGTTTGATCGCTGAAATTCAATTCTCAATATGGTCTTCTTTTTTAACACTTTCCATAACCACAATTGAACACCTAGCTCTCCCTTTCATAACTCTACTGAACCAAGTTTATCAAGGACGCAAGCTGCGGATAGCGGTTATCTAAGTTTGACGGAACAGGGGATTAAATAAAAAAAGATAAAAATATCTTCCCTATTTCTCAGGGACTTTTTTATTTGCACTTAATTCAAGGATCGAAATCACGAGAGTGACAGCAACCAGAATTACGAGTGCTATTACAAGTATTATAAGTGTGCTCATTGTCGAGGTGTAGCTCTTTACCTGGTTTACACCTGTCTGTATCTTGCCCACGGTGGTGGTAAGTGTTCCAAGGTTCGTCTTTATGGTCGATACGTTGCCGTTCGTTGCTGTTACATAACCGCCTAGAGTCCCGAGGTCAGTCTGTATTGTTGCTATGCCGTTGCCGTTCGTTGTGACCTGTGTATTTATTCCTGCGAGTGTCGTCTTGACCTGGCCGAGTGTTGTGTTTATCGTGACTATGTTTCCGTTGAATGCTGCAAGCGATGCGTTGAGTGATGCGAGTGATGTCTCAATGCTTCCAAGCTTCGTGAGCACCAGGACCTGTCCGGAGCTTATGCCAGCTACTGTTGCGTTTATTGCACTGAGTGTTGCTGTCATGTTACCGAATGCCGTTTTTATCGTTGCAACTGCGTTGTTTATTGATACGTTTATCGCAACAACTGAAGCGTTCAGTTCGCTGAGTGGTACCTTCATGCTTGCTGCTACGGCGCCGCTGACTGCTGTCACAATGCTTGCTATCTGGCTCGATGATATGCCTGTGAGTAAAGCGCCGTTACCTGAAACAAGTGTTGCAGTGCCAAAAGATTCTGATACAGGAGTACCGTAGTACGGCACTACGACAGTTGAACTTTCACTGTATGCAAGCTGATTTGCAGTTAAAGTATATGTTGCGGGCGTTGGTGAATTAACTGTGACTTCAAAGTATGCAGTAACAGTTGTACCAGAGAGGCTCCAACCTCCGAGTGTCACGTTGGTAACCTCTGCGCCTGAGGAAACAGTGAAGCCTCCTCCGATCACAGCAATCAAGTCCGCAGCAGATGAAACTGTGCCTGTGACAACTACTGTCTGTGTAACAGGAGTGTTTGCAGTAGCAATCGTAAATGAGCTGACGGAAGTAATTGTCGGACTTGAAGCAAGGGCCTGGATTGTAGTGGCAGATGTTGAAGTTCCAACAGGAACTACTTCATAACTGATCAAAAACCAGTTCCCTGGCTGACCGTTGGGCATCTTGAATGTCACATTGGCATAATATTCTGTTGGTGATGAAACAGGTAGACCAACTGGCGGAGTATCGACTGTGGTCAAAGTAGTCTCATTCAGCATTACGGCTACTTGGTAATAAGATGTCCCCGTAGCAAGGCTGGAGCTGACTGGTATGGACGTGGATACAAGCTGTCCCGGAAAAGCAAATTCATCAACTGCTACCTCAAGTGTGAGTGTCAGAACTGCCTTGCCAGACATGCTTTGGGTGGAAGGGGCTATATCTATTGTATATGTGCCGATTCCTACTGACAGAGGAACCGTTGCGCCTGTCAGAGTGTCCCCACCACCATCTGTCTTGAATGAGGAGACAAATTGGGAAGCTGAAAATGAGGTGCTAGTGCTCATATAGATATCGTACTCTGTATCAGGAGAAAGTGAGTTGGCATAAATGGTTACGTTTGTGTCCGCAAGAGCCCTTTCTCCATAATAGGACAGATAGTCAGTTGCCGGATGACCGCTATTTGATGAAAAAGATGAAGGCTCAAAAGATATCGCAGGAACGTCCTCATAATACCAAGTTGATCCTGATAGGGTTGTTATTATGCTTCCCCTTACCTGCGCAAACGCTATCTCAAACTCCACCCCCCCTATAGCGGCTGGAAAAGGTATGAATACGGTCCCAGCACCATTGGAATCTATTGGAGCTGACGCTGGTAAGGAAACAGCCGATGTACCTGTCGAACCATATATCACAATTGAGACTGGAGAATTGGGCTGGAGATTGAAGAAATCGAACTCTATTCCGTATCCCTCATTGTCGGAAGAGGTGAGTGCAGGGTACCCCTCAAACGGATTTGTGGATGTCCCAGTCCCAGACAGAAGAAGGGTGGGTTTCTCGGTATTATATGTGATTGTTCCGCTAGTACTCGGTGAACTCACAAGAAGGTTGTAATCTGTGTAAAGAGATTGCCCGCTGGAGCTATGAATTACCAAGGTGTGTGCTCCATCCGTTGAGGTGGGCAAATTGAATGACACAGTAGCTGTTCCAGAGGAGGTGGAATTGAAAGTTGTCCGGTCACCGGATAGAGTGACTGGGTTAACAGAGTCAAGGGCAATGGAAAATGGACCAATATAGTTTGAAGTTTCAGGGGTATGAGAAGCTCCTGCAGGAACCAGCCCAGAGATAAATATTGTGACTGCTGAGGCCGAGAAGTATGAAATTGAGTTGAATGTTACGGAAGGAGTCCCGACGGCGTAGTATGTTGCAGAACCTGAGATTGCAGAGGAAATTGATATGGTGAATGCTCTGCCAGTATTAACAGAAACGGAATATGTCAGGGGATATTCTATTAAAAATTCGCCAAGCCCGTTTGAAATAAACCCTTTTGCGTTTTCGTAGCCAGCTGAGATGGAGACAGAAAGAGGAGAATGTTTCTCACTTGCAGCAGCGAAGACGCTTGATGTCCCGAATGAACTCGTTGCCAAGCCTGTATCCGTTATATTGACAGGTGAATATGCGGGCAGTCCTCCAATACCCACAATTATATATGACCCGAGAGAGGCATATTCTCCAGACAGGTTGAGGTAATCGCTGTCGAGGATTTCGACGCTTGTACCGGTAACGGTGAAGGATGCAGTAGCACTGAAGGATGAATCAGATGCTATAAGAGTATAGTCTCCCTCCTGTACAGATGGCACTTCTGCGATATTCCTCGCGAAACCATTTGAATCCGTGCTTAGGTCTTCGGAAGTATTGCCAAAGTACAGTTTGATAGGGGAGGACGGACTGAAACCTGTCACTGCACAATAAAATTTATCAAGTAGAGTTCCCTCGTTTGGACTTACGTAGAGCGACGGATCAACCCCTGGAATTGAGACGTAAAGGACCTCACTGAATGTTTCTGTGAAAGAAGGGTCGCTGAACGTGATCAGCAGTTCCTGTCCATCAACGCTAAAGGTACTTGCCACTGGGGATGTTACGGTAACACCACTTATGGAAAGATCCCCGCTTGAATCCGCTGTTCCACCCGACGAATAATATGCATTGAGGTAGACATTGCCGCTCTGTACCTGGATTGGGCTGGTTCCAGTTGAACCCAGAGGAAAAGCGGGTATTGTCTGACCAGCCAGAAATCCGGTACCCGTAATCGTGAATGTAGACCCTGCATATCCTGAAATGCTCGTTGGAGATATCGAAGGGAGGACGTTCAAGTACGCATCTGCAGTTATTCCACCAAGGTTGCCTACCCCTGACACTTCCTGTGCAACGATCACGTAGGGTTTTGCAAGAAATGATCCAGATGAACTAACGGTACCACTGAGATAAGGGACACCGATGCTCCAAAGAAGTCCTTGCCTGATCGTACCATATTGTGAAACATCGACATATCCGGAGCTCCAATATGTCAAGAGATTTTCACCTCCTGCATAATCTAGGGTTATGTGTACGGTTGCTCCTGGGTCCCATCCACTTCCGTAGAAGCCAACTGAAGCACTGACTGGGGCAGTAATTGTACTGTTCTGTTGAGAGGGGAGAATACCTATCGGGTATTGGAGGAAAAATGTAGGTTGCGTGCTCACAACATCTATTTCAAAAGCATCCGGGAATGTCGCTCCAGAAGCTGCCGGATTATCAGAAGTAGCAGAGAGGATGTAGTAGATTCCAGGTGACAGTGAAGTAGGACTTGAAAACAGTTCAAGTATGGCACCACTAAGAGAAGTTGAGTCTGCAGGAATGAGGTAAGAGCCTACATATTCGCCAACTATGCCTGATGGGTCTGGTGCTGTACTTATGTAGAAGTAGACTGTGCTTCCAGGCACGTAAGATCCGGTGCTGCTATCTACAAGAACAGTGGTAGTGGAAAGCAAGCCTTCTGTTGTTTCTCCAAAAACTGAAGGGTCAAGGGTGCCAGTCACTGTCCCTAAACCGTATGCGTTCTGTGAAACGAAGGACGAAATTCCAAAAATACTTACAATCATTGCAAGGACTATTGCAATAGAGACCAATCTTTCGATCCCATTTTTAAACATTTATGACGCCTCCATTATTTTTTACAAGTAATAATATTTTATATCCTTTTAAGGATTTTCATTATACAAAGGCAAGCCGTCCATTATGTCAACTTTCACTTTTTATGGATATGTTGCATTAGAAACTGGTAACCAGCATAAATTACGAGAATGTCGTTGACACGGCAATCTTCTAAGTGTTCTACATACATTTGCAAATATAAAATCGGGCGGGAGCTGAAAACAATATTAGGGAATATCTGTTCCAAGGTGACAAAGAAGTGATTTGTAGAGATTTCTTGATCATTACATTTATTTTCTACCTTACTAAAAATTTCGATGGAAAATAAGCTTTGGGACAAAATTACTTAAAGTTGATATCTTGGGGACTCTTCAATAACTCGGGATTTGTGTGCTTCAGGTAGTTGAACTGCCTGAGATTGTGCACATTTACCTTCAGGTATTCTTCTGTCCTCTTCCTATATGGAAGTCTCTTTCTTATCTTGAAGGGCATCTTCCTCTTGAGCATTGAATTTACGGATTCTGAAATGGATCTCATGTGATAGTTCTCAAGCCATTGTTGTGTATCATCCATGAAATCGTAGAGCATCATCTTCCATGATTCAACACCCTTCGCCCTGAACGTCACATTGCTCTTCAAGAGGAAGTAAGGTTTCACTCCATATGAGTCCACTGTTGAGCAGGCATTCCTGCTTGAGTACAGGGCATCACCAAGCATCACCTCCATCCTGGGACATATTTCCGCAGTCTGTGCCATGACTGCAGGGAAGTGAGAGAGTTCGCCCACTGAATGGTCATCAGTGCTTGAAAAACCTGCTATTATCTTTGTGTAAACTCCCGTAGAGAGCACGGAGTACTGGAAGCTGTGCTTTCCTGTATAGGGGAAATCGTCCGATTTATTCCCCTTCCTCTCCCTCTGTTCTCTTCTTTTTGACTCGTAGTTTATTTTCACAGAAGTTGGGTCTCCAGTTCCGTCCGTGGAGAATACCTTCTCCAGTGAATTTCCTCTCTCGTTTATTATCCTCATTACCTCGTCAAGGATCGCCCTGCTTCTCTCAGGATCGTATCCTCTTTCTATTGTCTTGTAGGAGAATCTCGTAGCTATTCCCATCTTCTCTCCGAACAGTCTCAGAAAGCCCTGTGCTACCCTGTTGGGCATACCGAAGTATGCCTGCATGAGCATCACCTTGACGATATCTGAATGCTGAACGGCAGGTCTTCCAGGCCCCCTCTTCTTAGTCTCAATTCTGGAAGAAGCTTCATCCACTATGTCCCTGATGGTCTCGAGAATTTCTGCTATCTCGTTTATCTGTGCCTGATCATAGGATGACCAGTTCCTCTCCTTCTCTTCTCTACCCTCGTATGGAAATCCTCTATTCCTGACAGATTTTATCAGTTCCCGAAGATCTTCGACACTCTTCCTTGACGTAATTGCCAATAACGAACAAGCTTAAATAATTATGTGTGATACAACACATAATGAATGGAATCATGATACTCTTCCAGTTTCATGAGAAAACGGACAGGAATACTATAAATAAGTTCATGCAGAAGTTCTATGGACAGGATTCTACATCTTGGAATGGGAAGTA
>Ga0080006_1182699_pt1 | contig 17658 bp, 13 predicted proteins | sample RS3BMetagenome_FD_69209 | JGI IMG/M metagenome (GOLD analysis project Ga0080006, IMG submission 69209) | Ferric oxide microbial mat and aquatic microbial communities from Rainbow Spring, Yellowstone National Park, USA - RS3B (SPADES... ... | reverse complement strand
CGCCGCCCACACCTCGCCCCGGCCCGTCTCCGCCGCTCACCCACCCCGCCGCAAGCGGGCGAAGTTCTCCAGAAGATCAGCGGCGGTCGCGACGCTGTCGGCGGGTTTGGTCATCCGGGTGGCCAGCTCGCGGGCGCGGGTGCGGTAGTGCGGGGCCAGGATGGTGCGCAGGTCCGCGACCAACGATTTCTCGGTGGTGGCCGAAAAGCGCCGTCCAGCCCCCACCTTCAGCCGCTTGACCCGACCCGCCCAGAGCGCCTGATCGGGCAACGTCCAAAGGATGAGCGTGGGGATTCCCGCGCGCAGGCCCGCGTTCACGCTACCTGCACCGCCGTGGTGCACAAACGCCCGGCAGGCGGGCAAAGCCGCCGCGTAATTCATCACGCCCACCACCTTGACGTGCTCTGCGGGGCGGGCGTCACTGAATTCAGACCCGGCGGCGCACACCAGCGCCCGCTCGCCTAACTGCTCGCAGGCCGCACTGATCATGGCGAGGGTGTCGGCAGCGGACTCGACGCCGACGCTGCCGAACCCGAAGCAGACCGGCGGTGTGCCCGCGGCGATCCACGCGGCGACCTCCTCATCGTTATCCGTCGCCAACTGCATCGTCAGCGCGCCGACGAACGGCCTTTTGGAGGGCCGCTGGCCGTTCCATCTCGCCCACTCGGCTGCCAGCCCGGGAAAGCACACCTCGTCGTAGGCCTGGATCTCCAGCGATCCGCCTTCGGTGATCCGGCGCGACCAGGGCGCTGTTGCCGCCGGCAGGCCGAGTTCACGACGCTGCGCATCCTCGAACTTCTTCGGTCCGCGCCACGACAGCCAATCGAATACCGTCATCGCGAAGCGGCCCAACGGCGCCGGCAAGAACGACAGGAGTTGGCCGTTGGCCCGCAGCGGCAAGTGATGCAACGTGGCAAACGGGATTTCGCAATACTCCGCGACGTTGACGGCCACGTCCTCGTAATTCATGCCGGTGAGTAGCAAGTCGGCCCCAGCGGACAGCAACGTCAGCGTCCTGCTGACCTCCCCCCGGCACTGGGCAAGGGGCTCCGAAACTTCGGCCCACATCCTGCCCAGTTCCCGGATTCTCCAGGGTTTGCTGAAAAAATACGTCCAGAAGTCGCGGTGCGGGTCCAAGAAGACATTCAACTCCGGCCCGTAGGCGACCGCGGCAGGTCCAGCCGACTCGACGAAGTCAACCATTTCAGGCGCGACAGCCATGCAAACCCCATGCCCACGGCGCACCAGCTCACGGCCGACAGCCAGGTAGGGCTCGACTTCGCCACGGGTTCCCCAGTTTGCCAGCACAAATTTCATTGACGAGATCCTAGCCTTTCACGTGCCGTGCGCGTTCTGGGGAATGGAAGAGACAGCCCGCTTCCCCGGCTCAGTCGCCCCGCAGCATAACCCGGTTCCCGCGGTTATCGAACCGGAAGCCAGGCGGTTGCGGATTTGGCGAAGCAGCCTTATACGTGTGTGATAATCCCTAGGTTGGAAGCTCCCTCGTGCGTCGGTAGGTGATCGTGGCGAAGCTTGATCTTGCCCCTCACCAACCGACCGTCAGGCCGAGTGTCAGAGCCATAGTATGAGCCGTGAAGCAAAGCGGCTGGACTCGCGCTCCAGGCAGGCGGGATTTCACGCCGGCCATCCCCTCGAAACCGAAGAACGGCCAAGGGATCCGCACTCGAGTGAGCCGATTACTCGGCGCAGATTCGGCTATGCGATCGTCGGACTGCTCTTGCTGCTCTATATGGCGTCGTGGATCGCTTTAGCCGCTGTTTACGAGCCCAATTTACAATTTTTCGCTTACTACGCTATCGATTACAGCCAAGGCTTTGTCAGGCGGGGACTCGCTGGGGAGATTCTGGACCTTTTTCCCGCTGACCTCTATTTTACCGGCCTTTTGGTTTTGCGCTGGCTTGTCACAGCGGTCTTCGGAGTCGGCCTCGCGGCGGTGGCGTGGACGGTGGCAGTCAGAAACGGCCGCTTTGAACGTCGGTTGATGCTGGCCCTGCTCGTCCCGATGCTCCCGTTCGGTTTTGTGCACGCGGTTCTATTACCGACGCCCGACCTTCTCGGTGAGACCGCGCTGGCGGTGTTCGCGGTGGTGCTCGTCTCGGCGAAGGGGGAACGATCGCTGCTGTTTGCCAGCGGCGGGTACGGTATGGCGACGGCACTGCTGACGCTGATCCATGAGGCGGTGCCGTTTCTGCAGGCGCTCGGTGCGGTCTTGGCGATTGTGGTCCTGGTGCACAGTCCGGCCAAAATGCAGCGTCGGAGTGCACTTCTCGCCGTGGCTCCGGGCTTGCTCGTCGCGCTGGCGATAGCGTTGCTGCGACAGCGTGACATCTCGTCGCAATGTGCCCGGTTGCCGCACAGGGCCGTTCGCTGGGCGCCCGGTCAGACCCTGAGCGGCAAACCCGCCTACACGGATTATCACGACTGGACTTGTCGCTTTATCACCGTCACGACACGCGAAACTCCTTTCATCGGGTCCTACGCGATCGGTTGGGCCCCTTTGATCATGTCGACGGTGGCCGGGATTGCTGTCTTCACGGTGGCGATGCTTGTCATCAGGGTTGTTTCCAACGTGCCCTTCGGGCGATTTCGCCAAGCTGTACAGGGACGGCTGTCGTGGGTGATTCTGGCGGTACTGCTATTGCTTCCGGTCTACGCAACCTCAGCTGATTGGGCGCGGTGGTGGCTCGCGATCTCCTTCGATTCGGGCGTGGTTTATCTGCTCTACGCGGGCCGTCAACCTGAATCGACCCGATCGGCCACCAGACGCACCCGGGTCTGGTTCGCCGCGGCGATCGCCGTTTTAGCCCTGGCCCCCATTCTCGCCGGGATCAACTCCGAGCAGTCGCTGCAGCGTCTGGTGACCCGCTGCCCACAGCTGGCGACTGACCCGATGTGGGTGGGGATCTGCCCCTGATCACCGAGCTGCGCGAGAGGTGTTGAACGTGTGTGTGATAATGCCTCGGTCCGATGAACGCGTCGTCTGACAGGGGTGACCGTGCGCCAGGCCGACGGCGTCAGCCCGATCGAAGGGCTGGCGAGTGCACGCTCGGCGCAGTCGGGATTTCGGCCGGACATCGAGGGCCTGCGTGCCGTCGCGGTGTTGGCGGTGGTCCTCTTTCACGCGGAGGTCCCCGGTGTGGGGGGCGGGTTCGTCGGCGTGGACGTGTTCTTCGTCATCTCAGGCTTCCTGATCACCGGGCTGCTCTGGCGCGAGGTGAGCACCACCGGCACCGTGGGGCTGGGCCGCTTCTACGGGGCGCGGGCCCGCCGACTGCTGCCCGCATCGGCCACGGTCGGCGTCGTCACGATGATCGCCTCGGCGGTCCTCTTACCCGCGGTTCAGGCCCGGGCCGTCATGGACGACGGCATCTTCAGCGCACTGTACGTCGGCAACTACTGGTTCATCACGCAAGGCGTCAGCTACTTCGGCCACCTGCCGCCCTCGCCGTTCCAGCACTACTGGTCTTTGGGTGTCGAGGAGCAGTTCTACCTGGTGTGGCCGCCCATGATCCTGGGCACGGCGTGGCTGATCCGCCATGCGCGGCGGGCACGGCGACGCGCCACCCAAGCCCGGGCGCTCTCCTCGGAACGCCCGTATCTGGCGGTCCTTGCGCTGGTCGCGGCCGTTTCGTTCGCGCTGTCGCTGGTGAGCACCTACGTGTTGACCACGACGGCGTTCTTCTCCCTACCGACGCGGGCCTGGCAGTTGGCCGCCGGCGGCATGGTCGCGCTCACGGCCGGCAAGTGGCGCCGGCTTTCACCACGATCTGCGGCCGTCGCGGGGTGGGCGGGGCTGGGGTTGATCCTGCTGGCCTGCACCCGGTTGAGCACGACCACCTTCTACCCGGGTAGCGCCGCGCTGTTGCCGGTGCTGGGTGCAGTGCTGGTAATCGGCGCCGGCTGCTCTAAACCTGCCCAGGGCTGCGGCCGCGTCCTGGCAGTGGCGCCGATGCGGGCGGTCGGGCGGGTGTCCTACTCGTGGTATCTGTGGCACTGGCCGGTGCTGGTGCTCACACCGGCACTGCTGGGCCACCCGCTGGGGCTGGCCGGCAGGCTGGCCGCGGCCCTGGTCTCGTGCGGGCTGGCGGTGCTGACCCTGCGTTTCATCGAGAACCCGTTGCGTTTCGCCGCTCCGATTCGCCGGTCGGCCGTGCGCAGTCTCGCGCTCGGCGGTGCCGCCACCGCGGTCGCGGTCGCCGTCAGCGTGGCACTACCCCAATGGATACCCGTCCCGGTCCCCCACGGCCCGACGGCTACGCCGCTGACCATCACCGCGGCACCTCCCCCGAAGGGCGCTGCTAACGCCGCCTACGACGCGGCGGTGCAGCACGTCTTCGCCCAAGTGCAGGCCGCGGTCGCGGCATCCGCGAAGCTCGAAGCCGTACCGTCGAACCTCAGCCCGCCGCTCGCCGATCACGCAGCCGACGGAAAGGGCTATACGTCCAACGGCTGCTTCCGCTCGCCTTCCCAAGGCGGACAGCCCGAGTGCGCGACGGGCGACACCGCCTCGCCGACCACGGTGGCCCTAATCGGCGACTCGCATGCCGCGATGTGGAATCCGGCGTTCCAGCAGCTCGCCGGGCAGCGGCCCTGGCGGCTGGAGATGATGGCCAAGATGGGCTGCCCATTGATCGACGTGCCGATCACCAGCCGCGTCTTCAGCCGCCTGGTCGAACACTTTCGGCGCTGCGAGCAGTGGCGCGGTGAGGTCATGGCCCGGTTGCGCGCCGAGCGCCCGCGGCTGGTCCTGGTAAGCCTCTGGCGGGGATACCGTGGCGGCAACGAGAACGGTTGGCTGTCGGGTTTCACGCCCTACGACCCGGCCTGGCTCGACAGCCTGACCCGCCTCGTGTCGCAGCTGCGCGGCATCGGCGCGCAGGTGCTGGTGCTCGGGCCGATCCCGGATCCGCACACAGCAGTGCCGCTCTGCCTGTCCAGCCATCTCGATGACGTAATGGCCTGCACGCCGACACGGTCAACCGCGGTCAATAAACCCGGCATCGCGGCCGAGGCCGCCGCCACCCGGGCCGGCGGCGGACAGTACTCCGATCTCACCGAACTGTTCTGCACCACCAACCGCTGCCCCGTCATTGTCGGCAACACCCAGGTCTACCTCGACGAAAGCCACCTCACGCCGGAATACTCCCAAGTTCTGGCACCGGTGCTCGGGGCGTTGGCCGACCGCGCGCTGGCAAACGATTAGCACCACGCTCGCTTAGCCCGTCAGAAGCTCATCAATCGCCTTGAGCCCCAGAGATACCAGAGGTTGGCCCACGCCCAATCGATAATGCCGACGCCGGATCGCACTTCGCTTTGGTCGAGTCGTGGATACGACGAGGGTGGATACGACGAGGTAAGCCCTCCCTAGCTCTGTCGCGTACGGGGTGGCCCGAACCGATGCTCCCCAATCGGAGCCGGGCTTTGCCGCTTGAGACGAGATTTTAAAGAAACCGCGGGCTTCTCGACCAGAAACCAGCTAAGCATGGCCAGCGGCAGAGTGAATATGGCCGCGATGACCGTGAATACAAATGGATTCACAAAGGCAAGCCCGCACATCACCAGCAGCTGCTGCACCGGAAAAGCGTAAATATAGATCCCGTAGGATACATCCGTCTCAAGCCTCATCCGCTTGTGATGAAGAAGGGCACCTGAAACGACGACGGCGTAAGCCAGCGGGATAGCGGCGATGACCCGGTAATTGGGCAGCAGGCTCCCCCCAAGAACAATGACCAGACTAACCGCGACCAGTGACCAACGGGCAGGAATCACGTTTCGGAACCGACACAGCAGTGCTCCGGCCAGAAACATGAGAGCGAAACGCGCGGCGATTCCGTCCGTGATCAGCTTGACGGTCGCGGCGTCGATGTGTTGCCACTGATCGGGTGGCGCGTCCTCGAAGATGGCATACGGCGTTAGTTTCACCGAAAGGTACAGCGCGAACGCCAATAACGCAGGGATAAGCCATCGCCGATGCAGAAGGCCGGCTATACCGAGACCGGCTACGGCGATGTAGCACAACATTTCCCAAACGAGGGTCCAGAGAGAACCGTTCCAGACCCCGGACAGTGGGACTCCGCGCGGCGTTCCGCCAATACCAGGCTGGAATATCGTCACAGCGCTGTTTTTCAAGACGTACTCGAACGGCGCGCGCGACAGTAGGAGCGTCGCGGCCGAGCCGCCCTGAACCGTCACCGCGATCGGAGCGATGACGAATGCGGTGACGATAAGGCATACCCACAACCCGGGAAGGATCCGCAGACTTCGAGCGAGAAAGTAGTCGCGAACCCGTGGACGTCTGAACCAACTCCATGTGATGAGAAATCCTGAGATTGCGAAAAACCCGTCGACCCAAACGTTCCCGAGAAGCTGGTGAGCCGGCCCGAACAAGAGGTGGCGACCCGTCACTGGCCAGGAGTGCCAGAGGATAACGCCGGAAGCCAGCACTAATCGCCACGCATTCAGCGCATTGTTTCGCGGGTCGAATTCCTCTCCGAGCGTCGGACTTCTTGGCCGCCGCCGCTTCGGCGGGCGACTGACCAAGTCGTCATCACCAGCGACTTGCGGGTCCGCGCTCATCGCAGCTCATCATTCATAGGCGTACACCTTGATCTGCTCCTGCATCGCAGTCGATCCCCGGCGCACGGCTGGACTTACGGCTGATCCGCCGCGGGCTCTTCGAGGTACCACGGGTTGGCCCGCGCCCACTCGATGGTGCGGCGGATCCCTTCTTCCACGTCGACCTGAAGGCGCCAGCCCAACTCGCGCTGCGCCTTGGTCGAGTCCGGGATACGGCGAGGGATGTCCTCGTAGCGGCCGCCGTAGCGGGCCCCGGTGTCGACAACTTCGGCCGCAGCAACGGCGTCGACATTGGCGACCTTGATGGCCAGGTCGACAACGTCACGCATGGTGGTCTCGGTCATGCTCCCGATGTTGAAGGCCTCGCCGATTGCGGCACTGCTGTCGGCCGCGAGCATGGTGCCGGCGACGGCGTCGTCGACGTAGGTGAAACACCGTGTCTGCTCCCCCGAGTCGTAGATCAGCGGCTGGTGGCCGTTGAGGATCCGGTGAATGCTCTGCGAAATGACGAAAATCGGGTTCTGCCGCGGCCCATAAACGTTGAAGTAGCGCACCACCGTGGCCGGCAGTCCGTAGGCGGTGTGCATCGCGAAAACCAGATGCTCGGCCATGGCCTTGCTGGTGCTGTAGCTCCACCGCGCGGTCCGCGTCGAACCCAGAACGCGATCGTCGTCCTCGGCGAACGGCGGGTTCGGATTTTTCCCGAACACCTCGGACGTGCTGGCGAACACCACACGAGTGCCGTGCCGCTTGCTCAGCTCGAGCACGTTGCGCGTGCCGGTCACGTTGACGTCGAGGACCCGCAACGGGTCGTCGAGATAGTTTTTGACGCCCACGACGGCGGCCAGGTGGAAGACGGTGTCGACGCCGGGAGTCAGGGCCTGTTCCAGCGCGGTCAGATCAGTGACGTCGCCTTGCGCGAACCGGAAGTTGGCATGCCGGTCGAAGTCGATGCTGCTGTCACGGGTGTTCCTGGCGAAGTCGAACACCGTGACGGAGTCTCCGCGGTCCAGCAACGCCGACACCAAATGCGATCCGATGAAGCCGTAGCCGCCCGTCACGACGACATTGGACATATTCGCTCTTTCTGTCTGAAAATACGGATCTAAGTTTGCCTGTCGACCGCCTATCGGCCGATTCCCTTGTAGACGAAGCCGGCGGCGCGCACCGCCGCCGGGTCGAAGCTGTTGCGTCCGTCGAGGAACACGCAGCTGGCCGACGTCAGTTCGGCGAGCCGGGCCAGCGGGATCTGATGGAACTGCCGGTGGCCCGCCAGGACCACCAGGGCGTCGGCGTCCTTGACCGCCGACTCGATGTCCGCGGTCAGCGGGATCTTCGTTACCGTGTGGGCCTCCTCCTCCAACACCCACGGATCATGGACCGACAGCTGACAGCCGGATTCCTCAAGTAGAGCCACGACGTATCTGGTCGGCGTGAGACGGCAGTCGCCGGTGTTGTTCTTGAAGGCAATGCCCAGCACCGCGATCTTGCTGGTCTCGATTGCCTTGCCTTGCACGGCAAGCAGTTGCGTGAGCAGACCGTAGGTGTAGGCGGGCATCGTGTCGTTGACGGTCCTCGACGTCCGCGGAATTTCCAGCTCCAACCCGAGGGACTGTCCGAGATGGTTGACGAACCACGGATCCTTCGTCAAGCAGTAGCCACCGACGCCCATGCTCGGCCGCAGGATGTTCACGTTGTGGTTGCCCTTCGGCATCGAGTTTGCCGCGTCGATGACCTGCAGCACGTCCATGTTCAGCCGGTCGCACACCTTGGCCAGTTCGTTGGCGACCGCGACATTCAGGTCGATCCAGAGGTTGTCCGCCAGCTTGACCATCTCGGCGGTCCGCGGATCGTCGACGACGACGGACTCCACGCCCAGGGCGTGTCGCCACAGCGTGGAGCAGGCGCGGGCGCTGCGCTCATCGACGGCACCAACCACGACGGGGATCGAGGTCAGCTCGCGGATGGCCTGGCCCTCGGCGAGCCGCTCTGGGCAAAACGCCAGCCCGAAGTCGACCCCGGCCCGTAGTCCCGAGGTCTCTTCAAGAATCGGCAGAACGAGGTTTTCGGTGGTGTCGGGCGGCACCGTGCTCTTGAGGATGACGAGGTGGCCGCTATGCAGGTGCTCCCCCACGGCCCGCGCCGCCGCCTTGATGTCGTCGACAATCGGCTCGTAGTCCGGGCCGAGCGGCGTACCGACGGTGACGATGACGAAGTCGTTGTCGGCGATAGCGCCGAAATCGGTGGTGGCGCGAAGCCGACCGACTCGCACGTTGTTGGACACGAGTTCGTTGAGTCCCGGCTCGGGCACGGTGGTCTTGCCCAGGTTGATCTCGTCGACGATGTGCGGTCGCACGTCGATCCCGATGACGGGCCAGCCGCGGTCGGCCAGCACCGCTCCGATCACGGTGCCGATGTAGCCGAACCCCACCACCGCGATCCCCGACCGCATGCCACGCACCAAGAGGTCGATCTCCGTGTCGCTGCGCCCGAATACGCCTTCAGCCATCGCGGAACCCAGCCCTTCAGTCGTCCGTGCGCGTTCTGTGAACGGCGGGCGTCGACCTCCCCCCCCCGCCAGTTCGTCTGGCACTTTAATCTAAGGCAGCCAGAACCGACCTGGAACCCAGAAGTTCGAGCAAGCGCCCCGGTGTCACTTATGCGAAGGCAATTCGGGTAATTAAACGCAGTGAGGTTACCGGCGCCATCATGGCGGACGCCCGTATGGCAGCCTTCCGAGATCGCCGCTTAGTGCTGATAGGGTCTCGCGCGTGGACCTGTTCGTGCGTGAATCCGGTCCGGTCGGGACCCCCACAATCGTCTTCCTGCACGGCGCGTATACGAGCGGCTGGTACTGGGAGCCGGTGGTCGAACGCATGCAGCATTACCACTGTCTGGTCCCCGATCTGCCCCACTACGGCAAGAGCTTCGAGCAGGGTCCCTTCGAGATGAGCCGAGCCGCCACTTCGGTGGCAGACCTCATCCGCTCCCGGGCGGGCTCCGGTCGGGCGCACGTGGTGGGCTTATCGCTGGGAGCCCAGGTGGGGGTGCAGTTGCTGGCGACCGCGCCGAAACTCGTGGATCGGGCGGTGCTGTGCGGGACCGCCGTCAACAGGGTGCCGTTTGTCCAGGTTACGCGGCGCCTGCTGGCGCTGCCCGCGCGGAACTCGATGTACCGCTGGATGGTGGGCCGCTACCGCAACGCCTGGCAGGTGAAGGTTCCCCCGGCCCATCTCGACGAGTATCGCGAGGACGTGCGTCTCATCACCAGCGGACAGCTCGCCGACGTCATCATGGCGTCAGCCGGGTTCACCATTCCCGAGGGCCTCGAGAAATCGGATTCGCCCACCTTGTTCCTCGCCGGCGGCAAGGAGCTGCCGGCCGTGCGCCGCTGGGCGGCAGCACTCGCACAGCACATGCCCAACGGAGTCGACAGGGTCGCAGTAGGTATGAACCATGATTGGGCCACGCGCGATCCCGACCTCTTCTCGCGCACCGTGGACGCCTGGCTCACCGACAGTGCCCTGCCGCCCGAGATCGCAGTGCCGAACGCGGTTCGTCGCTGATCGACGTGTTCAAGACGGCTGGCGCAGCGGGAGACCGGCAGCGCCATAGATCGCGTCGATGACGGTCATGTTCTCGATCGCGCCTTGCGGTGTCGTCTTCACCGCTTCCCCGCGCAGCACCGCCCCGGCGAAAGCGTCGAGCTGGTAGGCGTAGGTGGTGCGCCGCGGGAAGCGCTCCACCCGTTTTCCGTCGGCCGAGCGGATCGAGAGCCGAGGGAAAAGGTGCGGTGCCGCGGGACTGAGGTAGCGCAGCCGGCCGCGATCGCCAACCACCTTGGCGCTCGCCCAGAACAGGTTCGACGACCACAGAGCGCAGTGGATCCGGCCCGTGTGCCCGCCGGCAAACCGCAACTCGGCCGTCATGACCCGGTCCACCTGGGGACCGTCCAGTTTCGCCGTTGCCGAAACGACTTCGGGGGTCGAACCGCCGAACGTACGGACCATGTCGACCGTATAGACGCCGGCATCCATGACCGCGCCTCCCGCCAGGGAATAGTCGTAGACGTTGGCGTTGGAGCGCTTCGGCAGCAACACACAGACGGTCATCTCGACCCGCTCCAGCTTGCCCAGCTCCCCGGACGCAAGGATCTGCTCGACGCGCGCAGTCAACGGATGGAAGCGGTATTGGAGCGCCTCCATCACGACGCGGTCCGACTTGGCGGCCACCTCGGCGATCTCGCGGGCCTCGGCGGCATTGGCCGTGAACGGCTTTTCGCACAGCACATGCTTGCCCGCGTCCAGCGTGGCTCGGGTCCACCTGCCGTGCACGCTTGTCGGCAGCAGGTTGTAGACAGCGTCCAGGTCCGGGTCGGCGACCAGCGCCGCGTAGCTGTCGTGCACCCGGGCGATGCCGTGCTTGGCGGCAAAGGCTTGGGCTCGCGACACATCGCGTGAGGCCACCGCGGCCACGACGACTTCGGTGTTTTCCTTGGCCGGGTTGAGGATCGTCGTCGGCGCCCAGTGCGAAGCGCCCAGAAGGCCGATCCGTACCGGGGCGTCGGGTCCAGACATGGGGGCGATGCTAGCAGTCGACCCGGGGGACTCGGGGAGGCCGAGCAAAACTCGGGCAGTGCGGGTGCGTTCCGGAACTACCTGCCTGCCGACCACCCCAGCATTTTTGGCCACATCGGACAGCGGCAAACTGATGCTAGGGTCGCGAGTCGCCCGGGCCGGCCCGGATGGTGGGGTGCGAACCGTTGAGGAGTGGGATTGTGGGTGTCGGCGAGGTGGGTGCGCGCGAGGCCGAGCGCGTCCTGTGGGACGTGATCGTGGTCGGCACCGGCATGGGCGGCGGGATGCTGGGCTACTCGCTGGCCCGCGCGGGCCGGCGGGTGCTGTTCGTCGAAAAAGGCCGCTCCACCCTGCCCGGCACACCGGGCACCATCCGCGCGGCCATGCCCGAACTCGCCGAACCACACGCCTACCGCTCCCACGACACCTACTACGATGCCCTGGCCCGCGCCGGACGCTGCACCGACGAGATCGAAGACATCAGCAGGCGGCGCCCCAAACGGTTCACCCCGTACATCGGGGCCGGCACCGGGGGCTCCTCGGCGCTGTACGGCATGGTCTGCGAACGCTTCTTCGCCCAGGACTTCACCCCCCGGCAAAACTTCCGCAACCCCGCCGATTCCACCGTGCCCGAGGCCTGGCCACTGAGCTACGAGCAGCTCAGCCCCTGGTACGCGCAAGCCGAACAACTCCTCGGGGTGCGCGGCGCGCCCGATCCCCTGCGGCCGGAGGCCGCCGCGGTCGGCCTGCCCCCCGCACCGCCGTTCTCCACCGACAACCAGCCCCTGGTCAACTACCTCACCGGACGCGGACTGCACCCCTACCACCTGCCGATGGCCTGCGACTACACCGAGGGGTGCGCCACCTGCCAGGCCTACCTGTGTGCACACTCGTGCAAACGCGACGCCGCCCGCAACGGCGTCCTGCCCGCCCTCACCGAGCACGGCGCCCACCTGTTGGCCGAATGCCGGGTGCTGCGCCTGGAGGCCGACCACACCCACGTCCAGCAGGTGATCGCCCAGCACCGGGGCGACATGCTGGCACTGAAAGCCAAGATCGTGGTACTGGCCGCCGGCGCACTGGCCACCCCGATACTGCTGCTCAACTCCCGCTGCGGGTACTGGCCCCGCGGACTGGCCAACAGCTCCGACCAAGTAGGCCGCAACCTCATGCGCCACCTATACGACTGGATAGAGGTCTGGCCGCAACCCCGTTGCAACATCACGGCCGAAAACAAGGAGATCGGGCTCAACGACTTCTATTTCTGGGAGGGGCAGAAATACGGCACCATACAGTCAGCCAGCGCGATGGCGAACTTGGCGTCCATGGACATGTTTACCAACCAGCCCGGGTTGGTGCCCAAGGTGCTGCGACTGGTGAGTCCGGCGGTGCGGCCGGTCTACGACCGGTTCTTCAACGGTGGGCTGGTGCTGGCCGCGATCATGGAGGATCTGCCGTATCTGGACAACCGCGTCCTGCCCAGTGATCGACCCAGCGCAGACGGCCGCCAGCGGCTGCGACTTCACTACCGTTTACATGCCAATGAACTCGAGCGCCGCGCGGTGTTTCTGCGGCAGATAAAAGAAGTACTGAAGCCATTTCGCACACTCACGCTGCGGACCGGCGAGAACAATTCGACCCTGGGCCATGTCTGCGGCACGTGCCGCTTCGGCACCGATCCCAAGACCAGCGTGCTCGACCCCCACAACAAGGCGCACGAAGTCGACAACCTCTATGTGGTGGACACGTCGTTCTTCCCGTCCAGCGCCGGTTTGAACCCCAGTCTGACGGTCGCGGCCAACGCCCTGCGAGTGGCCGCACACATTGACCAGGCGCACTTCGCCACCTGACCCGTGTTCTGCAATCCGCGGCAGCAACGCACTCCTCGCGCAGCGACCGATCACGTTCCTGGCCACACCGCGCGGTACCATCACACCCACAATCCCGGACAGCATCCTGGCCGCGTACATTGAAAACTCGGTCCGGGCCGCTCACAACGATCCCAAGAGAGCCATGGAAATCGCCGTAAACAGAGCACGACAGTTGTATCGTCAAGCCCGCATCCAGCGGCTTCTGGGTAGGCCTCGGCGGGCGGCGGAGTTGTGTCGTGCGGCTTTGCAAACCGAGGACTATTCCACAGCGCATCTTGGAGCGCACCACATGCTGGCGGAACTAGAATTTCCTGGCGAGGATTATTTTCAGATCCTGGCTCGCATCCATGAACATCTGAAGCCGGCCACCTATCTGGAAATCGGTGTCGCCGAGGGTCGGTCGCTTGAGATCGTCAGGCCCGAAACGCTGGCGCTGGGCGTCGATCCAGCCCCCCACCTGCGGAAACCGCCCGGACCCCGGCAGCGGGTGTTCGCACAGACCAGCGACGATTTTTTTGCGCAGTGCGATGTGATTTCCGAGTTGGGCGGCAAAACCGTGGATCTCGCCTTCATCGACGGCCTGCATCACGCTGAGTTTGCCCTCAGGGATTTCATCAACGTTGAAAAGTACTGTTCTTCGGACTCCGTCATCCTGATTCACGACGTGTACCCGATCGACGCGATGAGCGCAGCTCGCGAACGGGTTTCGAGGTTTTGGACCGGGGATATCTGGCGCCTGATTTTGATCTTGAAAAAATATCGGCCAGATCTCATCGTCAACGTGATCGGCACCCGCCCAACAGGCCTCGGGGTCGTGCAAAACCTGGACCCGCGTTCCAATATCCTTGCGGAGCGTCAACAGGAAATCGTCGATGAGTTCCTGGAACTCGACATCTCAGTGCTCGACGGACGCAAAGACGAGATGCTCAATCGCTTTCCGAACGATTGGACGTCCATCGCCTGTCTCATCGACACCGGCGGACGTCCGTAATTTAACGCCAACGGGCCTCGGGTTGGTCTTGCCTAAATCTCGGATCGAGCGAATCATCCAACATGGCCTGCCCGGGCGTCGAACTCCGCGTGCCGATCCCCCCGGCGGTCTCGATGTCGCCCTGCAATCTGTAGCCCCGCTGGCGCAGCAACCACCAGGACCACGATATGCCGGACTTGAGGTTGCACATCCTCGCGCAACGCCGCGGTGGCGGCGCGGATCAAGGTCGATATCCACCCAAACGGTGTCGGACTGTCGAAGCCGGCAGGATTGACGTGACGGCAGAAATGTCCATCTGCAGTTGCGCACGTCCACGGCGTACTACTCTGGTAGCTGAATTCCGTACAGAGCCCTGCGGGCGATGTTGCCGAGAATGGATTGGAAATGCAGAACAGTCTCAGCCGAAATTTAAGCACAATTCGTTACGCAAGCCGCGTATTTCTAATATGGCTTGGGAGCGCAGACCCTTCTGCGCCCTGGCATTTTATTGTTGATAATTTACGATTTATTCTGATCAAGCGAGGGATTCTATCCGGTGCGGCAAAGCAGGTGGCTCAGATTCGTGCAGAGTTTGAGGCGAACGCGGCGCAGGGGCAGTTCAAAGCAATATTCTTTGACGCGGATGACTGGAATATTGTGCAGTGGTGCGTTACCCTTTCGAAAATTTTTAAGCGCGACGACCCCGTGCACATTCTCGAAATCGGGTCGTGGGAGGGGCGTTCAGCGCTTTTTTTTCTGACCTACTTTATCCAAGGCCACCTGACAGCAGTGGACTCATGGGACTTCAACGACGATAACCCGTACGACACGAAATTCCAAAACAGCGAGACACGTTTCGACGCTAACCTGGCCCCGTACGCGGCGCGGCTGACGAAGCGAAAGGGGTCTTCGCTCCACGTGTTGCCGCAACTCCTCGAAGAGCAGCAGAAATTTGACGTGATTTATGTGGATGGTTCGCACTTTTCCGATGATGTTTTGACAGATGGCATCTCCGCCTGGCGTCTGCTGAAGCAAGGCGGAGTGATGATTTTCGATGACCTGCTATGGGCTAATTATCTGCGTGCGCGGGCTAACCCCGCATGGGCGATCGGTATGTTTTTGAGATACCACAAAGGCGAGTACAGCATTCTAAACGCTTTCTACCAAATCAGTCTACAGAAAAAGGTTTTATTTACCGATCACGAGTCGACCGACCTCAACGCATTGCAGCTGGAGAGGTCCGTCGCTGCAACGGATTAGCGCTGCGTCGCGGCTATGTTGGCACGCCCAGCGAAGCCTGCTGCCGCTGGATTGATCGGCGCGCGGCAGGTCGGGCCCGAATGCCCGGGGGCTGATGAGATTGCCACCGTCTCCGATCAGCCGAGACAGCGCAGGCGGACGAAATTTTCCACATGGTCAGCGGCGGCCGCCGCACTTTCGGCGGGTTTGGTTATCCGGGGGGCGATCTCGCGGGCGCGGCTGAGGTATCGCGGCGCCAGGATCTGACGCAAATCCGCGACCAGCGATTTTTCGGTTGTGGCCGACAAGCGCCGGGCGGCGCCCACTCCCAGCCGTTTGACCGCGGCCCCGAAGAGCGGTTGATCGGATAATGTCCAGAGGATCAACTGGGGCACTCCGGCGCGCAGGCACGCGGCCATGGTCTGCCCGCCGCCGTGGTGTACGACCGCGCGGCAGGTGGGAAGGATCGTGGCGTAATTCACCGCAGCCACCACCTTGACGTGCTCGAAATGAGGCGCGTCACTGAAGTCAGTTCCGCCGCAGCAAACCAGAGCCCGCTCGCCCAACTGCGCGCAGGCCGCGCCGATCATGGCGAGCGTGTCCCCGGTGGATCCGAGCGGGATGCTGCCAAACCCGAAGCAAATGGGCGCTGTGCCCGCGGCAATCCACGCCGCGACCTCCTCGTCGGCGTCCGTCGGTAACTCTATCGCCAACGCGCCGACAAAGGGCCGCTGGCCACCCCATTTCGCCCATTCAGCTGCCAGCCCTGGGAAGCACATCTCCTCATAGGCCTGAATTTCCAGCGATCCGCGCTCGGCGATCCGCTGCGGCCAGGGGCATGTCGCCGGCGGCAAACCAAGTTCACGACGCTGGGATACCTCGATCTGCTTCACGGCGCCGCTCCACGTCAGCCGCTCGTACGCGGTCATAGCAGCCCGACCCAACGCCGCCGGCAGGTACGGGAGGAGCTGGCCATTGGCCCGCATCGGAACGAAATGCAGCGTGGCCAAAGGAATGTCGTAATACTCGGCGACGTTGGCGACGAGTTGCTCGAAACCCAGGCCGGCGATCAGTAGGTCGGCCCCGTCCGCCAGGGACGTCAGCGTCGCGGTCACCTCCCCCAGGCACCGGATAACGAGGTCTCCAAGTTTGCGCCCCAACCTGTTCAACTCCTGGACCCGCCAGGGTTCACGGAAGACGCACGTCCAGTATTCTCGCTGCGCTTCCGAAATCGGCTGCGAATCCAGGCCGTAGGCGATTGCCGTCAGCCCAGCCGACTCAGCGAAACCAATCTGGTTGGGCGGCAAGGCGATACGCACGTCATGCCCCCGGCGCTGCAGCTCACGGCCTACAACAACAGCGGGCTCGACATCACCACGCATGCCATAGCTTGCCAGCGCAAATTTCATCGCGGATCCTGACCTTTCAGTTTTCTTCCGTTGGCGTGCGCTCAGGCTGGGCAACGTCAGTATTACCGGTTCCTCGACTGTCGGCCATCACTGTGTCGCCTCACCTCCGACCTGACCGGTCATGCCTCTACTTTCCAGTGCGGGCCGGGTACGGCGACTACCTGCGCAGTCAGCAGGGTCAGCGCCCGGATTCGGCCGCGGCCCGGTAACCACGGACGGCCAGTGGCCCGAGCACCGCGGCCAGGCCAAGAGCCCATATAACGGTCAGCAGGAGCGGCCACAGCACGGGACCACCTTGGGCGAGTCCGCGCATCGATGCAATCGTCGGCCAGAGCGGCTGGAGGTGAATCTCGTGCCGCAGCCACGATGGCAACGCGTGAAGCGGAACGACACCGGAGCTGGCAAACACCGAGCCGGTGGCCGGCACCCCCAGCCAGACCAGCACCGCGCCGTTCTTGGCCCGCACCGCGATCGCTGTCACCGCCATCGAGAAAACGACAACCACCAGCATCGGCACCAGCATGAACGGAATCACGGTGAGCCACCCGCCTTTGAAGCGCAGTCCGAGCCCGACACCGACCGCTGTGATCAGCACGGAACTCGCCAACGTGCGGGCAGCCTCGGCGAGAAGCCTACCGGTCAGGGCGCTGGCCCGGTGTACGGGAAACACCCACAGTCTGGCGATCAGACCGCTGTCGCGCTCGAAGGACAGGCCGCGGCCCGCCGCAAGCGTCCCGAACATCGCACCGGCCACGGCGCACATCGGCACCAGGCCGTAGAGACTGTCAGTGCCGGTGATTCTGATGATCGACTTGCCTACCAGCAATTTGTAGGTGATCAGCAGAAAGGTCGGGAACACCAGGCCCTGAATCAGCACCGCCGGCTGTTGTCGCCATCGGGTGAGCAGGTGGCTGGCGAACAGCAGACTTTCGGTAGCCAGTGAGCTCCGCGGCGGAGCGTTCACGCTCATTGCATGCGCCTCTGTACCCGCACCG
>Ga0080006_1095517_pt1 | contig 17664 bp, 16 predicted proteins | sample RS3BMetagenome_FD_69209 | JGI IMG/M metagenome (GOLD analysis project Ga0080006, IMG submission 69209) | Ferric oxide microbial mat and aquatic microbial communities from Rainbow Spring, Yellowstone National Park, USA - RS3B (SPADES... ... | reverse complement strand
AAACCAAGTGATCGCCGTCGAGAGTTTGCAGGTCAAGAACATGATCCGGAATCACCACCTTTCAAAGTCCATCGCCGATGTGAGTTGGGGCGAGATGGTGCGCCAACTCGAATACAAGGCAAATTGGCACGGACGAACGGTGGTCAAGATCGACAAGTTCTATCCATCGAGCAAACGGTGTTTCGACTGCGGACACATCATGCAGAAGATGCCGTTGCAGGTTCGCGTGTGGACGTGTCCCGAGTGCGGAAAGGCACACGACAGAGACATCAACGCCGCACAAAATATCTTAGCCGCCGGGCTGGCGGTGTTAGCCTGTGGAGAGGCCGTAAGACCCGCTCGAAAGCTGAAAAGCAAACGAGAAGGCAAGCCTCAGAGAAGCAGGAAAGCTCAGTAGTGATACTGGGAATCCTCTTCCTTTGGGGAGAGGAGGATGTCAAATACGACGTTGGTTCCTCGTGATACGATAGGTAGCAGATCGGGGGGCGCGCGATGAATAAAGAACAGTTTGAAAGACTCAGTGAACAAGTACAGACCAGCCTCGAAATGTCTCGCCAAACACAAGTGATGATGGTCCAGTTTATTGAACACATCTTCTTCCCATCGATGAAGTTAGAGATCAAAGCGGATCTGGCAGAACAAATCGTTCGTTTGCGCACTGAGCTCAAGCAGGATATCGCCGATCTGCGCACCGAACTGACGGGTGGGGTTACAGATGTGCGGGCGCGTCTGGACGGTCTCAGTGCTGATGTCTCCGAGATTCGGAGACGACTAGACTATCAGATTGCGAAGATTGCGAAGATTGCCCGCGTCGAAGAGCAGGTACTTGCTCAAAGCGCAATGATTAACCGTCTCCAGAGAATTACGGCTGTTGGGAGAGGAGCGCTCTCGCACACTTGAACAGCACAAGCCGAATGAACACGTTCGAATCCCCCTCGAATTTCCTTCTCCATTACCGGTTCCCCTGTACTTGCGCAAGCCGATCTTTCCTGCAGACAGATTCTTCCGACGTCTATCAGCGAAGTGAATAATAATGGTTGCAACCAGAAAAGAGCATGACGACTCTAACAAAGAAATAGGAACGCATGGAGTGAGGAGCGAAGGAGGCGCCGCATGGGGGAGGAGCACATATCCCGCCTGCTTGAAGGGGCTCCCGAAGCATGGGCCGACTTTGTGCAGTGTCACAGTGACCGCCTCTTGCGGATGGCTGTTTTGCTCGTTGGCGACAGAGATTTGGCGCAATATGCCTTGCAGGAAGGACTGCTTGCGGCTTATCGTGCGCGCCGGGGATTTCGGGGCGAGTCGCAGTTCTATACGTGGGTCACCTCAATTGTGATCAATGAATGCCAATTGCGGGTGGCAGTGTCCATGGCGCTGAATTCTGGCGCAATTGGCGACGCGGCTGCAAACACCCTGTCACAGATGGTCAGTGACAGCCTGAATTCTGGAAACCCTTTTGGATCACCTTATACAGTTATCGTGTCTGGGCGAGGAACGGCCGCCTTCTGGCCCACCCAAATCGGATCGCTGAGTTTGACTCCGTCTCTGTTTCGCAGAATCCTGTCTGCACTTGCGATGTCCGGAACTGTTCCGTCTGTGGTGCGTCTGCAAGCTCTCGACAACTTGGCCATGCTTGACGTGCAGAGAGGCCAACCAAAAGAGGCGCTTCTTAAATTGAACACCGTGATCAGACATCCGTTCGCACCCCCTGCCGTCGGGGCGCCGTGGATTACCACAACCAGCGTGCGGGCGCAGGCATATGTTGAACTGGGCAATATTGATCTTATCGCTAATCGTTTAAACTATGCCCAGACTGCTTTCGCGCATGCTTCAAAGCTCGACGGAGCGGGTCTCTCCGCCTATGAGAGCGCAGAACTCAAGAGGCGACTGGAGATTCGTCGTCATTCTCCGCAGCAGGGGGTTGAGATCAGAATGTCGGTTTGCGGGCAACCCGTGGCAGGCATTGGGGGCTGGCTGTGGCCAGCGGCGTATGCGGGCAATGCGCTGTCGACAGTGCCCATGACGACCTACATTGGCATGAGCAACGCGAAAGGTGTGATGCAGATTGAGGGTGTGCCTGCAGGTCGCTATGTGTTGACTCTACAAATTCCCTATCCACAAAATACTGTCATTATTCCCTTGCACTTCGCAGCGAGTGACACGTTCACAGTACATTCCCATACGATTTCAGCAATCGACGTCAGGTTTGCCCAAAAAATTCAGCGTCTGTCCGGCAGGGTGGAGGGTCAGACCGCCCATCTGACATGGAAACCGTATCCAGGAGCGGAATATTATCGACTCTCCTACGGCCCAACAGAATCTGGAGGCGCCGCATCGACAAATCCGCTCAATGCGCGATTCGTTAAACCGCGCGCTGTCATGTCTCTACAGCAATTGGACGCAGATTGGTCAGGCCAGGTATTCGCGCAATACGGACCGATTCCCTCAACGCTTCTCGGCCCTTTGTCTGCCGGCCGTCTGCATTGGAGCGTGCAGGCGTATGATTCGCGGGGTCATATGATCTCGTCATCCAGTGCCGGTTTTACACCTGTGCTGCAGATGTACGGTCAGGATCACAGCATTGCGCTGCCTACGGACATTGTGCCGCATGCGCTGCAGGTTTTGGTGGACCAGAGGCGGTATAGCGCTGCAAAGACATATTTGTGGCGGACTTTGCGTCCGCAATTTGAGGTCTGGCATCGTGGAAGTCCACATCAAACACACAAAATCTGGGGTGGGCCAACGTTGTATTTGTTGAGAGATCTGATTCGGCTGCAACTTTTGACCGGCACAGGCGTTGGAACAAACGTCGGCGCCGTCGGCGGTAGTGTTCATGTGGGCGGCGACCGAACCCGGATACCTGGAGCGAGAGAGCTGTTGCAGTGGTTGGACGACATATCGGCGTACCATGAGAGCGGTTTAGCTGTGCTTGCACAGCATGCTAAACACGCTGCAACTGTTTGACTGGTCTGTTGCTGCACTGTATAATCGGCAACAGAATGGCTGTGCAAATGCAGGAAATGACCCACTCCCATGCCGAAGCGGCAGATATGACAGACTTGCAATACTACGATATGTCATATCTTGCTGATCGAGAGCAAAAACAGGCAACATCATGTCGGGATGGCGGAATCGGCAGACGCACTGGACTTAAAATCCAGTGAGCGTAAGCTCGTACGGGTTCAAGTCCCGTTCCCGACACCATGAAAAATACTGGCGAAAGCGGGCTCGCAGAACCCGCTTTTTCCGTCGCTTCGTTCGCTGGGGATGATACGACTCTACCTGCCTAATCTTCCGGGGAATACCAAGGGGGTCCATCATCATGAAACATAAGAAGGCGCTGCTGGGAACTGTTGTGCTGGGAAGTATACTTGCGGTTGCCGGGTGTGCGACTGTGTTCGCTTATTCATCTGCGGATACGGGTTGGCGCGCCCAGACGACCAGTGCGGCGCTGCACAGACGGGGACCGTTGCACCAGAGGCCAGAGATTCTTCAGGCGCTGCCCACAGTTATGGAGGTGGCGCGGCATAATGAGTTTCAGAAACAGCAGCCGCTGCCTCCTTTAGGCCGTACAATCACAGATGCGGCGGTCGTTCGCCAACTGTATGCAGATTTGCGTAATCTTCCTCCATTTCCGAAGGGAGCCGTCAATTGTCCGGCGGATTTCGGGGTGTCTTACACTGTGGTGTTCCGTGACGGCGCGCACATTGATCTGTCAGCCAAACTGGATGGCAGCGGGTGCAAAGCGGTCTGGATCAATGGCAAAACGTACTCCAGCGACAGCCCGAGCGGGAGGGCGTTTTGGGCGCTCCTCGGCAAAACGCTGCAGCTGACTCCGCGACAGTTGGCAGGTGTGCCGGGATCTTACAGGGGAATTCGTTGAGGTCGGTCATTATGCATGTGGACCTGGAGGTGAAGAACACGTTATGACACAGGCGGCCATCATTGGCCACGTAGCCGCGCTTCCCACAGTGTTCTCTGTACTGATGATGTTTTTATTAAGCTACCTGTTGTGGATCAATGAACCGCCACGTCCGGGGCTTGGGATTCGCACAGCGCGGATGCTGGCGAATCCCGCATTGCGGCGAAAGAAGGTGTGTTTCCTGCTGTCAATAGGAGGATCGGATTTATCATCTGGACAACCGAGGCGTTCCACAGGACACAGGACACAAGGATGCAGGGAAACAAGGGAAAGCCGCTGGCGGTGTGATGACCGTCGAGCGGCTGGTTTTGAGTTTCTTGTTGGAATGTTGCTGGCTTACTTCGCGCGCGTGATTTTGATTCAGTCGCTCTGCTGCCGTCTGTGCGCGTCCAGAAATTCGACGATCCGTCTGTAAGCGGCCATTTCATTGACCTTCTTCATAAAGCCGTGTCCTTCGTCTTCAAACACCAGGTATTCAACCTCCGTGCCCTGCTCGCTCAGCGCCTGCACGATCTGATCGGACTCTGCCTTGACGACCCGTGGATCGTTGGCGCCCTGCACGACGAGCATCGGCTTTGTCATGCCTTTCAGATAGGTGATCGGGGAATCGACGGTGAGTCGATCCTTGTCTTCCTCCGCGTCGCCGAGCCACTGTTTCATCATCGGTTTCCAGTGGTCAGGCACTGAATTGAGAAAGGTGAACAGATTGCTGGGCCCGAAAATGTCTACGCAGGCCTCGAAATAGTTCGCATGACGGCCGTGCAGCAACAGCGTCATATACCCTCCGTAACTGCCTCCCACAAGGAAGAGTCTACGCTGCTGCGCCCTGCCCTGCCCGATCAGCCATTCGATGCTCTCCACCATATCGAGACGCGGCCCATAGCCCCAGTCTCCTTCGACCATTTTCATGTAGGCGGCGCCGTACCCGCTGCTGCCCCGGAAATTTGGCGCAAAGACATTGTATCCCCGGCTGCAGAGATACTGAAAGAAAGGCCGGAACATCCGCCGTTCTGACGCTTGCGGACCGCCGTGCGGCCAGACGACCGTGTACCCGTTCGCTGTTTGCGCATGCGCCGCAAACCAGAGCGCCTCGATCTCCAGTCCGTCATAGGATGGAAAGTGAACGACCTCGGCCTGAACGAGTTGCTGTCTGGACATTCCCATGACCTGGTTGTTTGTGAGCTTTGTCCACTCTCCGTCAGGGGTTCGTCGGTACATATTAAATGGATCGACATCACTGCGGCCGAGGATATACAGAGTGCCGCTCTTGCCCACCTTCATCTCTTCGATCACAGCTACCGGGCTTGCGACTGGATGCGCCTCTGCGCTCTCCAGATCAAACGCGTAGAGACTGTCTTCCACGCCGCCGTGCGCAACCACATAGACTGTGTGCGACTCTGCATGAACCGCAATAAGACCCAGATCAACGTTGTTCGCTTCCCACAGTTTGCGAAATTCACCGGTGGCCGTGTTGTGATGCGCGAGGTACGTCCGATCGCCGCCATAATTCGTGGTAAAGACAAAGGCGTCCCCAGCGTAATCCCCATCGGCCACAACATGGACAACGCCAGGATCGGGGGTCAGGCATGTCACTTGTCCAGCGCGATGCAGGAAAGCGGGCGCATAGGTGTTCGCGTACGCAGTACTCACAATAAAACTGGATTCGTCAGGCGCGACCCACGCCAGTTGAGTTGAAGCGCCTTCTCCGACATACAGGGTGCTTTCCTCGCCTGTATCGAGATGATAGACGTATCCATTGAGGAAATTGTGGTTCTCTTTGTCGGAGCTGTAATAGACGCGGTTGCCGTCTTTTGACAGTGCGCTGAAATAATGCCGCCTTCCCTCATGCATGCGAAACGGTTTGAGGGCGCCGCCGTTCACAGGAAGAAGGTACATCTGCACATTTTCATCGCCGTCGTGGTCGAAGCCAGCCAGCAGATAACGACCCTGCGGATCGAATTTCATGTAGGCTGGGGTCTGATCAACGTATGATAACGGATAAGGGTATGTACTGGGCAGATTCAGGCCCCAGATGTTGTACTTTCCGCTTAAATTCGTGGCCAGTGCAATGTGTGTCTCCGCTTCGTCGACGGTAAACCCGGTGATGGCGTAGGTGCGAAAAAACTCCTCGATATCCGGACGCTCAAATTCAATCATGGCGGTTTCCCCTTTCCTGATTCACTATATTATGCGCCTTGCCTGGCAATGACTGTCTGTCAGCGGGCCGCTGCGGAAACGGCGGCGTGGACGCCCGGAGGCGGAGCGAACGCACCGGCAAATACGAACGAGAGAAAGGCGATCGATCCGTAGACTGCAAGCACGCGGATGCGCGTTTTGCGGGCGCCAAACAGGACGAGCGACGGTTTGATCAAGCCTGCGGCCAGCGCGCAGGCGCTAAGCAAAAATACTGTCATCAGGACACTGCTCATGGTATTCCCCCGTCAGTTGAGATGGTTATCATCGTTTTCATATTCAAAGTACACTCAGAGCAGGAGACTGTCCAGTTCATTTGACTATTTATAAGATGTGGCGGTTTTGTAGAACATTGCGAAACTATTTATGACATGCGAAAATTGACACCATGAAAGGTATGTGAAATGGCGCAGTGAAGGAGTTTTCCTGTGCTATACTCACTTTCGCCGGACCAAGAAATAATCATAAACTTTTTATATTTTTGTAGAGACGGGAGGCGTGCAGGCAGTATATTTGAGAACAGGAGGCGCTTACAGGTTGCGCATTTTTGGAAAGACGAGCGCAGAGAGAAAGGGGTGGTGGCGATGAAGGCTGGGAAGGTTCGCAGGCGAACTCTGACCTATGCCGGATTGGGTGCTGTAGCTGCCGCGCTGTTGACAGGATGCGGAAGCCAGTTTCAAGTGCTGGATCCGGCAGGACCCGTCGCCAGGACGGAACTGAACATGATTGACATTTCCATTGTACTGCTGCTTATTGTGATCGTTCCTGTAATTGGCCTGCTTATTTACATCGTGTACCGCTACCGTGATAAGCCGGGCAACACAGCGCCGTATGATCCGCATTTCGCCGACAGCAAAGTGATGGAATTCATCTGGTGGGGCATCCCCATTCTGATTGTGGCCATTTTGGGCACGCTTACGGTCAGAACGACGATATCCCTGGCACAACCTCCAGGCAATACGTCCAGTGTGCAGCCCCTGACCATTGAAGTGACGTCGCTGGACTGGAAGTGGCTGTTCCAGTATCCAAACGGCAAATTTGCGACTGTGAATTACGCCGAGATCCCGGTGGGAGTGCCCGTTCAATTTATCCTCACGTCAAACGCTCCCATGAATTCATTCTGGGTGCCGCGTCTCGGCGGCCAGGAATACACAATGCCCGGTATGGCTTTGCGGTTGTGGCTGCAGGCCAATCAGGTCGGCGACTACTATGGACATGGCGCAAACTTTACTGGCCGCGGATTTGCGCACACCACGTTTCACGTTATTGCAGCGCCCATGGCGAAATTCGACCAGTGGGTCAAGCACGTGAAAAGCACTGCTCCAGCGCTTACACCGACTGGATATAAGAATTTGGCCATTCCGAACATCGTTGGCGAGATGACATTCTCGTCATACCCCGCCAACAGTTTCTACAACACAGTGATGAACGATGGCGGGCGCTTCATGCCGAGCACGGTGCAGGAAGAGGCTTCTTTGCACCACTAATGGGTTCAGGAAGGGCGGGAAACCGAATGCCAAGCAGTCATTTGAGCCATTGGGGTCTGTTGGTGACCGGCGATCCTCTCATCTATGGCGCGGATGCATCGATCATCCTCGCCAGTGTCGGGATCGTGTTCGTGCTGACTTACTTTAAGAAATGGAAGTGGCTCTGGAAAGAATGGTTGACCACTGTCGACCACAAGAGAATCGGCATCATGTATCTGATCGCAGCCGTGCTTATGCTGTTTCGGGCGGGAACAGACGCGCTTTTGATGCGCACACAGTTGGCGCTTCCCAACGAACACTTTCTCGGTCCGTCGCATTACGACCAGATCTTTACCACGCATGGCACAGTCATGATTTTCTTCATGGCCATGCCGTTCATCTTCGCTCTGATGAATATCGCAGTGCCGCTCCAGATTGGCGCGCGCGACGTCGCGTTTCCCTATCTGAACGCGGTCAGCTTCTGGCTGTTTTTCTTCGGTGCGATGCTGCTCAACATCTCCTTTGTCATCGGGGGATCGCCCGCCGCCGGATGGACCAGTTATGCTCCGCTGGCCGGTCTGCATTTCAGTCCGGGACCGGGTGAGAATTTCTATCTCCTGGCCCTGCAGATCACAGGGATCGGGAGCATCGCCACGGGCATCAATTTCCTGGCCACCATCTTCAAGATGCGTGCGCCGGGCATGACGCTCATGAAGATGCCGCTGTTCACGTGGTCGATTGTGGCGACAAATATTTTGATCATCTTCGCATTCCCCGCGTTGGCGGTGGCGCTCGCCTTGCTCCTGATCGACCGCATCGCCGGCGCTCACTTCTTCACCATACACGCAGGCGGTCTCCCCATGATGTATATCAACATGTTCTGGATCTGGGGGCATCCCGAGGTGTATATCGTAATCCTGCCGGCCTTTGGGGTGTTTTCCGAGGTTGTCGCGACGTTTTCGCGCAAGACGATCTTCGGTTACAAGGCGATGGTGTCGTCGCTGCTTCTGATCAGCGTCGCCAGCTATTTTGTCTGGGCGCACCACTTCTTCACGATGGGCGGGGGCGTTTCGGTCAACAGCTTCTTCGCGGTGGCGTCGATGTTGATCGGCATTCCCACAGGCGTCAAGGTATTTAACTGGATGTTCACGATGTATCGTGGACGCATACGCATGAAGATGCCCATGTTGTGGACGATTGCGTTCATCCCCTGTTTTGTCCTGGGAGGCGCAACTGGCATGATGCTGGCAGTGGCGCCAGCGGACTACCAGTACCATAACAGTTATTTCCTGGTTGCTCATTTCCACGAGATGTTGATCGGCGGCGTTGTTTTTGGAATGTTTGCCGCCCTGTACTACTGGTGGCCCAAGATGTTTGGCTTCCTGCTCGACGAAAAATGGGGACGATGGGCTTTCTGGCTCTGGAATATCGGCTTTTACGTGTGTTTTGAACCACAGTACGCGCTTGGCCTGATGGGCATGCAACGGCGTATGTACACCTATCCGGCGGGCATGGGCTGGACGGCGCTCAACTTTATCTCAACCATTGGCGCATTTCTCATGGGTCTCGGCTTCATCTTCATGGTGTGGGACATCGTGTACAGTATCTTTAAAGGCGAGCGCGACCTGACAGGGGATCCCTGGGACGGACGTACGCTCGAGTGGTCGCTCCCGTCGCCGGCGCCGCACTATAACTTTGCCGTCATTCCGACCATTACGGATCGCGACCAATGGTGGACTTTGAAAGAGCAGGGCAGGCAGGACACGCTCAGACCGCAGACTGAGGACATCAAACCCATTCATATGCCGAAGAATTCGGCCAAGCCGTTCCTGATTGGCATCGCGTTTTTTACTGCGGGGTTTGGCTTTGTCTTCGGCTGGTACGTGTTTGGCGCCATTGCCCTGTTCGGCGTTGTCGTTCTGCTCCTGGCGCGCTCCTTTGAGTATCATTCGGACTATCATATCCCGGTCGATGAGGTTATCCACACCGAAACGGCTCTGGGGAGGTTGTGAGGCATGGCTGCGATTGTAGAATACGCGCCTGGAAACGTTCCTGAGCACGATCCGCGTCCGCTCGAATATACGAACAAAGACGATTCTTTAAAAATATTCGGGTTCTGGATCTTTCTTGCCACAGACATGATTTTGTTCGGAACCCTGTTCGCGACGTTCGTGGTATTGCGCACGCACGTCGCAACTGGCCCGAGTGGACAACAACTGTTTGACATTCAGGGCTTTATCGAGGAAACGTTTATTCTTCTGACGAGCAGTTTCACGGGTGGTATGGCGACGTTTTTCATGCGCCGCGGCAGCGTCAGGGGCACCGTGGGATGGTTGCTGGTCACGGCGGTTCTGGGCGCGTCGTTTGTCAGTCTGGAGATTACTGAGTTTCTGCACTACATCGCCCTTGGCGCAACGATGCAGACCAGCGCCTTCCTGTCCGCGTTCTATACGCTTGTCGGCACGCACGGCGCTCACGTTTCGCTTGGTATTGTGTGGATGCTGGCGATTGTCATCCAGCTACTCAGGTACGGGATAACAGCCGCCACGGCCCGTAAGGTGTTCGTTGTCAATCTGTACTGGCACTTTCTCGACGTTGTTTGGGTATTTATCTTCACAGTTGTGTATCTCACGGGGGTGATTAAATAATGCTGAACACACCTGAGAGTAAAAGCAGTTTGGCGAGCCATCACACAGAACGCTTTCCCTGGAAAGGGATCATCGGCTACATCATGTCGATTATTCTCACAGCCTTCTCGATGTGGATCGTTCTTGGGCATGTTGCGCAGTATGGCACCGCGCTGTTTATCATCCTTGGCCTGGCCGTGTTGCAGATCTTCGTGCAACTGTTTATGTTCATGCATGTGACTGAATCTGACGATGGACCACCCTGGCAGGTTTTGGGACTGCTCGCAGGGTTGTTGTTTGTGGCGACGATCGTTGGCATGTCGATGTGGATCATGACATTTAACGGACAGGCGTCCTGATCGACAGGCCGTATCAGCCGAAGTGGCAGTGAAGAAGTGGCAGTGAATAGGGAGGCGCCTGTTCCGCTCGCGGGATGGGCGCCGTTTTTTGTGAAACCAATCTACCGGACCTCTCCCATGCAATCATTGGGCGAAAATTCGCAGTCGTGCAACAAGTTTGGCGTGTGCTATGATGCAAATGCATATTCTAACAATACACTTGGGGAGATGAATGTCTGTTGGGCAAATTCTACAAATATCTCGATCGCTTTATCCTGCCCTGGCCAGTAAAGTTCCTGACTAATCCGCTCGTCATCCTGTTTACGTTTGTGACCCTTATTCCCCTGATCGGTTTTGCGAATGCGGTTGTGTTTGTCCTGATCGTCAATAGTTATATGAATGTCACCAGCGTTGGCGTGTCATCCATTGTCCTGCGACAGACGTTGCTGGTGGCTGACAGTCAGGAAGCGCGGGCGAAACAGGATCATGAGACGCTGCTGGCGGAGTTTACAAAACTGCAGGAGATGCAGGAGTCGCAGGTTAAGGAACTTGAGCAACTGAAGGAGATGAATGCGGAATTGCACGCCATGATGCACCGCAGTGAAGAGCAGCGCGCACATATGATCGATGTGTTGCACAAGTTGCCGCGACTGCGCAGCGTCGGCATACGGAAACTGTGAAGTGATCCCGCCATTCTGGTGCATTGGGCATGGACACAGTGTGCTATTCTTAAAGAAGGTGATCATTCGCGCTCGCTGAGGAGGGAATCATTTTCATGATGACGGCCGCTGATTTCATGATTACGGACGTGATTTCCGTGTTTCCTGAAAGCTCCATACGGGAACTGCTGTTGCTGTTCGCCGCACACAATGTGAGCGGCGTGCCGGTGCTGGATCGACAGCGACGGCTGAAAGGCATGGTCACGATCAGCGATGTGCTCAGGAATCTGCGTCCGCACACGGCCCACACACTGGATATGGGCGTATTCATGTCCTTTTACGTGCGCGAAAAGAACCTGCCCGATATGATGACAGAACTGATTGCGCGGCCGGTCAGCGAAGTGATGACGACCGGCCGATTGTCTGCCGTCAAGCCGGACACAGATCTTGCAGACATTGCGGAGATTTTCGGCGAGCAGCGGTTCAAGAAACTGCCGGTCGTGAATGACGCCCATGTGGTCGTGGGCGTTGTCAGTCGCGGCGATTTGACGCGCTTTATCGTACATGAACTGCTAAAAGATTGATGACGGCGCACTGACGGCTGTTATGTTTGTGGGGGTGGGGCTTGATGTTGCAGGTTGCCATGTTAAGCAAATGGCATGTTCACGCGCGTGATTACGCCCGCGAGGCGCTGGCTCATGAGGAAATCCAGATCGCCGCTGTCTGGGATGAAGACGCACAGCGCGGCGAACAGTGGGCGCAGGAATTGCAGGTGCCGTTTTTCGCGAATCTGGATGATTTGCTCTGTCGGACGGATATTGACGCTGTCATTGTCGGTACACCGACGGTCATGCATCCACAGGTGATTTGGGCGGCCCTCGAACAAGGAAAGCATGTATTTTCGGAAAAAGTGCTCGCACTGTCGACTGTCGATTGCGACACGCTGCTGGACTTGGCCGAGCGTCGTGGACTGCAGCTCATGGTGTCGTTGCCGCGTCTTTCGCACGACTACTTTGTAACGGTGGAACATCTGTTGCGGGATGGCGCGATTGGCGAGTTGACTTTTCTGCGTTGCCGTCTCGCGCATGACGGAGCGCTGGCGAACGGTGAATCGCCCACCGGTTGGCTGCCGTCATATTTTTTTGACAAAGTCTCCTGTGGTGGAGGCGCCTTGATCGATCTGGGGGCGCATCCCATTTATCTGACCAATCGCTTGGCTGGCCCGGCGCGCCGACTGTGTGCGTCGTTCACATATCTGACAGGACACGAGGTTGAGGATCACGCCGCCGTGATCGTTGAATACGCCAGCGGCGTATCCGGGGTTGTGGAGGCAGGATTTATCTCGCGCGGAAGTCCGTTTACCCTGGAACTGTACGGAACCCTTGGAACCGTGCTGGTGGAGGATAGTCAGGTGCGGATCCAGAGCCGGGCGCTGGATCAGGAAGGACCCCTGAAGTGGCACACGGTTCCACTATTCGACTCTCTGAACACGCCGCTTGAACAGTGGGTCGATGCGATCATGAATCGCCGCGCGCCCCATGTCAGGAGACAGGATATTCGCGATCTTACGCGCTTCAACGAAGCGGCGCTGTTATCCGCGGGGGATGGATGCATGACTGCGCTCTCGTAATGTTGTCGCCTGCGGATTCAGTCGGTAGACCAGCAGTCGCTGCAAACCGCTGTAGGGGAACAGCGTTGACAGCGACGCGGCGCCGCCCAGCGCAACCGCCACGAAGACAGTCTGTCCGTCGGCAAACACGATGGGCGCGGCGCCGATGGGAACGCCTGTATCCCTGCGCCACAGCACATGGCCGGAACTGGCCGCTACGCCTTCGAGGACGCCGTTTGCAAGGCCAAAGAACAGCACGCCTCCTGCGGTCGCGGTGACGCCGCCGATGGGAGGCGCGGGTGTTGCGATCTGCCAGGCGATCGTACCCGTTCCAGCGTGGATTGCAGTGATGGTGCCTGTAAAGTGTGAGCGGGACGCCGGGGATTGAGCAGTGCCCAGGTCCAGCGTGTGACCGCTATGCTGCTGCGGCGAGGCGTAGAGTGTTTCTGGTCCGTTGATTCCCGCCACATAAATGTCAGCCGTTTCAGGGTCGTAGGCGGACGGACCATAGTTTGCTCCACCGTCGGGCCCCGGCCATTCCAGATTGCCCGCTGGCGTGGGCGCAACGTGGTCTTCCTTCACAAAGGCGACCGGCTTTGTAACGGGACGCCCGTTGCTTGCGTTCCACTCATACAGATATCCGTCCTTTCCCGCCTCCGCGACACGCAACTGACTGCCTTGCATAAAGAGCAGGGGCGGCGACGCCACGTCGTAGTCCCACAGGTCATGGGGAACTTCCTGACGATACCAGCGCAGCGCCCCTGTGTTTGCCTGAATGCAGACGACGGCGTCGGTGTATGGGTTTGGCCCGGGTCTCGCTGCGCCATAGTAGTCTGGTGAGGGATTGCCAGCGCCAAAGTAGATCAGTCCACTGGCCGGATTGTAAGTGGGTGTTGTCCAGACCGCGCCGCCGCCGTGATGTCCGGTCTTTGGCAACCAGTTGACCCCGCGCCGTGGAACAGTGTAGAAACGCCACAAAAAATGCCCAGTGCTGCGACTGTAAGCGGCGATAAATCCGCGCACGCCTTCATCGCCGCCGGAACTGCCGACGATGATCGCATGGCCCGCAATCAGCGGAGCCATAGATTCAAAGATTCCTGTTTGCGGTTTTGCAACCTGTACGGCATAGAGCAGGCGACCGTCAGATTTGCGCAGCGCCAGCAGCTTGTCTTCCGCTGTCAGCACGTACAGGCGGGTCCGCCCCATCGCCACGCCGCGATTGATCTGCGGCAATCCATAGGTGTCGCTCTGCGCCGGCGTATAGGACCATTTGACGGCTCCCGTTTTCACGTCAATCGCATACACAGAGGCGTTTGAACCCGTGATGTAGAGAACACCATTTTGTTCCTCGGGATAACTTTCATTGCCGCCGTGCATGTTTGGCAGCGCGATGTCGTAAGCCATACGCAAACCGCTTATGGTATGGGCGCTGATGGCGGCGATCGGGGAATAACGGTCCTGCCATGCGTTATTGCCAAACAGCGGCCAAGACCGGCTGAGACCAGGCGGCGTGTCTGCCGTAATTTTCGCTGAACCGGATGTGTGCGGAGCACGGCCAGTCGCTGGACGGCCGTGACGCGAATCGTTTGCATGCGCAGCGGCGCCAGGAAAAGCGGAGTCATGAGGCGCCTCCGCGCTCTGCGAGATGGTCGCGCAGCCACTCAGACACAGACAGGTTCCGAGTATCAGGGAAGATGCAACGTGTTTCTTGAAAGGCATTCGCATGTCGTCAATACCTCCATTGCACAATCAGACGATTGAACGGCGTTTCGGTTTCACAGATCTCTTGGCGGACCCAATGGTTATCATGATAATCTGGAGGTTAGGCACAATGAATACAACAAATCGTCAGATATTGCTTGCAAGCAGGCCGCAGGGAATGCCGACGGAAGCCAATTTTAAACTGGTGGAGGCGATCATTCCACAGCCTCGCGCCGGAGAGGTGCTCGTGCGCACACTCTATCTGTCTGTGGATCCTTACATGAGGGGCAGGATGAACGACGCAAAATCGTATATTCTTCCATTTGCTGTAGGGGAAGTCCTGCAGGGGGGCGCCGTGGGACAGGTCGTACAGTCCGACCATCCTGGATTTAGCAAAGGAGATATCGTGTCAGGGATGCTGGGCTGGCAGGATTATTCACTGGCAAAGGGTGACGAGTTGCACATGGCTCCGACAGGCGCGCCCGTCTCCACAGCGCTTGGCGTTTTGGGGATGCCAGGGCTCACCGCTTACTTCGGCCTGCTCGATATCGGCAGACCGCAACCGGGGGAGACTGTCGTCGTGTCCGGAGCTGCGGGCGCTGTCGGCACAATTGTGGGACAGATCGCGAAACTGAAAGGTTGTCGCGTGGTCGGCATAGCAGGATCAGACGAAAAAAATGAATACCTGCGACGCGAACTGGGGTTTGACGCCGCAATCAACTATAAGACGGCCGGTAATCTGCGTCAGGCGCTGGCTGAGGCTTGTCCTGACGGAATCGATGTGTATTTTGACAACGTTGGGGGTGACATCACGGATGCAGTGATCGCACGGATCAACAACCATGCGCGCATCGTACTGTGTGGACAGATCGCCTTGTACAATCTTGAACAGCCGGACACCGGACCGCGCAATTTCCCCCAGTTGCTCATCCACAGCGCGACGATGACGGGATTCATCGTCGCCAATTATGCGCCGCGTTTTCGCGCGGGTCTGAGCGAACTGACGGCATGGCTGGAAGAGGGAAAACTCAAGTATCGGGAGCATGTTGTCACTGGTCTGGAGCATGCCCCACAAGCGTTTTTAGGTCTGTTTCGCGGCGAAAATATCGGCAAGCAGCTCGTCAGAGTCGGCGCTGCCGAGTAAATTTTTCGCCTTGTGGACGCTGCAATCAATCACAGGTGGAGAGGGAGAGGTGCGCCTTGTTGAATCAAGTCATTCTGCCGGCGGCGCGAAGCGTGAAGGACCTGGAGCGCATGATGGCTTTCAGGCACGAGTACATCGTGCTGCTGGAAACGCGTCTCGCTCAGTTGCATGTGCTGGTTGGTCTTGCGCAACGTCACGGCAAAAAGGTGCTGCTGCACGCCGATCTGGTGCAGGGGTTGAAACATGACGAGAGCGGGGCGCAATTTCTGTGTCAGGTGATCAAACCGGCGGGGATCATTTCCACACACTCGGCCGTAATTGCGATGGCCAAGAAGCATTCTCTCATCTCGATTCAACGCGTATTTCTGCTTGACTCGCACTCGCTGGAGACAAGTTTCCGGGTTGTGGGCGCATCCCGTCCGGATTTTATCGAAGTGCTTCCCGGAATCATGCCGGGTATCATTCAGGAAGTTGCAGAGCGCACCCAAGTACCCATCATTGCGGGCGGCTTCATTCAGACGGAGGACGATTTGCGCCGCATCCTTGAATGCGGCGCATGTGCGATCTCCACTTCCGCAGAAAAACTGTGGAAACTGAATTATTGATCGCGCATGGAAACGTCCAAAGAGATGGCTAAAACAACTCCATAGCGGAATAGCAAGAATAGCAAAAAAATAGCATGAAATACTTGACTTCTTCGCGCAATAGACTTACGCTAAGGAAGCGTTCACATACAAAGTTAATATCCGTTGGTGAGAGACTTGAGAACCACTAGATTCTTTGCTCGCTGGGCAAAGCATTTGGTGGATTTTGTCTTTTGGGGCGGAGGAACGTTGTGTAGGAGTGGTTGGATGCTTGCCGCCGTGTTCATGCGTAGAGCATATGGCGTTGAAAGGACTGATCGATCATTAAAAACCGGTTGCTGTTGCACAGCGCATGGGCCGGTTGGCTGTTCATCCTGCCAGGGTTGGCGGCGTTGACGCTGTTTGTGTTCATTCCTGCGGGCTACGTGGTGTTTTTGAGTCTGCTGCGGTGGAATCTGATCGATGTCCATGCGCAGTTTGTCGGGCTGGGAAACTACGTTCATCTCTTTGCGTCACAGAGTTTTCAACAGGCGCTGTCCAACACCCTGATTCTTGGCGTCGGTCAGATTGTCATTCTGTTGCCTCTGGGACTGTTTCTGGCCCTGCTGCTTGATATGGGATTGCGCGGCACCCGCATCTACCGCACCGTGATGTTCGGGCCGTACGTACTGCCGCTTGTCGCCTCGGGGCTGGTGTGGACGCTGCTCTATAACCAGAACTTCGGGCTCATCAACCAAGTGCTCTCGTGGGTCCATATCAATGGTCCGAACTGGTTGGGTACAAGTGGTTTCGCACTGCTGGCAGTCCTGATCATGACCGTCTGGCAGTATCTCGGATACTATATGCTGATTTTTCTCGGCGGCTTGCAAAACGTATCCGTCTCCCTCAAGGAGGCGGCGGCGATTGACGGCGCGAATGATCGTCAGACCTTCTGGCACGTTACGCTTCCGGCCCTTTCGCCGAGTCTGTTCTTTGCGCTGGTCATCTGTACAATCCAGGCATTTCAGATTTTTGATCAGGTGTATGTGATGACCGGGGGCGGTCCGGACGGATCCACATCCACCCTCGTCTACTATATTTACAATGAAGGATTTCAGATGTACAACATTGGCACGGCGGCGGCCGCATCGATGGTGCTGCTGATTCTGCTGGCGCTTCTCACATGGTTGCAGGTGCGTCTCGGACGCAGATGGGTGGTGGAAGAATAATGGTCGCCAAACGACGTCTCACCCGCCTGGCCGCTCACGTGGTTCTGGTGATTGTGTCGCTCGGGGTTCTGGTTCCGGTTTATTGGATGGCAGTCAGCGCCATATCGCCGATGTCGGCCATCTTCAGCCCTACGCTGCACCTGTTTCCCACAGTCTTTCACTGGAACAATTTTGTGCACGCCTGGACATCGCAACCGTTTGGCCTGTTCTTTT